>ERZ1106954.524-NODE-524-length-33394-cov-11.642401_pt1 | contig 33394 bp, 53 predicted proteins | sample MGYA00403678_ERZ1106954 | MGnify/ENA primary metagenome ERZ1106954 (study PRJEB35170, sample SAMEA104062445) | human gut metagenome | biome: human gut; feature: human-associated habitat; material: faeces | place: Denmark | collected 2012-08-20 ... | reverse complement strand
CGGTTGCACTAACTTAGCCTTAACCACCCTACCGAACGGACTTACTAATATTGGCCAGGGGACTTTTGAGGATTGTACCAGTTTGGCTCTAACCAGTTTACCGAACGGACTTACCAGCATTGGCGAATTGGCCTTTAGCGGTTGCACTAACTTAGCCTTAACCACCCTACCGAACGGACTTACTAATATTGGCAATGCTGCGTTTGTGTATTGCTCAAGCTTAGTTTCACTGACTTTTGAAGGTACGCCAGAAAGCATAGGGGACAGCGTATTTGCCGAATGCAACAACCTAACTACCATCAACGTACCGTGGGCAGAGGGCGCGGTAGCAAATGCGCCGTGGGGCGCGACAAACGCAACTATAAACTACGGGCATACGGGCTAAAACACAAGAAAGGAGCCGAAAGGCTCTTTTTTAATACAAAAAAAGAAAGGAAAAAATCAAAATGAAGAAACTCACTTGTATCCTCGCGGTAATGCTCATGCTGTGCCTCTGCACCGTAGCCTACGCCGCAGACCCCGTAACTCTGGATATAACCGCGCTGGACTACCAGACCGGCAAGGCGGTATCCAAAACCTACGTCAACAACGAGCTTTTCCTACTCAAGGTTGACCTGGGCATACCCCGGTTTTTCGACCTGACCGACATGGAGCTTATAATCGAGCTGGACGGCGTAAAGCTGGACGCAAACGACCTGAGATTGGAGGCTGGCACATATTACCTGAGCGGCATAGTTACCGACCAGCCCGCCGCCCTCCGTATAACCGTCAAGGACAAGGCATACGACAACGCCACCACCGCCGAAGAACTCTACAACGCCATGCAGCAAAACAGGACTGTAAGCAAGACTTATTATTTTAACGCAGCGCAGCCCGCCGAACAGCCCATTGCAAAAAACCCCGTGGTGATACCCAAGACCGGCGACATATCTATCATAGCCTATGCCATCCCCCTCTCCCTGATAGGCTTTGGCCTTTTTGTGGCAGGTAAACGCAGATGACCTTAATACAACAGTTTATAGCGTACCTCGGTGAGCACATCGGGGACGCATACGTTTGGGGCGCAAGGGGGCAATGCCTTACCGATATGAGCGATCCCGAAAGGTGGATACGGAATAAGGAGACATCGAGCACCAACACTGAGCGGGCCATAAGGTACATGAAAAATGCCGGGAAACGCCCTCTGTATGCCTTTGACTGCTCCGGCCTTATATGCGGCTTCCTCATGGCAAAGGGGCTTTCCGGCAGAGTAAACAGCCGCACCATGTACGCCAAGAGCAAGCGCATACACCGGGACGAGCTTCAGCCCGGCGACCTTGTATTTCGCTACCGGGACAAGGACAAATCCGGCGGCGGAACGTATAAATACATCTACCATGTAGGCGTATACGTCGGCAACGACAAAGTGATAGAGAGCAAGGGCAGAGACGACGGCGTTGTGCTTCGGGGCATCAACGCCTCCGGCCCCGCCTATTGGAACGAATACGGACGCTGGGACATAATCTCCGGCGACGCGAAGGAAGACGAGCCCGAACAGGCAGTACCCGCCGCGCCCCGGATAATCGAACTTACCTCGCCCATGATGCGCGGGGACGACATCAAAGCCTTGCAGACCGCCCTTAACGCTCTGGGCTATGACGCAGGGGACGCGGACGGCATAGCGGGCAAAAACACCATTGCGGCCATACAGCGGTTTGCGGGCGACTATGCAAACGCCGGGGAAACGGAACTGCCGGACGTGTTACAGGCTACCGTATCCGTGGACGGCAAAATCTATGTAGGCACACTAAAAAAATAAGGAGGAGCACCCATGACCAAAGAATGGATATGGGCAATAGTAACGGGACTGAGCGGCATTTTGCTGGGCTGGCTTGCCCACATAAAGACCGCGAGAAAGGACGCGGTTGATGCGGCTACACACGACACCGCCATTGACACCGCGCTCAAATCGGACGTGGACTACATCAAGCGCGGCGTGGACGATATCAAACTCGATATGCGGGCGCAGGCTACAAAAATCGAGGACATAGACCGCCGCGTGGCTCGTGTGGAGGAAAGCGCGAAAAGCGCCCACCACCGGCTGGACAGGCTTGAAGCACACAACAACTAAAGGAGGAAAAACATGAAACTCTCGAACAAGGTATACGACATCCTCAAGGCAATCGCCCTGATCTGGCTCCCCGCCATAGGCACCCTCTATTTCGCCCTCGCGGGTATCTGGAACCTTCCCTATCCTGAGGAGATCGTCGGCACCATCACCGCCGTTGACACGTTCCTCGGCGCGGTGCTGGGCATATCCTCGGCAAACTACAACAAACAGTAGCCCCCGGACGGGATTCCCTTTCAATCGCCCCCCTTAATTGGGGGGCGTACTTTTATAAAGGAGGTATAGGCTTTTGGAGAAGCGGGCCCCTTTGAAATGGATAAAGCATTGCTTAATTCCCGCTCCCGCACGGAATGGGAAGCACTCATACACGAATGGATACATAACGAAAAAGACCGCTGGCTGATAACCCGCCGCCTTTTAGACGGAGTGCCATACGACGCTTTGACGGGCGAGTACCAGCTTAAATTCGAAATACCCCTTGAATATGACCAGATACGCAGGCGGTGCAAGGCCGCCGAAAAACAACTGAAAACGCACTGTAAATAGCCGATAAATAGCCGATGGGAGCAATCCTATCGGCTCTTTTTTTATGCCAAAATTCAGGTAGAAGGGAGCGTGAAACAGTGTATCCATACCAACCTTATTTTAACCAGCAAACCCAATATCAGCGAACCGAAGTAGTCAAAGTGAACGGCGAGGGCGGCGCAAAGGCGTATCAAATGCCCCCTAATAGCTCTGTTCTTCTGTTGGACGAAACGGCCCCCATAGTGTGGCTTAAAACAACGGACGGGGCGGGGTTCCCCTCTCTCTCGCCTTACAGCATAACCCCGTATAAACCCGCTCCGCCTGTCGATGTGAACGGCCTTGAACAGAGAATAGCCAGATTGGAGGAAATGATAAATGCCAAACCCGATACTACAAATGCTAAGCGGAGGAAGTCCGAGGAAACTCAACCCACAAATGATAGCGCAGGCTAAACAGATGATGTCCGTTCCCGGACAAATGCAGAAGATAAAGCAGATGATAGGCAACGGCGACCCTAAACAGATGTTTTATGCGGCCTGCAAGCAATACGGGATAGACCCCGAGGATATTCTTTCCGAATTAAGATAGACCATTACCCGAAGCGCGCACGGGATTGGAATATAAATCGAAAGGAACTTTAGAACTATGGATAATATGCCCTCTCTCGCGGATATAGCCGCGGTAACTGATGGCAAGACTGACGGCTTCAACGGAGGCTTCTGGATATTCGCCCTTATCATACTTTTTGCTATGATGGGCGGCGGCTTTGGCGGCTGGAACCGCCAGGGCGAATTTGGACAGTATGCCACCGCTGCGTCTCAGCAGGAAATTCTCTTCGGTCAGCACTTCGGCCAGATCAATGACCGCCTGACTAACATCGGCAACGGTATATGTGATTCCACCTTCGCGCTGAACAACGCTATCACCACCGAAGGCCGGAACCTGTCCAGCCAGCTCGCAAACTGCTGCTGTGAACAGAGGCTCGGTATAGCCAACCTCTCAGCGCAGATGAACCAGAACACTTGCGACATAACCACCGCTATCCATGCCGAGGCCGAAGCCACCCGCTCCCTGATACAGGCGAACGAAATGCAGGCTCTCAGAGACAAAGTATCCAGCCTCGAAATGGATAACCGCATGTACGGAGTAGTCCGCTATCCCAACGGTTACACCTACAACGCGGGGAACTCTCCCTTCTGTGGTAACAATTGCGGTTGCTGCTGCTAATTCCGGCTATGCCGTGATATATCGGGGCGGCGTATGCTGCCCCTTGATTTTCGAAAGGAGCATAATAAAAATGGCTTGTAAAAATGTATGCAAACTCTGCCCCAACCTTATAATCTCCCAGGCCGTTACCTTCACGGCGGGAACCGGGCTGATAATCAACCTCCCGGCAGGCAACTATAACGATAATCAGAAATACTGCATCGTGGTAGCTCAGTCTATCCCGGCGGCTACCACTATAACCGCGCCCGTGTTCGTCACCATAGGCGCCGGTACGGAGCAGTATCCGCTGATAGATAGTTGCTGCGCCCAGGTCACAGCCTGCGCCATACGCACCCGCACCAGGTATGCTACCATCGTCAAAACCAACGCCACGGGCGGCAGCTTTAAACTGCTCAATAAAACTTGCACACCCGCTAACAGCCTTGCAAGCATTAACGGAGGCGCGGAGTAATGAGCTTTAAGGAGATCATAAACCTAATATCCGAACGACACGGCGACATGACGGAAGTGACCGACGCGCTCTCTGATATGATGCACACGGTAAAGGACCGTCTGCCGGAGTTGTACAGAGAAACAATGTATTGCCTCGAAGAAATAGCATATCGGATAACTCCCGAAGAGGCGCGGCAGATAGTCAAGGGTATGCGCCCATACGGTCAAAAATGGGACTATGATACCATCAAGGCGTTTCTGGCGACGAAGGGCATAACGGCGGTATGCAAATACTATCTGTGCATGAATATGTACTACAACGACAGTCACGATACCGCCGAAATGGTAGGCAGGGGAGAAGACCCGGAGTTTTATTTCAGCCTTGCAAAAGATTTCATTAACGACATAGACGGTAAGGATTTCAAGGTTGAAAAATATTTTACTGCGTAACTGGCAACCTTCCGGCAACTTTCTGGCAACCTTTTATTTCAAGCCCTAAAACGAGCGTAAACGGAAAATATAGATAAACAGCCGCTTTTTACGGACGAGAAACTGCAAGGAACTGAATAAAAAACGGGTAGCCGCCGGATACTAAACATCAAAAACGCTCGTGTTACACGGGCGTTTTTCTTAGGTATTTAGGGCTTTTTTGATTGCCTGCGCTCATTTTGTGGTTTTGCTCTGGCAACTTTCTGGCAACCTTTTTTTGAAAGCGTTCATTACCGCGCCCGCACTTGCGTCCTCTTTTTCCTTTGAAAGGTGTGAATAAATTTCAAGCGTCACCTTTACGTTGGCATGGCCGAGGAATTTCTGCGCGGAAAGCACGTCAACGCCAGCATTATAGAGTATGGAGGCGTAATTATGCCGGAAGTAGTGCGGCGTGAGAATGGAGGAACCGTCCTCTCTCGTTTCTATGTCCGGCCCCAACTCTGCCATGCGCTCCATCAGCGAACGCCAAAGCCTATTTGAAGAGGAATTGCGATAGTACGTTCCATCGGGGGCGGGGAATACAAACGCCTGCGGGAATCCCCGCACGAGCATTTCCGCCAGCTCGTCCGGCAGGGGTATATCCCGTATGCTCTCCTTCGTCTTGGGCGGGGTTATCATGCCCTTCCTTAAATTGACCTGCTGCCGGACGTGTATGACCTTCTTCCTGAAATCTACACATTCCCATTGCAGGCCGAGGGCTTCGCCGAGCCTCATTCCGGTATAGTATAGCAATGCCACCAGCAGGCCGTTTTCCTCCTGCATCAGCTTCTTTGCCGCTTCTTCCTCCGCTTCCGTCAGCGCCCGGCGGCTCGACTTTTCTTTCGTGGGCTTGACCAGCCCCACGGTCACGTCCCGCTGGATTATCCCCTCGGAGTATGCCCGCTTAAAGACGGATTCTAACACATGATGTACATTTTCGATTATGGTTACGCACGTATCGCCCTTGGAGTTAAGCAGCTCCTGCAAATCCATAGTGGATATTGCGGTGAGCCGCTTGTCCCCCAGAACAGGCAATATGTGCTTGTTGAGCGCCGTCTTATATCCGCTCTGTGCCGATTCCTTTATGTTCGGCTTTTTGTAGACATTATACCACTGTATGGCGTATGGGCCGAAAAGCGCGTCCTTCTGTGCGGTGCGCCCGTTGATGAACTCCTGTTTGACCGCCTCCTTCGCGGCCTCCAGATCCTTCTTTGTGCGCCCGGATACATATTTTATCACGCTGCCGCCGTTCATATCCTTGCCGACGGTCACCTTCGCCCGGTATCTCCCGTCACTTTGCCTTGCCATTTACAAAAACCTCCCGTTGTGCTAAAATCGGAGGCGGAGAAGCACCCACCTCTGATCCCCCTTGCGCTGCACCGACAGCCGGGGGATTATTTTATTTTGTCAAGCAGAATAGCCTTTTTCTCTTCAAACTCCTCGTTACTCAGAATACCGCTATCTCGCAAATCGCCGAGTTTACGAATTTGTTCAACAGCATCAATGGAAAGCGCGGACTGCGCACTGGGGCCGTATATTCTGTTGCGCTGCTTATTAGAAATGATTACGGCGCCGTCACCGTCCGTGAAAGTGCCACTGGCTATACTACACAAGTCCGCAAAAGTTCCAAGGCCAAAACAGCCTGCCGTAAGTAACCAAAGAAGAGCTGTGAACGGCTTATCGACATAGAACCTGTGTATTCCTAAACCGCCTAAAAATATACATAAAAGCAGAGTGGTTAGCCAACTCTTTTCAGACACATCATGGTTGTGACCTTCGACACCATCCACACTTTCGGTCACGTCCATTTTTTCTGGTTCAACATTCACATATTCCTCTTCTGAAGAGGACGAAACGATTATTGCCCCCTCGCGTCTTGCCCGCTCCGCCTTATTATGCTCTATACATTCCTCACAGTGCCCAAGGTTGTTGAGCGGCAAGAACAACCCCTTTTTCCCACACTGAGAGCACTGATGTATCATACCCATTGACCAAACCCTCCTATTTTAACCTTTTCCATTCTTTTATGCTGATGTATATGAGAAAGCCTGCGAATATCGCGAAAACCAGCATTATACCCCCTGCTATTGTCGATAAATGCTTAGTTTCGGGGCGTATCAGCCCCATGCTCGGATATCTGCTATCTATGATAAATATTCCGCTTAAAACCACCATCAATAACACGGAAACACCTGACAACAGGGGCAATTGAATGTTTTTACGCCGCCCTTCGGCTACCAGATCGTTTATACGCTCCTTGTTAGTGGCGATAAGTTCTTCGTATAAATCCTCTTTACTATATCCTTGCGGAACTCTCACAAAGTCAGAATCTATATCCCGCAGACTTTTGCCAATGGTATTTAATATCCTTATCAGCGTATCTACGCCGGGATTTGATGTTTGCCCGTGAAGCACCTTTTTGACAGTAGCGAGCGACAGCCCGCATTCGTCCGCGATCTCCTGCTGCGTCTTACCGGATTGCCGCACAAGCTCCTGCAATCGCTCAAAGTCCATTATTTTACCCCCCATTTAAACAATTTTTACCCTGAAAGGATACTATTTGTGGCTTTAAAAAACCAAGGGAACGAGATATGCTTAATTCAGACCGGGGCGGCTCCCACGAAGCTTCTCCGCCGTTCTGGCCGAGGCGGAGGTGAGCGGCTCCCGCTCCCTCTGCCGGTTAAAGGCAAATCTGAGGCACGATTTGTGCAACATTGTTGAGCGCAGTCCCCCTTATGGTACTCTCATACAAATTCCCCCTTTCTTTTTGAATCTAACGTGTTATTATCAAAACAGAACAAGTGTTTGGAGGTAAAAAGATGACTGAACATGAAAAAGAACGAGCTTTTATTGAAGCTTTAAAAGACCCCGAAAAATTCAAAGCTATTTTTGCGATAATACAAAATGATCGACGAGAACGCGGGCTTCCTGAGATAATTCTCTGTAAGCCAGTATAAGCTTATACTCGTTTTCGGACACAAGCCTATGAAGATTCTCGACCTCTTGACGCCCATACAGGTAATCCATATCAACGTTGTATATGTCGGCTATCGTTTCGAGCAATTCATCATCAGGACGGCGCTCATTGCGCTCGACCATGGAGATTGTGCTTCTTGACACCCCGACAAGTTTCGCTAATTCATCCTGAGTATGGCCATGCTCTGTTCTCAAACGCTTAATTCGGCTACCAAATAAAGCCATTCATATCACCTCGACACCACTATAACACAGAGAGTGACAAATGTAAATAAAAAATGTTACAAATAGTGTTGACACGCTTAGTGTCATGGTGCTATACTTAAAACACAGAAAAGAATGGGAGGTGAAAATCATGCCCACGCGAGAAGAAATAGGACGTAGGTTGCGCGAATGCCGCAAGACAAAAGGCATAAGTAGCGAAAAAGCAGCTATTGAAATGGGGCTTACGGCATCGTCCTTGCGAAAATATGAGAGCGGCGAAAGAACGCCTCGTGATGAAGTCAAAATCACAATCGCTGATTATTATGGTATGAGCGTACAGGCAATTTTTTTTGATGTAGCATGACACTATGCGTGTCAAAAAGCGAACAGACAACATAGGAGGTGAGCGGCATGATGTTTAGAGACAAGTGGACGTGCAAATGGGACGAGCAGAACTCAGACAAGAAACTGCTAAGCATTTATGAAGAGGTCAGGCGGACGCAAACGCAAATATTCGTGCTCGGAGCGCTCGTCATATTAGGGCTAATACTGCAAGCGATAGAGAAACTGCTGTAACCAGCGCACCAACAAGTGATCTTTGCAGGAAACCGCGACCGTCTTGCGTTATGAGCAATAAAAGCCCGTTACGGCCTTCGGCGATGTACCTGACGGATATCAAGTTCTTGTTATACAGCTGGTTTATACAGCCCTGTGTGAACTTTCTGCCCACGATACGGTCAACATCGGATACGCCGAAGCCCCGATGAAAATAAGCGTAAACAAGAATACGGAAAGAAGCAAAACTCAGCATAAAACCCCTTTTTACTTTTGATTATACCACAGAAAGGAAACCGCCATGGATAACTTTGACAAGCTCCTGCGGGACATGATAACCGCCGCCGTGGACGAGCGTATAAACAGCGTTGAAGCCCTTGAGGAGCGCATGGTGAAGATGCACGGCGAGTTTGTCACCACCAAGCGGGCATCCGAGATCATCAACGTAGACCCCGGCACCATACGCGCCATGTGCAGGGATGGGCGCCTCATGGCGACCGCCGCCGACGGCCACGCTCCCCTCATACTGGTGCGGAGCATGGCCTCCATGGTAGAGGATAAGACGGCGGATCAGCCCAGGGTAAAGGCTACCCGCCGCCATAAGTACGACGATTGTAAATACAAAGTGCAGTAGCTCCCCGTGCGAAAGGGGAGAGCAGAGGGCGGCATCTTGGGCCGGTGTCCGATGGGCAGAGTTTATAATCTCCTTTTTGAATATAAAGACCATTTGATATGTCCGACAAAACGCTGCTTCTGCTCACCGCCCTCTGCTGTCTCCTTTCGCCGGAGGTGATGCGAATGACCTAACAATCCCACAACAGCACGTTAGCAACTCGACCGGGCGAGTATAAACAGGATTCAAGCCCGGTGCGTCCCGGCGGGCGGCTTTGCCGATAGCCCGCGCCGCCGGAGGGTATCAAATCATAAGGAGGACACAAAATGAAATTAGGAGAACTGTCATTTAGGACAAACATCAAAATCCCCGAGCGACAAGAAGATGGCAGCTACGAGCTGGCGGACTACACCCTGGGCTACTTCGGCGCAGGCGTAGCTGCGTTTATCCGTAAGGACATACACAGCCTGCGCCGGTTCGGCAGCAGCGCGGAGTACGCCGGATCGGTTCTGGACAAACGCATGACCGAAATATACGATAGCTACCCCGACGAGCTCAAAGAACTGATTATCCCCAGCACGATCCCGTTGTATAGCGGCAGCGGCGCCGAGGATATAACCCGAAAAGTGTTTGCCCCCACGGTGACCATGGTAGGCTGCGGCGACAACCACGGAGCGGAAGAAGGCTTAACATGGCCTATATTCACGGGAAGAAATGGCCGCAAAAAGACCTTTAAAGGCTCGGCGGCCGACTGGTGGCTTTCCTCGCAGTTCTCCTCTGACTTCGCTCGGCATGTCGACTCGGTCGGCTCCGCCTACATCCTCGGCCCGTCGTTCGCGAACGGTGTTGTCCCCGCTTTTATAATCCCTCAATCGGTACAGATTGACGACACACCGGATAATGACGGCAGTTACAGATTGACGGTGCTGGAAAGCTATTGCTCGTAAAAAGCCATGAAAAGCAAACGCACAAAGGCATGCGAAATACCCCTCAAAGTCAAACGGTGGGTATGGGAGAGGGATCATCATTGCTGCGTCCTGTGCGGCAGACCGTGCAACCCGGACGCGCATTTTATCCCCCGCTCCCATAACGGGAAGGGAATAGAAGAGAACATCGTCACCCTATGCCCTGAATGCCACAGGGATTACGACAATTCAGAACGCAGGCCGGAGCTGAAAAAGGTCCTTCGCGCCTACCTTATGGCCAAATATCCGGATTGGGACGAGGAAAAGCTGAGATACCGGAAGTGGAGGAGTGATTACATATGCAAGTAAAGGAAATCCTCCCCATGCTGGCATTGCTCAAGAGCCAGCGGGTAAAACTCTACCATGCCCCAGGCGGGGAACTGCTGGGCAGCTATAACAGGATAGACATACAGCCCGGAGCGTGCGACGAAACCATCGGCAAACTCATGGACGCAACGTTGATATGCGTTGACGCCAACAATCAAAACATCAACTTACACATTGCGACAGGGAGGGATTGATATGTGGGGAGCATTTTTTAGCTGGGGAGTGCCGATGTTTGTGATCGGCATAATGACAGGCTTTGCCTTCGCGCCACGCAAAAGGAGATAGACATGGAAGCGTGCACAACCGGACAAACCCTGTGCTGGCGTTGCCGGAGGGCGACCAACGCGCCGGGCATGGGCTGCAGCTGGTCTCGCCGCACCGATCCCGAACCCGTTGAGGGCTGGGAGGCAAGGAAGACAACGCTGAAGGGCAGCGACTATTACCACGGCAAAAACTACACGACAATTATACAGTCCTACGTCATCCGCACCTGCCCGCTGTTTTTACCGGACGGGAAAAGTGAGCCGCCGCGTATACAAAAGAAGTGGATCGTCGAAGTGGACGGCGAGTGGCTGACAACGCATGAGACAAGGGAGCGGCTGGGCATCGACAGGCACGAAATATACAAACTGATCGAGCGCGGCAAGCTCAACGCCAGACAAGTGGAGTGAATGAGTTAAAAAAACATATCAAAGGGAGGACATAAACAATGAAATTAGGAGAACTACCATTCGGAAGCAATATCAAAATCCCCGAGCGCCGCGAGGGTGGAACCTACGAACTGACTGACTACACCCTCGGCTGCCTCAATAATTTTGAAGTAGGCACCGCAGGGCTTATCCGCAAAGATATTCATAGCTTTTGCCGGTTCGGCGGTAACGCAAAATACGCCGGATCAGACCTGGACGAACGCATGACGAAAATATACAACAGCTACCCCGATGAACTTAAAGAACTGATTATCCCCAGCACGATTCCGCTGTATAACGGCAGCGGCGCCGAGGATATAACCCGCAAGGTGTTTGCTCCCACGTTGACCATGGTAGGCTGCGGCGACAATGAAGGAGTGGACGAGGGATTCACGTGGCCTGTATTCACTGGCCGGAATAGCCGCGAAAAGACCTTTAACGGCTCGGCTGATGTCTGGTGGCTTTCCTCACAGTTCTCCTCTGACTGCGTGTGGCTCGTCGGCACGGGCGGCTCCGCCTACTACTTCGGCCTCCCGTCGCTCACGTGCGGTGCTGTCCCCGCTTTTGTAATCCCTCAATCGGCGCAGATTGACGACAAACCGGATAATGACGGCAGTTACAGATTGACGGTGCTGGAAAGCTATTGCTCGTAAAAAGACTGCGAAAAAACATATCAAAGGAGGACAAAAAAGTGGAAACAACTGAAAGGACATTCGGCGTTTGCCGCTACTGCGGGCAGCTGCTCAATATCAAGAGCTATTTGGCCCTACACCCAAACATCGACGACCCGGACGAGGACACGATAGCTACCCTTATATGTGACTGCAAGGAGGCCAGACGCGACCGTGACACTCATAAGGCTGCCCTTCGGGGAGAGAGCGACCGCATTGAGGCCCTACAAAAGGCAGAGGATGTCATCGAGGAGTTGTTTGCCGGCAATCCGCACCAGAAGCGCATGGCCGTGGACGAGCAGACATGGGAGATATTGCAGCAGCTTGCCGAGCGGGCGTACGGCGGTTTTGTGGACAAAGCGGTCATCACCACCACGGACGGGGTTAAGGCCACCGTAAAGAGCACCGGCTCCGCCGCTATCGGCATAGCCATAGAGCGCAGCAAGACCAAAAAGGAGAAAAAGGAGATATAACCCATGGAAAGCCGGGAGATATATGACATGCTCCTGCGCAGCATAGGGGAGCACATGGACGCAAAAGGTCGGGCCGCTGTCAGCATCAACGGCAGGCCCGCCCTGATAGTAATGATAGACCGGGAGACCGGAGAGGCTACCGCCCGCAATGCGATCACTGACACGACCGCCGCCGACGCGGTAATAGACTACCTCAACACCATCGCCGGGACGAAATATCAAAAAACGCCGAAAAACCGCAGCTATATCAACGCCCGCATTGCGGAGGACCATACGCCGGAGGACTGCCGCCGGGTAATAGACAGCCGCTGGGCAATGTGGAGGGGCACGGCCATGCAGGAGTATATGCGCCCCTGCACCCTATTTAACTCGGAAAAATTTGAGGGCTACCTGTCGGCGGCGAAAACCAACGTCAAAAAGAGCAATGGCAGTTACTTCATGAATCACAGCCAGCGCCAATACTCCGCCGACGAGCTGGCGAAAATAGGCGTTGATCTGCTGGAGGACTAAAAGATGCGACACCTGGGCGACATAACAAAAATCAACTGGGACGAAGTCGAGCCGGTGGATTGCGTCACCGGCGGCAGCCCATGCCAGGATTTATCCATTGCCGGGAAGCGGGTCGGGCTTGCCGGTGAGCGGAGCGGCCTATACATGGAGCAAATACGATGCGTAAAGGAGTTACGGAAAGCCAGTGAACGAACAGGTAAAATTCGACCTCGATATATGGTCTGGGAAAATGTCCCAGGAGCTTTCATCAGCAATGGAAGAAAAGACTTCGCAGCCGTCCTTGAAGAAGCGGTCAAAATCGTCGAGCCGCAAGCCCCCTCTATTCCTACGCCTGCAAAATGGCCCACAAGCGGGTGCCTCATGGGTGGAGGATGGAGCATTGCCTGGCGAGTACACGACGCGCAGTTTTGGGGAGTGCCCCAGCGAAGAAAACGTATCGCGCTTGTCTGCGATTTTGGAGGACGCACCGCACCCGAAATATTATTTGAGCGCAAAGGCCTGCGCGGGGATACTGCGGAGGGCGGAACGGCACGGGAAGAAATTGCTGGAGCCGCTGAAAGCGGTTTTAATCCAGCAGTCGCAAGGAGCCTTACCGCAAGAGCGGACGGAAGCCCCTGCGCCGACAGAGGCCCCAACATCGTATGCAGTCCGCGTCAGGGGGGCGTGGCCGTCGGCATCGGCAACGGACAAGCCCATGAGGCCATGACCATGGCGCAGGAGGTTAGTCAAACGCTAAATACAATGCACGACAAACAGGCGATTTTATATCAGCCCAAAAGTATGATGGAAGAAAACTGGGCAGAAAGCGAAACGAAGAACGCATTACGCGCAGGAGAAAGTAAAGTGAGCCATGCGGTGTTGTGCAGCGCCGTTGATTGCCGGAATTTCACCGAGGGCGGAGAAATAAACGGAACCCTGCAAGCGAAAGAAAGCGGCGGGCAAAGCCTGAACCTGAATAATACAGTGCGGCAAAACATGATGGTGCGCCGGTTGACGCCGCTGGAGTATGAGCGATTGCAGGGTTACCCTGACGGATGGACTGACATAGGCAAGTGGAGAGACAGCAACGGGAAAAAACATCGATCCAGCGACAGCGGCAGATATACAGCCCTGGGTAACTCAATAGCGTTACCGTTCTGGTTTTGGCTACTGCGGAGGATATCAGCGCAATATGAGCGGCCCGCCACGCTCGGCAGTCTGTTTGACGGCATCGGCGGATTCCCGCTCTGCTGGGAGCGGTGCAACGGCAAGGGGACGGCGCTGTGGGCGAGTGAAATTGAGGAGTTCCCTATGGCGGTAACAAAAAAGAGATTTGGGGAGGGATAAAATGAAAACTATGAAAAAGAAGAAACTACCCACCTACACCGTCCTGATCCGCACACCCGCCGGGACGCAGACCATTATTGAGACCAACGACTTTGCGAAAGCCAGACGGACATATGCCCAGTACAAGGGCTCATACCGCCTGTGCATCGACGGGCGGGAGCTGAGGATACTTGAGGCGGACAAGCTCATGGACGACCACAGCGACAAAGTGATAGAGCAGATATTTATCCCGCGCCGCGCAAAGAAAACCGAGGACATACACGCATTAAAGCCTGCCCGGTAACACGGGCAGGACTTGACCTTTTGCCGGGTGCGGCAATCACCCGGTCCTCCATTATGATAGGGTGGCGGCAGGTGCGGCCAACGGGAAAACGCCCGCACCGTAAACCACCGCCCCCGGCAAAGGGCCAAGACATGATTATTAAAAAAGGAGGCCGCCATGCAGCGGGTACGGCGTGATATATATTCCGGCGTGGTGCTGGAGCGGATCATATACTCCGTGGGCGACAGGACGCAAAAACCCTACCGCCCGCGGAAGCCGAGATTTAAAACGGACGAGGAAAGGGCACGGTTTAACTCTGAGGTAGCTCGCCGAGCCCATACCCGGCTGGTCAACGAAAATTTTACCCCGGCCTCACTATACAGCACACTCACCCAGGACGACGAGCACGAGGTACACGATTTTAAGGATTTCCGCCGCCTCTGCGTCAACTTCCGGCGCCGGCTGCTCTACGCCTACCCGGAGGCAAAAATCGTTATCTACATGGGGCGCGGCAAAAATACCCACCGCATACACGCCCACATGCTGACGGACGGAGTGCCGGAGGAGGCCATACGCAAACAATGGACGCTGGGCAGCGTCAATCGCTGCGAGCACCTCCGAGCGCACGTCCACTATGACGGCATAGACCACGGCCCCGATTATACGGGATTAGCCAATTACCTGTTTAACCACTGGACGCCGGAGCAGGGCGGGCACCATTACATGGCCACCCGCAACCTTACCCCCTGCGGCAGGGAGCAGACAAAACCAATAAAACGCAACTACACGCCGGCCAAACCGCCGCATACACCGAGGGACTATATCCTCGTCGAGAGCGGCGCGACAGAGTTCGGCTTTACCTATTTCAAGTATGTCAAAATCCCGCCCAAACGGCGGTGTTAAGCGGCGCAAAGCGCAAGGCTTTTGCCGGGGCCTTGTAAATGCGTCGGATTTTACGACGATATCAAAAAGGAGGTAAAAAACAATTGCTGACCGACTACCACATGACCCCCAACCGGGCGGGTATACCCATATGGCGGCCTGCCCAGCCGGTAATAGGCAAAGAGGAAGCGCACCAGACCGCCCTGACCAACTGGGCGCGGATGATGCGGACGCAGTATCCAGCCCTGACGCTCTACCACCACATACCCAACGGCGGCTTACGCGATAAGCGCACCGCTGTGCGGCTGATGTGGCAGGGGGTACATTCCGGCGTACCGGACGTATTTATCCCTGCCGCCCGGGGCGGCTACCATGGCATATACATCGAGCTCAAAACTGGCGCCAATAATCCGACCCCAAACCAAAACGAGTTTATGAGCGGCGCTATGACTGAGGGCTACTATTGCGCGGTCTGCTACGGCTGGCCCTGCGCGGCGGCGGTGATTGAGGAGTATTTGAAAGGAGACACTGAGCTGTGAACAGTAAAAACACAATGAAAATTCTGCGCAGAGCCATCGAGAAATACGGCGAACCCATCCAGACCATAGTCGCCATCGAGGAATGTGCAGAGCTACAAAAAGAACTGACCAAAGCTTTGCGCGGCAAGCCGAACTCTGACCATCTTGCAGAGGAAATGGCTGACGTACAGATAATGCTGTGGCAGCTCTGCTGCATATTCAACGTAGGCGGGCAGATGGCAGAGTGGATTACCAAGAAGATTGAGCGGCTCAATAAGCGCATCGAGGCGGCAGAAACAGGAGGTGAGCGGCATGACTAACCACGAATACCTAAAACAGCAATCCGCCGAATGGCTGGCGGACAAACTCGCCGAGATAATGGACTGCGACTGCTGCCCGGCGGCGGTTTATGGCGCCAAACGGATCGAAATGCTCTGCGAACTGGGCATATCGGAATGTCGGAGAACGCTGGAAAACTGGCTGAACGCAGAAAGGACGGAGAATGAGTAAAGAGTACATAGAGTGTGAAGCGGCTAAGGAACGGCTTAGAATATGGATCACAGATTGCGTATTAGACGGGGACGATGAGGCGGCAGACTGTTTCAGGGACTGTATAGACCTCCTCGACAGTATTCCTGCCGCCGATGTTGCTCCGACTGTGGAACTTGAAGATTTGAGGGCTAAGTATCAAGTGCTCGTTGCTGAAAAAGACAAGAATAGCGGAGACACTGCTGAAACATATACAACCGGGTATCGCTATGGCCACAGAAACGGGCAGATTGAATTGCTCCAACAGATTTTGGGCATTTTCGATGGTGTAAGCGAGCTGGAGGAAACAAATGAGTAAAGAATATATAGGCCGCGAAGAAGCAATATTGGCAGTAAGACACGCATGGGCAAAGGGGCTTGAACCAACACAATACATTGAGCAAATTCCCGCCGCAGATGTTATAGAGAAGAAACATGGATATTGGATAAAAAGGATAATAGAAAATGAAGAAGAGGATTATCCAATACGAAATGTAGATTATATCTGTTCAAGATGCGAAGGCTGCTGGCATGAGCCGCTGAAATATTGTCCTATGTGTTTGGCCGAAATGGATTTGGGAGAATGAAAATGATTAAAGTCAAGTATTCGGCGCTTGTCGAAATTGAACTTGAAGCGAGCGAGCACGGCCCCGGAGTTATGTCGTTTGAAAAAATAGCAAAGAGGTTTGATGATGGCAGATTTATGGATGATGGTATACGGCGCTGCATTGTAAATGGTTTTGATAATGAGGGCTGGACTGTAAAAGTAACACGACAAAACGCCGAGCTATGGAGAGAGGATTAAAAGGAGGAAAAATGAAACGAGCAATAGCAATAACAATATTAACCCTGCTGACCCTCGCCCTGTGCGGGTGCGGAAAGGCTGAGGCTGGCAATCGTAGACTGTGGATACTGGATGTGGGTGCGACGTATGGAATATATGTCGATAACCTCACGGGGATACAATACCTGAGCACAAACCAAGGCGGCGTGTGCGTAATGGTAGACGCAGCGGGAAGGCCGCTGATATGGGAGAGAGAAAAATGATAACGATCCACAACAACGAAGAGCCGCTGTACAAGCTGGCGAAGGAAATACACGAAAACGCCGTTACTCATGGCTGGTGGGACGAGCCTCGCAACCTGCTGGAGATTGTCGCCCTTTGCCATAGCGAACTGTCCGAGGCGGTAGAGGAATACCGCGCCGGCCGCGACATGATTTACCCCGGTGTGGGCGGCAAGCCCGAGGGCATAGCCGTCGAAATGGCCGATTGCCTTATTAGGATACTGGACTGGTTCGGACATGAGGGGCTGGATGTGGACGGCATTGTACGGGAGAAAATGCTCTACAACAAGGGCAGACCATATAAGCACGGAAAGAAGTGTTGAAATGAGTGATAGAGAAAAGCGTTGGAGGGTTCGGGGGCAACTCCGCCGGTGGGGGAACACAGCAAACCTGTGCCGGAGGAAACAGGCCAAAATAGAGGGGAGGGGGGCATCAAAAAGCTAAATCAACCCTCCGTGGTACCGGGGCGGCCCATCGGAAGAAAAATTTTTCGATTTTTGAGAAGCTTTGAAAATGAGCGGCAATGGGGCGCCCAAAAACAACAAAACTACAAATAAACGGCGGCGGCAAATTGGTCACCGAAAATATTTGCAAAATTACATCAAAAACGACGGTTTTTAATCCAAAAAGGAGGCGGGAAATTGAATCCGAAAAAAGCAACGCGGGAAAGGCGAGATGAGCGGGCAGCCGTGCGGCGACTGCTGATGTATTGGGGTAATGCAGAGCGCACGAGGACGGAAAAAGAGCGGTTGTTAATTAGCGTTGACGAGGAGATCGAAGCGCAATACGATCTTCACCCGCAGCAGATTACGGGCCTGCCGCACGGTACCGAGCTGCCGGACAGCACTCCGGCCACGGTGATAAAAGCTTCGCGGGAATTAAAAAGACTGCGAAAGAAGAAAAAACGGCTGGAAGACGAATTACAAAATCTCGATCATTGGGTGGGAATGATAGAATTTGAAGTGATGTGTTTGCCGCCGCTGGAATATGAGGCAATAAGACTGCGGTACGTTAAATACGGAGTGGCAAAAGGGGGATATTGGGAGCGGATAGCGCAGCAAATGCACGTCTCGATTGATTGGGCGAAGACCCTTGAGAGACAGGGTGTAGACAGGCTGATAGGCAGAATAGCAGCGTAAAGAGAATACCGTATAAGAGGGCTGATATAGCCCTCTTATATCATTCAGCGCGCCCCGATGATGTCGGGGAGCTGCGCCACCATTATATACCATACGCCCGGCCCAGGGCCTTAACCGTGTTGTCTGTAACGAGATAAATAAAACTCAACACTTTCCCACACTCTTTATGTGCTATAATAATACCATCAAAAGGGCTGCGAAGAGCGGCCCTTTAGCATTTTGAGGGAGATGAGCGGCAATATGGCAAGCCGAGCCCTACATTTTTGCCAGTACCCTGGATGTAATGCGCTGACCGCCGGACGATACTGCGATGAGCACCGGACGGCGGGCGAACTGCGGCAGCAGGAGCAGATACACGCCCAGGACGAGCGGCGGGGCAGCTCCCGGCAGCGTGGATATGATACCCGATGGAGCAAATACTCCCGCTGGTATTTGTCGGCCCCGGAACATCAACTCTGCGCCCTGCGGCTGGATGATGGCTGCACTATGGTGGCGCGGTGCGTGGATCACATAGACCCGCCTGACGGGCCGGGCGACCCGCGCTTTTGGGATACCGCCAATCACCAGCCCGCCTGCATACATTGCAACAGCGTCAAAGGACACAAAAAAATCATAGGCAAATACAGAATTTGAGAAAGGAGGAGCCTATGCCGACAGGGAGAAAGCCGAGGCCGCTAAAGCTCGTCGATAACGGCAAAAACCGGCATACCAAAGACACAATGGAAAACCGGGAGAATGGCGAACCTACCGGCTGCTCCGACAAATTAAAACCACCCAAAAGCCTGTCCCCGGAGGCGAAGAAGGAATGGAAAAGGGTAGTAAAGCTCTACCGCCAGCTCGACACCCCGATAATTAACGATTTGGACATATCCGCCCTCGCTGCCTACTGCGAGAGTGTGGCGATATACCAAAAAGCCGAGGCGGAATACCAAAACGGCCCGCTTATATACCGGGCGGCGGACGGCAAGCCAACGGAAAACCCGTATATCACCATCATGCGCCGGGAGGGGCAGAATATCATAAAATACGCCGAGCAGCTGTGCCTGTCGCCGGTGGGCCGTGCTCGCATGGGTGTAGCAGCAGCGAAAAAAGCCGCAGAGAGCGACCCCATGGCCGCATATCTGAGCAAGTACGGTGGTTAACTCGAACAAGGCCCTCGAAGTTATCGAGTTTGTACAGGCCCTTAAACATACCGGCGATTTTTACGGCAAACCCTTTGTGCTTTTACCATGGCAGATAGAGGTCATAAACTCCGTATACGGCACCGTGACCGCCGAGGGCGTGCGGCAGTACCGCATGGCATATTTGGAGATCGCCAAGAAAAACGGCAAGACCGAACTTATCGCCGCGCTGAGCCTGTATCACCTGGTCATGGATGCACCGGGCGGCGAGATATACTGCGGCGCCGCAGACAGGAACCAGGCATCAATAGCTTTTAACGCCGCAAAGAGCATGGTGGAGCAAAGCGAAGTATTGTCCAAGATAATCAAAATCAAAGACAGCACGAAGGAAATGCTGAATCTCCGCACACACAGCCGCTTTAAAGTGCTGTCGGCAGAGGCGGCGACCAAACACGGCCTTAACCCCTCCGTGGTCATCATAGATGAACTACACGCCCACCCCAAGCGGGACTTGTGGGACGTGCTGACATTTGGTACGGGTGCTGCACGGAATGAGCAGCTCATATGGTGCATCACCACCGCGGGCGACGACCCCGACCGCAAAAGTGTGGGATGGGAACAGCACGAAATAGCAACAAAGGTGCTGAGCGGCGAACTGACAGACCCGGCGTTTTACGCCAAAATCTATACCGTCCCTGAGGACGCGGACATATACGATGAAGCAAATTGGTACTTAGCCAATCCCTCGCTGGGCGTATCCATCAAAATTGAGAATGTGCGCAGCGAGGCGATAAAGGCCCGAAACAGCCCGGCGGCAGAGAAGCTCTTCCGGTGGCTCCGGCTCAATCAATGGATCTCACTTAAACGCACCGGTTGGCTGCCTATCACCCTATGGGATGATACCGAAGGGGGCTGGCATAAATCCGATATGCTGGGGCGGCCCTGCTATATAGGCATAGACCTGTCCAGCACCACCGACCTGACCGCCGTGGCGGCCCTTTTCCCACCGCCGCCAGAGGAAACGGAGTGGCGCTTTTTTGTGGACGCGTGGATTCCCGAGGAAAACATGCGGGAACGGGAGCACCGGGATCATGTGCCTTTTAGTAAATGGGTGCAGGCGGGGCATATGCACGCGACCCCCGGCAACTGTGTGGACTACGCCTATATTGCCAACTATCTGGACAAGCTCATGCTTGACTATGACGTTAAATATATTGCAGCGGACGAGTGGCGCATAGATTCCCTGCGCCCCCTCATGCAGCAGGAGGTTGCGGCACAGAAGATAATCACCATACCCCAGACCATGAGCGGCATGTCCCCAGCAATGAAGGAAATTGAGCGACTCCTACGCGAGGGCGAAATGACCCACGAGAGGAACCCCTGCGGGCGCTGGGCGTTTGGCAATGTAGTAGTAGCCCAGGACGGCAACGAGAACATAAAACCCATGAAAAACAGGAGCATAGAGCGAATAGACCCGATGTGCGCCCTGATAGACGCGATGGCGGCGGCGGTAAAACTGGAACCCAAGCGCAGCGTATACGAGCACCGCGGCCTGAGAATAGTGTGAGGTAAACAGTGAAAAGATTTAAACTTTTTGGCAAAACATACGAAATACGGGCGGCGGACGTTAAAACACTGCCCTCCGTATCAGATGATAGCGCATGGCAGATGTACCTTGCAGGGCAGGGTTACGCCATAAGCGCAGAGGGGGCGCTGCAGGTCGCGGCGGTATTCAGGTGTGTTGACCTGATAAGCAAGACCATGGCGGCGTTGCCCCTGCACATGTACAAAAATGCCGGGGAGGGCAAACAAAAGGCACGGGATCATCCCCTGTATAAGCTGTTGTATGTGCTGCCCAACCGCACAACCACGGCGTATGAGCTTATGCAGATGCTTGTGGCAAACATGCTGCTCACTCGCGGCGGGTATCTCCGCATAGTGCGGGACAGATACGGCTTTGTGCGACACCTCAAAAATCTGCCCACCTCCTGCTGCTCGGAAGTGTACACCAACCGGGAAAACGGGGAACAGTATATATACGTCACCTATGACGGCATAACAGAAACGCTCCGGGAGGGCGATTTTGTCTTTATTCCCGGTTTTAGATTTGGCGACCGCACGCCGGAAGACCCAATGACCATAGCCGCAAGCGTGCTGGGACTGAATAACAGCATGACACAATACGCGCAAAGGGGCTTTTCCGGTACTTCCCCCGGCGGCTATATAACCTATCCGGGGCAACTCTCCGATACGGCATACGAGCGCTTCAAAAAGGACTTCCAGAGCAACTACGGCGGCGCAGAAAACGCCGGGAAATGGATGTTTCTGGAAAACGGCTCCACGGCGCAGCCGTGGGACAGGGACATGTCAAAGACACAGCTCCTTGATAGCCGCAAGTGGGCTGTAACCGAGATATGTCGCATTTTCGGCGTACCCCCGCACATGTGCATGGATCTGGAAAAAGCCACTTTTTCAAATATTGAGCAGCAGAGCGCCGAATTCGTCCGGGATTGCATAAATCCTTTATCCGTGCGTATAGAGCAGGCACTTTTCCGCGACCTTCTGAACGAAGCGGAGCAGGCGAAGTATTATTTTAAGTTTAATACAAACAGTCTGCTACGCGGCGATACCGCCACCCGAACGAGCTATTACAACACAATGCGGCAGAATGGTGTGATGAACGCGGACGATATCCGCGAGCTGGAGGATATGAACCCCATACCCGATGGGCTGGGCAAGATCTATTTTATCAACGGCAACATGCTGCCGTTGGAAAACGCAAAACTCAACGCGCCTAAAAGCGCGCAAGCGAAAGGAGCGCCCCTGAAAAATGAATAAATTTTGGGAGTTTAAGGCTCTCGGCAACGCCGGTGAGCTTTTTTTGTACGGAGAGATCAGCGATACGTCATGGTGGGGCGACGAAATAACCCCTGCGCAATTTCAAAAAGAATTGGCGGCGCTGGGGGATATATCCACCCTTGATGTGTATATCAACAGCCCCGGCGGGGACATCTTTGCGGGATTTAGCCTGTACAACATCCTCAACCGCCACCCGGCGACAAAAAACGTGCATATAGACGGCCTCGCCGCCTCCGCCGCATCAGTGGTTGCCATGGCGGGCGATACCATCAAAATGCCCGAAAACGCCACGTTGATGATACATAATGCATGGACATACGCCAGCGGCGGGGCGGAGGACTTACGCAGGACCGCCGACGAACTCGACCGTATCAACGACCAGATAGCGGGCATATACGCCGCCCGCACCGGCAAGGAGAAGGACGAGATATCCGCCCTTATGACAGCAGAAACGTGGATGAGCGGCACCGAAGCGCTTAATATGGGCTTTGTAAACGAACTCATCGAAAACAAAAAGGTCGCGGCTTGCGCGAATACCGAAAAGTGGTTTGCGCTGTACAAGCACGCGCCGAAGGAACCGCTGGAAAACAGGGAGCCTGACAACGGGGGAGCAATCCAGCCCGCAGCAGATATAAACACCGCACTGCAGGAGCAGCGCAAGAGATTCAGAGCGACTAAACTAAAAATTTTGGAGGTATAAGTAACCGATGAAGAAACTCTACGAAATGATGCAGGATCGCGCAAATGCCGCAACCCAGATGCGCGAAATAATGAACAAATTTGAAGACGGCGTGATGGACGCGGAATCCACCGAGACCTATAACCGGCTCGAAAAGGAGTTTGACGCGCTCAACGCCAACATAATCCGCGAGCAGAAGCAGCTCGAGCGGGAACGCGCCGCCGGTGAAGTGATCGACAAGCTGGGCGACAAGAAGGACGAGCACATTAAAGTATTTGCCCGTGCACTGCAGGGCGATCCCGAGTCCATAACCAGGTACAAAAACACCACCATGACCCTTGGCACAAACGCTACCGCCGGTTATCTGACCGCGCCCGTGGAATTTGTCAACCAGCTCATAGCCGGGCTCAAAAATGACATGTTTATGCGCCAGATATGCAACGTCGTAGGCCCCATAGGCCAGGCGCAGAGCCTTGGGTATCCCAGCCTGACTACCGATGCGTCTGATGTGGCATGGACAACCGAGGTGGCGGCAGCCCCCGAAGAGGCGACCATCGCCTTCGGCCGCCGCGAATTTAAGCCCCAGCGCCTTGCCAAACTGATTAAGATATCCAAGACCCTCATGCGCCACGCGCCCAGCCCTGATCAGACCGTGCTTGACCGCATATTGTACAAGATCGAGGCGGCGCAGGAAAACGCCTTTATGAGCGGAACGGGCACTAATCAGCCTTTGGGCATCTTTACCGCCTCTGACAGCGGCATAGCCACCGGGCGCGACGTTGCCGCCGCTTCCGCCACCGCCGTGGCCACCGACGACCTGATAGAGTGCAAATACGGCGTGAAGGGCCAGTATATGCGCGGGGCCTCCTGGGTAATGCACCGCGACCTCTGCAAGATGATCGCAAAGCTCAAGGACAGCGACGGCCAGTATATATGGCAGCCCTCCGTGCAGGCAGGACAGCCTGATATGCTGCTGGGCGCTCCCGTATATATGTCCGAGTACGCGCCTAACGCCGTAGCCACGGGCAAGTACGTGGCAGTATACGGCGACTTTAAAACCGGCTATTGGGTATGCGACAGCGACGGCCTCTACATACAGGTGCTTAACGAGCTGTACGCCGTCAACAACGAGATAGGCTACGTTGTCGAGTACTATGGCGACGGCGCACCCGTAGTAGGCGAGGCGTTCAGCCGCCTGAAGATGAAGGCGAGCTGATGAAAATCAAAATGTTGACCTTAGCAGCCGGGCCGGAGGGAGTAACCCCGCCCGGCTCCATCATTGACATAGACGAGGCAACGGCGCGGCAGCTCATCAGGGGCTGTTACGCCATAGCCATGGAGGCCGACAATGGTAATAACAAGACAACCCCCAGCAGTGGAACCGCTAAGCCTCGAAGAGGTAAAACTGCATCTGCGGAATAACCCCGGCGATACCAGCGAGGACAAGGATATAATAGCTCCTCTCATAAGCGCGGCCCGCGAATATTGCGAGAACTATTGCGGGAAGTCATTTGCGGAGCAGTCCATAACCGCTTACCCGGAGGTGAGCGGCACTGTGACACTCCCGCGTGGCCCCGTGATAAGCGTGGACAGCGTTACAGTGGACGGCGAGGCGGTGGAGTATACCGCAGACGTGCGCCGCGGCACCGTGACGGTAAACAAGCCCGGCGCAGTCATAACCTACACCGCAGGATACGAGGAGACACCCTACCTTGTGCGACAGGCCATGCTCCTGCTCATAGGCCATTGGTACACCAACCGGGAGGCTGTGATACAGGGTTCTACGACCGAGATAGACATAGCGGTTCGCGCGATGCTGAATCAATATAAAGGCTGGTGGTTTTGATGGCAATTAAAGCTGGAGCAGGCGAAATGCGAACGAAAATCACCATAAAAGCGCCGGAATACAGCATCAAAGCCGGATTCAGCGCGGAAAACTTTAAAAATGTTTTCCCCGGTCCCGTGTGGTGCAAGTGGGTGAATGCCCACGGTACTGAGGTATATCAGGCGGAAGAACTGCACTTGCGGCAGCCCGTGACCATAACCATGCGCTACTCGCCCCTTGTGACCGTCGAGTGCCGCATATGGCACGAGCGGGATGCCGAGCCTTACGAGATCATCAGCATAGATAATGTCGGAGACCGCCGGGAATATCTCGAGATCAAGGCGCAAAGGGTGGTGACGGCATGACCATAGCGGAGGCACTTAACGATAAATATACCGTTTGCCACCCGCCTTATATGGGCGACCAACGCACCTACATCACATATCAATGCATGGGCCAGGTTGCGATACTGTACGCAGACGGCGTAGAAAAAGAAACTGGAGTGATGTATGCCGTAGATTACTACACTGATAATCCTCCGTTTGAAACTGCTGTTGATGATATAAAAAATAAACTCGCTGCGGCGGGCTGGAATTGCTCCGTTGACACGGAAATATATGAGACGGATACAGAATTATACCATATCGCCATGACGGCGGTAGGCGTGGGCGGCATATATGGCTAAATTTGAAATAGAAGGGCTCGACGAAGTTGGCCTTGCACTCAGAAGCGTAATAGATGGCGTAGAGGATTTCAACATAGAACTGGCCCAAGAGGCCGCAGACATCACGAAGGAAGAAATTGAAAAAAACATCGAAAGGCACAACCATATTCGCACCGGCACGCTCCGGCGGTCTATAAAAACATTCAAAAAGAAAAAACGCGATGGCAGCCCGTATATAGAGGTGACCGCAACGGGCAGTAATCCAGGCCCGCCTGGCAGCAAACGAAAAAAATATGCCGGAAACGCATATATAGCATTCGTACTCAATTACGGGCGCTCGAACCTTGTGGGTAGCCGGTTTTGGACTGAAGCGGAACAAAAAGCGATTGAGATATTCCAGCCTCGGCTGGAACTAAAAATTCTAAACTTTTTAAAAAAGAAAGGACTGAAATAAATGCCTGCGATAGACCTGAGAGGTATAAAAATTGGCGAATACAAAAATAACGACGGAACGGTAACCTATGAAGCACCAATATCCATGGGTGAAGCCATGACGGCGCAGCTTGAACTCACTTTTGCAGAGGGACGCCTGTACTCAGAAAGCAGACTTGCAGAATACATAAAACTCGCAACCGGCGGTACCGTCAGCATAGGCGTAAAATATATACCTGACGCAGCACAGAAACTGATGTACGGAGCGAGCGAAAAAACACGCACACTGAACGGGAGCAATAACGCAAAGAGCCTGCTTAGCACCACTAAGGATATTGCCAAATACGTAGGCATGGGCTTTTATGCCCCTGACATGATAGACGGCGTTAATAAATTCACCGCCGTATTTGTATACAAGGTGCTTTTCGGACCCCCGAGCAGAGCGTTTAAAACGAAGGACAACACCATCACATTCCAGACGCCTACTACGACCGGCGAATTCCTCGGCGATGATAGCGAGAACAACAACCTGTTCGAAATGGCCACGCTTGACAGCGAAGCAGATGCAAAATCATGGATTAGCCTTTGCTTTGGCGCGACCATTTAAAGGAGCGTCGAATGGACATTAGGCTAAAAACTGCGCCGTATACGTTTGACGGCATGGAAATGACCCTCTGCTGCAACATGAACGTGTTGGCGGATGTGCAGGAGTATTTTGACGGCAGTTTCGGGCGCGCGCTGGAAAAACGGCGAACCCTTCAGGCAAATATAGTATTTCTGACCGCCATGATCAATGATTATCTTGACAGCATCGGATCAACTAAACGTTATGAAGTGAGGGAGGTGGGCCGCAAACTGCCCACCTTGCCCGCCGCGACGCGGGAACTGAGCGATATAATAACCTGTCTGGTGAGCTCCGCGCTGATACAAAAAGAGAAAAACGAGGACGAGGAAAAAAACTTGAACGCCACGCAGAACCCGGGCCTATAGATTTTGCGTGGTATTTGACTATATGGGTAGTGTATTTACATCAAAGCGAGAAAGATTTTTGGAAATCGGCGACGCCGCGCAAGGTGATAGCCATAGCAAAAAAAAATAGCGAAATCAAAAACGGACCGGCAAAGAAAGAAGAATCCTTTAGCCTGTCCGCTTATTTTTTGGGAGGTGCGCAGTAATGCCGACCATCAGCACTAAATGGGAGAGCGCGGGAGACAAGGAATATAGGGACGCACTCAAGGAAATAGAACGCGGCTTGAGCCAGACACGGGCGGAGGCTAAAAAACTGGCGGCGCAATACGAGGACGATGAGGACAGCGTAGAGGCGCTGGCAGCGACGAACGAAAACCTTGCGGACGTAACCAAGGGCCTTAACGATAAACTCGACCTCCAACGTGCCCGCCTTGCAGACCTCGCCGATGCATATGGCGAGACCGACAGCCGCACACAAGCCATGAGAAAGTCAGTTACGGAAACGGAGGCTGCTCTCATAAAATCACAGCACGCCCTCGAAAACAACACCGAGGCGCTGGAGGATGCGAAAGACGCAGAGGAGGGAACGGGCCAGGCAACGGAGCTGCTCAACGGCTTACTTGAGGGACTTGGCGATGTAACGGGCATACAACTACCTAAGGGGCTCGACGAACTCGACGACACTTTGGGCGACGTTGATTTGACCATGCTCGGGGTTGCCGGTACGCTGGGTACGGTGGCGGGGGCGTTTATCAACCTTGGCAAAGAGACCCTTGAATATAACAAGAAATTGCAGGAACTGAGTGATATAAGCAACATATCCACCGAGCAACTGCAAAAACTGGAATATGCGGGTGGTATGGTGGGTGTCTCGCTGGATACCATAGCGGACACCACGAAGGACCTCGGCAAAAACGTACAGGCCGCAATAGAGGGAGACGAAGAGCTCGCGGAAACTTTTCGAAAACTCAAAGTGCCAATCAAAGATGCACACGGCAATATGCGAGATATGGATGAGATATATCAGCGCGTTATATTCTCCCTCGCAGACATGGAGGAGGGTATAGAGCGCAATAATCTTGCAATGAAACTGTTTGGCGAATCCGGCATTAAGCTTAACCCGATCCTTAATGAGGGAAAAGAAGGGATCAAACAATGGTATGAAGCGGCCGAGGAAATGGGCTATGTCATAGATGCGGTATCGCAAAAAAACATGGAAAACATGAGCCGTAAAATAGATACCCTAACCACAAATCTTAAGGGCGGTTTTCGCCAGGCGATAACGAGTCTGATCGAAATTTTGAGCGGCGACGTGACGCTGGGGGACATGAGGCAGCGCCTCATATACGAAAATAAAAGCGGCAGGGCGGGCCGCAACGCCGCTGGCACCGACAACTGGCGCGGCGGCCTGACTTGGGTGGGCGAAAACGGGCCGGAACTGATAGACTTACCGAAGGGAAGCAGAGTGTTGAATAATCAGGAGAGCCGCGGCGTGGGCGGCGACACTTTTAACATCAGAGTTGATATGTCGCAGATAAGCGACATACAAAAACTCATTGACATGGCGAACAACTACCGCCGCAGCGTGCGGATGGGATACGGAGGGTAATATGGCGACATTGGCAGACTTGCCGCTGGGGGCAACAATACTTATCCCGGTAGGCACTGAAGAAAACAGGCTATGCGAGATAGCGGACAAAGACAACCTCGTATCCGGCGGAACGGTGCTGGTATATAAAAAAATATACGAAACTTCGCAGTTTGGAAATTCTGCAATCTACCCGGACGGGACGCTGGACAACCTAATAAAAACCACGATTTTTAACAGCTTCCCGCAAACGCTGCGCGAGAAAATGATGAACGTCACCTTCACGCTCGAAGGCAGCGGCAGCATAACCCGCAAAATGTTTGCCATGACCTATACCATGGCGGGCTTCGGGGCGAATAACGGCGTTACTGAGGGCAAAGCTCTCCAACGCTACAACAGCGACGCCAACCGAATCAAAACTTATAAAGGCTCGGCTGAAGGCTGGTGGCTCTCGTCGCGCTACGATACCTCCCGCTCGCGCCGCGTCTACGCCGATGGCACCGACTACTACAACGAACCATCCGCTTCTCGCGGCGTTGTCTCCGCTTTTATAATCCCTCAATCAACACAACTGGAGGATGCCCAAAACTCCGATGGCAGCTACTGCATAAAGGGCCTGTTCCCAAACGATAAAATAACCGCAACGGCGAAAAAACCAAAAAACACATACGCCGGAAGCTGGGAGACCGTAAGGTTCGAGTGGACGTACAAGAGCGAAAACAGCATCCCACAGAAAAAATACGAACTGCAATACAAAGACACGTCACATACAGAATGGACGGAGCTGCAAACAGGAGAAACGGCAAACACATACGCCGACATACCGCCGAACACCTTAGTTGCGGGAACCGTATACTGGCGTGTGCGCTGCACTAATATTTATGATGCCGTATCCGCATGGAGCACGGAAGTATCGTTTACGGCTCAGGGCAAACCATCCACACCGACGGTATCCGCAACGGCAAGCCCGAGGCCGGTGATAACGTGGACAGGCGAAGGGCAGCTTGCTTATCAGGTGAAGGTAGACGATGCGGTACTCCGCACCGCTTACAGCACTGACGGGCAGTATAAGGTTAAAGAATACCTGACTGATGGCGCGCACATAGCCGCAGTGCGGATACAGAACGAATACGGCCTGTGGAGCGATTGGGGAACGGCTGTATTTACCGTTGCCAACACCCCGGGTGCGCCAATAACACTTTTTGCCGCGGGCGGCGAAAAAGCGGCCCTTGCGTGGACGGAAACGGATCACAAAACTTACTATATCTACCGCGATGACATACCAATAGCAAAAACCACGGCACACACATACTCCGACCAAATGGCCATAGGGACGCACAAATATAAAGTGCGCGGCGTTGCTGGAGACAGTTACTCCATGTCCAATGAGGTCACAGCCACACTTTCGGTAGACGCGCCGGAGATAGCGGCGCTGGGCGAAATGCAATGGTTGCGGCTGGAATATTCCACCGCGCAGAATAGCCCGCTGGGCGTGTCGACGTATCAGGATGTAGCGTATCAGTTTTACGCCGGGCGGCGGTATCCCGTGGCTGAGACCTCACAGCAAATAACCAAAATATACAGTTTTAACGCTGCCTTTAACGATGCGGCGCAGGCGGCGGCTTTTGAGGGACTGCTGGGCAAGACCGTGATATACAGAGATCAGCACGGCTGCCTGTGCACCGGCCCGCTGATGGGCTTCGAACTGAGCATAGACCAGTTTTTCAGGGCGTTTTCGTGCAGCGTACAGCAGACGGACAACAATGAGAGGATCGAGTATGATTGATACGATGAGCGTAGTAGCCAGCCGCTTTGAGGTGATACGCAACGGGGCTGCTACAGAGCACAATCTGGCAGCGGTGGGGGATAGCTACCCCACCGTCACCATGACTACTGACGGCGAAATAAAGACCTCCATGTACGGCGTGTTCGAGCATAACGACAATGTGGATTATCTAAACGATGAAATAAGGCCGTATTACATCAAGGACGGCATAGAGTATCCTCTCGGCATATACATGGTGGGCACGCTGACCACAAAACACACGAAATACGGCAAGAATGAGGACACCATAGAGGCATACGACCGCGCGCTGAGGCTCAAACAAACCAAAACCGAATCCCGGCACTATATTGCAGCGGGAACGCCATATATGACTGCGATACAGAGCCTTATCCGGGACGCCGGAATACCGCGTATACGGATGGACGATTGCGAGGACACTCTTGCCACAGACCGTGAGGATTGGGAAATAGGAACGGAATATCTCACCATCATCAATGCGCTGCTGTCCGAGATAAACTTTTCGGATGTTTGGTTTGATTTTGATGGGGTGGCCCGCCTTGAAAGGTACGAGGCCCCGTCCAGCTCCAACATAGACCGGGAGTATCGGGACGACGAATATAGTATTATCGCCCCGGAATACACAGAGGAAATGGACATATATGAGGCCCCCAACGTTTTCATCGTCAACGTATCTAACCCTGACTATGACAACCCCATGACCGCAACGGGCATAAATGACAGCATGATCTCCGCTTTGTCCACGGTACGCAGGGGGCGGCGCATATTGGCGACGCCGGTCGAACTGGATAATATAGCAAGCCAGACGGCGCTGCAAAAATACGCGGATAATCTTGCTGTGAAATCCATGTTTGCAACGCAAAAAATCAAATTTTACACGGCCATAAACCCGGCCCATGGCGTAGGAGATGTTATCGCGCTGTATAACGGGGAGCTGGTGGGCGTATACGAGGAAACCGACTGGAAAATAGAGATACGCCCTGGCGCCCTCATGGAGCATCAGGCAAAAAAGGTGGTGTTCGTGTGATATATCAGGAGCAGGAAGCACTGTTTTTACAAAAGCGCAGGCCATCAGCGGCGAAATTTGCCACCGTGGTGGCAGCGTCCGGCGGCAAAGCCACGCTCAAATTTGACGGAGAAACTGCCGCTACGCAGAAACGCTATAAATATAACGCCGCGCTCTCGTTGAAAGCGGGCGACCGGGTAAAAGTGAATAAAATATCCGGCACTTATGTCATAGAATACAAACTGTAGGAGGGCGACTATGCTTACAGGCATTATACGCGGGCAGAGGCTTATGCTGCGCACACCCATTGTAGTGGCGGACAGCATAAACTATCTGACTGCAAAATTTGCGTTTGACGCCGACTGGAAGGGCCGCGTTATCACGGCCTATTTTGTATGCGGAGATAAGACCATAACCGCGGAGCTCGCAAGTGGCGAAATCACTGCAGAACAGGGAATAAACCTCACTGCGGGACGCTGGGAACTGAAACTATCCGGCATAAAGGCCGACAGCCGCGTGACGGCGGGCCCGGTATGGTTTGACGTACTGCCGTTCGGCGCTGCGGATGGCGAACTGCCGGATATATCCCTGACGCAGTACGAACAACTCCTTGCAAAAATCGGCGACATGGACGATCTGGCCACCGCGGACAAGAATACCCTTGTAGCGGCCATAAACGAGGCGGCGCAGAGTGGCGGCGGTTCCGGTGGCGGGGGATTGCCGGCGGGCGGAACGCCGGGGCAGGTACTCACTCGAACCGCAAGCGGCTCGGCGTGGCAGGACGGCACTCCCGGCCCCGTCGGTCCCCAAGGCCCCGAAGGCAAGAAAGGCGATAAAGGCGACACAGGAGCCGCGGGAGCAACGGGCCCCGCTGGCCCCAAAGGTGAACAGGGTATCCAAGGCCCCGAAGGCCCGCAGGGCTTGCAGGGCATACAAGGCGAGCAAGGCATACAAGGAGAGCAGGGAGCCAAGGGTGACCCCGGAGCAAAGGGCGACCCCGGCGCAAAAGGCGACCCCGGCACAGCCGCAGGATTCGGCACGCCTACCGCTACGGCAAACACCCTGACTGCCGGAGCCGCCGCCACCGTAAAGATAACGGCAAGCGGCGCGGACACCGCAAAGGTATTTGATTTTGAGTTCGGTATCCCGCAGGGCGAAAAAGGCGCGACAGGCGAAAAAAGGCGCGACAGGCGACCCCGGCGCGAAGGGCGATACGGGTGAGCAAGGCCCGCAGGGTATCCAAGGGCCGGAAGGACCGACAGGCCCCCAGGGCCCCGCTGGCCCTAACGAGATAAGCACCGATACCGCTACCGCACTGAACGGCCTGTTAAAGGGCAACGGCTCAACCGTACAGGTGGCACAATCTGGCGTTGACTACGCCACCCCCGCCACAGATACCGTTGTCACGGCCTCCGCGTCTGCGTGGAGCAATAATACTATAACGCTGTCCGTTACTGGCGTTATGTCTGATTCAAAGCTGGAAATAGGGCTAAGCGACACCGCCACGGATGAACAGTACGCAGCGGCAACGGCAGCGCAAATACGAGCCACGGGCAGTGGCAACGGAACGGTGACGCTAAAAGCGACAACCGCGCCTACAATTGACCTGCCTATAATCATAAGGAGGCTTAGCTAATGGGCATTATATCAAGATTCCCGGCTGGTGCAACTAAACCTTACATCGAGGAGATATACGACAGCGACGAAAAGTTGATCGATGTAAAGCTACATGGATATACGCAGATTCGGGATTACGCCTTTTATCATTGCACCAATTTAGCCTGCACCAGTCTTCCTGCCGGAATTACGAGTATCGGATATGAGGCATTTCGAGATTGTACCAGTTTGGCTCTAACCAGTTTACCGAACGGACTTACCAGCATTGGATGGGCGGCCTTTTATCATTGCACCAACTTGGCCTTAACCACCCTACCGAACGGACTTACCAGCATTGGCGAATTGGCCTTTAGCGGTTGCACTAACTT
>ERZ1106954.520-NODE-520-length-33476-cov-10.535950_pt1 | contig 33476 bp, 31 predicted proteins | sample MGYA00403678_ERZ1106954 | MGnify/ENA primary metagenome ERZ1106954 (study PRJEB35170, sample SAMEA104062445) | human gut metagenome | biome: human gut; feature: human-associated habitat; material: faeces | place: Denmark | collected 2012-08-20 ... | reverse complement strand
ATCCTTGCCGCCATCGGCGCCGTCTGATCCTGGCAAGGAAATGTGTCTCACCGTGAGACACATTTCCTTTTTTCATAATCGGAGGTGAAGTCAATTAGTGATAATTGGATCATAAGAAATCTTGAAAACGCTATTGCCACATGGAACGGCAAGCTGGTCGAGCTGTGGCAGATCATTACGCAGACACCGGAATCCTTTAAGGGCGGCGCAATATGGAGCGTGATTGTCAACATCAACTCTGCGCTGATTGGGATCGGCTACGGCCTGCTTGTGCTGTTCTTCGCAATCGGCGTCTTTTCATCGGCGGCGTCTTTCCGAGAACTGCAAAGGCCGGAGTTCGCTCTGCGGCATTTCATCCGCTTTATACTGGCAAAGGTGGCCGTTGGCCGGGGCATGGAGTTAATGACCGCGATCTTCTCTATTTGCGGCAGCGTTGTGTCGGCGTCCATGAGCAGTATCGGCGGCGCTGTCACAGAATCGGCCACGCTGCCCTCGGAGCTTGTGAGCGCCATTGAAAGCGTTGGCTTTTTGCAGAGCGTGCCCCTTTGGATCGTTTCGGTGCTGGGGAGCCTGTTCATTACCGTTATGTCCTTTGTGCTGATTCTCACAGTGTACGGACGCTTTTTCAAGCTGTACCTTTATACGGCGATCTCCCCGCTGCCTTTCGCGTCCTTTGCCGGGGAGAACACAGCCGGTATTGGAAAAGCCTTTGTGAAGTCCTACATCGGCGTTTGCCTGGAGGGTGCCGTGATTGTGTTGGCCTGCCTCATATACTCGGCGTTCCTGTCCAGCGGATCGCCGGTGGTAGACAGCAGCCTGCCCGCCGTGACAATGGCCTGGGAATACATTGGGGAGCTTGTTTTCAATATGCTGGTGCTGACCGGGCTTGTGAAAGGCGCGGATCGGATCGTGCGGGAGATGTTCAGCCTATAAGAATAGCGGCATCATCTATGCTGACCATTTCTGAAATAGCACGTATAACTGGCATGGCAAGATTGAGCGTCACTCCCGACAATACAACCGGACGCGATTAAGGTGTCGCCTGCTCGCAAGCTTACATATAAAGGCTGTATCCTGTTTCTCTGGACTACGCTGTATTTGTATTATTCACTCCAGGAAAAAGTTGTCGAGCATAACAAAGGCGAGAATGTCCTTACAAATCATTCTCGCCTTTATTGTGATTCTAAATCCCTTTTGAGCAAGTAGATTAGTTATTCCCAAGAGCGTCAAACATTTTCTCCACTTCTTGATATGCGGATGAAGAGCCTCCGTTTCTGGCTCTCCGTTCGCTGATAAACTCTTTAATCCATGTGTTGTACTGGTTAAGCATCCGTTTTTTGCTCATGCGTTTTACAACTTCAATATCAAACAACCCAATGTTAATCCCCGTAGCAAAGTATTCCAATTCATTTAAGTATTGGAGCTTTTCGTGGTCATTTAAACTTACTGAATTGAAATACTTTGTTCGAATCTCAGAGAAAGCCTTGATTGTTTCAAGCCGACATTCTCTTTTCAATCCATGAAAATAAATGCTAACCGTAATAATGAGCGCAACCACAGCTGCAATAGAGCTAATAATACTTGCAACTTGAACCGCAGTATTCATGTGTTCTCTCCTTTTCAGTTCTTTAATAGAATTATACCATATTAGATCAATTATTGTAAATATCATTTGAAAAAAGAGGAAAATCGAGGTGAATTATATCAAAGAAGTTAAAATACCGAAAGAGATACGGCAGTACAAGGAAAGCATTTTCTTTGGCCTGTCTGCCCGTCAATTCTTCTGCGCGATCTTTGCCGTCGGCATTGCCGCAGGCGCGTATCTGCTTCTGGGTGATGTGATCGGCAAGGAAACTGCAAGCTGGCTCTGCATCGTCCTCGCCGCGCCCGCTGCCATGGCGGGCTTTTTTAATTACAACGGCATGACCTTTGAGCAATTCCTTTGGGCGGTCATCAAGACCGAGTTCCTGTTTGCCGGGGATCGCAAGTACATCGGAGAAAACCTCTGCTATAACAGCTTCAACAGAAAGGGGCGTGGAGACTTTGATTAAAACCCTTGTAGCCGCCAACAAGAGCGAGCGCGTAAAAGTGAAGGTGCCGCGCTCTGTCCAGCAGAGTATCCCGATCAAGCGCATCTACACCAACGGCATTTGGGAGGTAGGCAACAAGCACTCCCGGAGCTGGAAGCTCACGGACGTAAACTACATTGCCGCCTCGCAGGAGACGCGGGAGAGCATTTTCAGCGCCTACTGCGGGGCACTCAATTCGATGCCTACCGACGCCACCGCTAAGATCACCATTGTCAACCACCGCCTCAACCCGGCGGAGTTTGAGCGCCGTATCCTTTTCCCGTACAAGGATGACTGGCTCGACCACTACCGGGAAGAGGCCAACGGCATTATGAAAGGCCGGGCGGCGCAAAGCAACAATCTTGTGCAGGAACGCTTTGTGACGCTCTCCATCCCCAAGCGGAAGATCGAGGAAAGCAAGACCTATTTCCGCCGCGCCGGGGCAAATCTGCAAAAGACCTTTTCCCGCCTGGACTCCGGCATCACCCCGGCCAGAAACTATGACCGGCTCCGTGTGCTGCATGACTTCTTCCGTCCCGGCTATGAGCAGTATTTCGACTATGACGATTATCTCTTTATGCGGACTGGCAAGGACTTCCGGGATCTCATTTGCCCGGACAGTATCAGCTTCAAACGCAATCACTTCGAGTTTGGGGATAAGTTTGGGCGCGTCCTGTTTCTGCGTACCTATGCCTCCTTCCTGACAGACGATCTCATTTCCGATCTGACCGAGTATGCCCGCGATTTGATTCTGTCTATCGACATGATCCCCGTGCCGACGGACGAGGCCGTGAAAGAGGTTGAATCTATTATTCTCGGTGTGGAGACGGACATTACCCGCTGGCAGCAGCGGCAGAACAGCAAGAACAACTTTACCGCCGAAGTGCCCCGCACAATGGAGCAGAAGCGGGAAAACAGCCGGGGCTTCATGGACGATCTGACGCAGAACGACCAGCGCATGATATTCTCTCTCATTACCATCGTCCACACCGCCGACAGTATGGAAGAGCTGGACGCCGACACGGAAAGTCTGATCGCCATCGGCAAAGAGCATCTTTGCGATATATCCCCGGCGCGTTTCCAGCAGGAGGACGGCTTGAATACCGCCTTGCCTTACGGCCTGCGCCGCATCCACGCGCTGAACACCCTCACCACGGAAAGCTGCGCTGTGGCGATCCCGTTCCGGGCGCAGGAGATCCAAGACCCCAGCGGCTTGTCCTACGGGATCAACGAAGTCAGCAAGAATCCCATTGTCTGCGACCGCAAGCTGCTATCCTCTCCCCACGCTTTTTATCTCGGTATTTCCGGCTCGGGCAAGTCCATGGGCATGAAGTCCACCATTATGAACGTCGCCCTTGGCACCGACGACGATATTATCATCGTGGACGCCGAGCGCGAGTACGGCACCCTGGCCCGAGCCTTCGGCGGAGAGGTCGTGGAGATCAGCCCGAACAGCAATCACCATCTGAATCCGCTGGAAATTCCCGCCGGATACGAGGATGAAAACCCCGTGGCTCAGAAGTCCGAGCTGATCATGAGTATTCTGGAACAGCAGATGGGAACCGGCTCGATCAGCGGCAGCTACAAGTCCATCATTGACCGCTGTACAGCAAACATCTACAAGCCCTATCTGCGAGGAAAAGCCCCCGCGCCGCTCCTGTCCGACTGGCGCAACGAGGTCATGCGTCAGCCGGAGCCGGAGGCCCGGGAGCTGGCCTTGACTGCCGAACTGATCACCGAGGGCAGCTTGAATGTATTTGCCCATGCCTCGGACGTGGATATGGGCAACCGGATTATCGTCCTTGATCTCTACGAAATGGGCGACTCCCTGCGCAAGACAGCGCTTGTGGTCACGCTGGAGGCCATCCAAAACCGCGTCATGGAAAACCGAAAGCGTGGCAAGTTTACCTGGGTATTCATTGACGAGGTTTATCTGTACTTCAAGTACCATTACTCCGCCGAAGTCTTGTACAAGGCATGGAAGCGTTTTCGTAAGTACGGCGGTATTCTGACCGCTGCCACGCAGAACGTGGAGGAATGTCTGACCTCCGACACGGCGCGTCTCATGTTCGCAAACAGCGAGTTCCTTATGCTGTTCAACCAGGCGGCTACCGACCGGGCGGAGCTGTCCGCGCTCCTCCATATCTCTGACACGCAGATGGGCTATGTGACGGACGTGGAGCCGGGGCACGGCCTTATGCGGGTATCCGGCGCAGTCATTCCTTTTGACTGTACGATCCCGCAGGATACGGAGCTTTACCGCTTGATGAACACCACGCCTGGACGCTGCTGATATGGAACGCAGCAAAGCAAAAGAGGCCGGGCGCAAGAAAACCATCCGGGAGAAAGCCAATGCGCTGAAGGACAAGCCGCCCCGGAAAGCTCCGACGAAAGAGGTCATCAAACAGGCAGGCCGATACCACGCGATAGAGACGGTCAAAAAGCAGCTCTCCGAAGCACAGCAGGCCATAGCCCCCGACCGGGAGCAGCAGCCCTATACCGCCGTAGACAAGGTGGAGGACTATGCAGGCAGCATAGCCCACGATGTTGTCCAGTTGCCCGTTCCCACTTTAGAGCGAAGCAGACGGGAAGCAAAGAAAAATGCGTTTCACCGTGAAACGCAAAAAGCATCGGCATCGTCACTGAAAAAACCGTCCGCCAAGTATCTGATGCGGCGTGAGGCGGTCAAGGAATACAAGCGGAAGAATCAGGCCGAAAAGCGAAATTCGTTTCACCATGAAACGCAATTTGAGCCGGATGAGGCGGTGAAATCCGCTGAACGCACAAAAGAGCAAATGCGGCGCTCCTATGTGCGGAAGGTTCGAGAGCAGACAGATTACCCCACTACGGAGAAAGACGCCGTAGTACAACCGTTCAGCCGGGGAACTTCTGCCCATACCCCGAAGCGGCGGGAGGAGATAGCTCCAGCGCAGCATACGGCGAGCACAGCAACACAATCAAACTCTCTTCGATCCGCGGGGCAGCGTCAGACGGCGCTGCCCCATAACACTTCCACGGCCTCCACTTCAAAGGTGCAGCTCGTCAAGGAGCAAGGCCGCAGGTATGCCCGTAACCAGGCAATCCAAGAGATCAAGAACGGGACGACGAAAAGGTTGTCAGGGAAAGCAGCAAAGGCAAGCGGCGACTTTTTCAAGAAGCTCGGTACAGCAATCACAAAAGCCGTCACTCCCAGCCGGGAAACGCTGTTTTATGCGGCTGGGGCGCTAGTGCTTATTATCATTCCCTTTGTGGTCATTATGGGCGTGGCCTCTATGCTTATCGGCAGCGGCGAAGGACGCAGCGCCTATGTGCCAGTCAGCGCAGAGGTAGAGGCATACCGCCCCTTGATCCGGCTCTACGCTGCCCAGCACGGCATTCCCGAATATGAGGATTTGATCGCCGCTGTCATGATGCAGGAGAGCGGCGGGCAAGGCACCGATCCCATGCAATGCTCCGAGTGCGGCTTTAACACCCGATACCCGCATTATCCCAATGGAATCACCGATCCAGAATACTCGGTTGATGTAGGCATTCAGAATCTTGCGGATTGCCTTCGGCTCGCCAACGTCGAAAGCCCGATTGACCTTGATCGTATTTCTCTTGCCCTACAGGGCTACAACTACGGCAGCGGTTACATATCCTGGGCGCTGGCCAACTACGGCGGCTATTCCGAGCTGAACGCCATCGAGTTTTCCGACATGATGGCTGCCCGCATCGGATCGGCTGGATATGGCGATAAAGCCTATGTGTCCCATGTTCTCCGCTACTATCCCATCGGACGATCCTTCATGGGCGAGGGCAACGTCGCCATGGTCGCCGTGGCGCAGTCACAGATCGGCAACGTCGGCGGCGCTCCCTATTGGAGCTGGTGGGGCTTGGAGTACCGTGTGGAATGGTGCGCGATCTTCGTAAGTTGGTGCGCCGATCAATGCGGCTATTTAGACGCCGGAGTATTGCCAAAAATGGAGGGTGTGCGCCCCTATGTGGACTGGTTTATAGAGCGCGGTCAATGGCAAGGTCGGGATTATGAGCCGAGCCCCGGCGATATTATCTTTTTCGACTGGGAGAGCGACGGCCTGGCTGATCACGTCGGTATCGTGGAAAAGGTGGAAAATGGCCTTATCTACACCGTGGAGGGCAATTCCGGAGATCGCTGTGTTGAAAACCGCTATTACCTCGGCTCCGCTCCTGTGTACGGCTTCGGACTGCCCTTGTATTGAAATCCGGGAAATGTGTCTCACCGTGAGACACATTTCCCAGCCTATAATCTAAAGGTTGTATAATCATCCAAATATGGAAAATGTCTGACCAACATGATATAATGAAAGAAAAAACGAGGTGACAACATGCCGAGCAACAGAGACGATTTTTCTCAGGGAACTAAAGACCTCCTAGCGAAACGTGTTGGGTGCAGATGCAGTAATCCCGCTTGCAGGAAACTGACCTGTGGTGCGAATGACGATCCTACAGCCTTTACAAATATCGGTGTTGCTGCCCATATTTGTGCTGCTGCAGAGGGCGGTCCACGATATGATAGTGCTATGTCTTCTGATGAACGAAAAAGCTATGAGAACGGCATTTGGCTGTGCCAGTCCTGCTCTAAATTGATTGACAGTGATGTGTCCCGTTACTCTGTTGATAAGTTGAATCGGTGGAAGCGCAATGCGGAAGAGGCAACTATACTGGAACTAGAGGAAGCCTCTCCCGTGCAGTCAACCGTGCAAGATGTTGAATTAATCAAGTTCTATGCTCAATGTTTGGATCGGTCAGCTTTTCGAGATCAAATCAGTCAAGAGGGGTGTATGGAGGACTTTGATAAAGCGATTGAAAGCACTATTATTGCTTTTAACACTGGTATTCTTCGCACCCGTGATGGAGACATCTTGAAGCAGGCAGAAGGCAAGGCGGCTGTCCAAAACCTGGAGTGGCGGGACAAGCTATTTACCATTGTGGATATATTGACGGCAATTCGAAGACGGTTGAAAATTGCGGAAAAAGAGCAATCGTTTTTTCAGCGTGATGATAGTTGTGAAGGCTTTTATTATTTCCGGGATCACGAACTCGAAGAATGGTTCGATCGCTCTAGGGAAGAAGTTTTGAAAATAATGTCCTCCGTTTGCAAAGAGGCCGGACTCCATGAGCTTCATTTCTCCAGACGTTACTATCGCTGGTAATTAACTAACGTCACCTTATTATCTGAAAGGATGACTATATGAGTGCTTTTGACGATTCTGTAATTGTAAAGAGCATAATTGCATCAGTTCTTGGGAACAGAACAGATATTATTATTTCCCTAAAGTATTCGGATGATCTGTATTCTGATGCCGTTGCATTGTGTGAAAACGAAACATACCTTGGATTTCTCAAGTCGCTTTCCCATGGTATGCGTGCTCGTTTTAACAGTTTTAACGGTGCATACATCCTCCCCAGGGATATTTTTTCAAAGCAATTAATCCTTGTGTCCAATAAACAACGTTCCGACGGGTACTCTCATTTTTCTACGATAGCGCACGAAACACAGCACGCGAAGAATCATACCATTTTCTGCGAACTATATTGCAACAAAGACATAAATCAAATATCGGAACATGCTAATAACGCTTCTTTTCAAGTATGGGATGAATTCGCCGCTCGCAGGACAGGTCACAGGCTTTATTCATCATATACATTACAAAAGATATTAGGATTTAGTGAGCTCGACCTGCAAAAAATGCTAGAAGAAGATCAATTCCCCATACGTTTAAAACAGATACAAGACATCCTTTCTAGCGGAGCCTCCATGGATCAATATAAAGAAATAGCTACTATCTTAGGGATGTTTCATGTTTGGGAAACCGATTATCGCATTGATATTCAGTCCAGACTAGGGGCATGGGCTCTTGAACTGTATTTAGCACTGTCAAGATATGATTCGATAGAGACTGTTGATTTTGACATATTAAGTTCTGAAATAAATAAGCTTCGGTCAAGTTGGGAGCGGGGAGAGTTTTGAATTCTCCAGTTTAATCATCGAATTTCATGCAAGATATGTAATATCATCTGAAATAGCACAAGGCGAAGAAATGTGTCTCACCGTGAGACATATTATGGAGATGCTTTACAGAGTCCACCCTTCCTTATTTTTTAGGTCATGAAAAGTATCTTGGTGATTGCCCTTTTCCCACACAATTCTGGAAAAAGGATTTGCATATGACTCCTTTCCACGCTATTCTAGGCGAAAGTTTGATACATAAGGTTATAGTTAGTAAGATGCGCCAGGGGACGTATATCAAAAAAAACAGCCAGCCTTAAAAAGGCTGGCAAATCGAGATCTTACTCTGCTTTATCCCAAATCTGACACTCCTGAAGGTTGGACGCCTTGTCCATGCTAAGCTTCAGATTGGGCGGTTGATCTGATGTTTCTGTGTAAATATACACGTTCTTCTCATAATTCCCCGTCTGAGGATTGAACTTAGAAGTACTCTTAGTTACCATCACGTTTTTCTTTTTTTCGTCTTTGCCGCTGCGGCAGTCAAGACCCAGATGGTAAGCAATATCATTTCCGGCGTGCTTCCCCACCGTTTTCAAAAGAGGCTTTACGAAATAGAAAGCTGCGAAGACTACTGCCATCAGAATGAGCGTTTGGATCATCTTTCTTTCCTCCTGCGTCAATATTCACGACTGAACGTTAAGTACTGGCTCAGAGGCGCACCTGGGAAAGACTTCTATTCAGCTATACTGATTAATACCGGCCAAAGAGAAGTAGCCAGTGTAACCCCAGGTGGCAAAAGCATGCTGTTCACTGGAATCAACCCCTTTCAAGTCTACCGATCAAAAACCAAATCTTCTTTCGACTATATCTTACAATAATCATGGGACAAGATCTAGACGAGCATGTGTTCTAATCGGCATACAATTTTGACCGAGCGCCGAACATACATGACCGGTTGTGCATACAATTATGTTTAGGAAATGTGGTGAATAAATTCATGTCTGACATGATTAGCACTGTGGCAAAGAACATTAAATATTTCCGAAAAGAATTCGGCTTAAGTCAAGAAAGTTTAGCGAGAAAACTTCAATACTCCGCAATGTCGATAAGACGCTATGAAAACGAACAGAGCATCCCTAGTATAGAGGTTCTTCTAAAAATGGCTGATTTATTTGGGTGCTCAGTTGAAAACCTTATGCAACATGACTTTGAGATTGGCGACCCACCAAGCCCAGGAATTAGGAAGCCCATTGTTGTAGAGAGTGATTTTTATTTTTTTGAAGATCAGAAATATTACATCTATTATTTATCTGAGAAGGCTTCTGGTAAACTAAAGGATGGTTTTTTGCAGTTTGCAGAACATTATGACAAGAGAAGGTTGTTTTTACATGGTACATTGAATATGCACCATATATACGACTGCAAACTTGTTCTTGAGGATGAAGACAGCGCATATATTTATGGGACAGGCACAGAAAAGGATCAAAGAGTGTTTATTGTTCTTCACTTTCCTGATTTCGGCAAAGGAAAAACGAATAATCCTGCAATTAGGTATCGCGGCGGTATAGGGATTGTAGTTCACAAGGATACTCATGGCAATCAAACAGCTCAGCGAATCTGCTTATCCTATAAGGAACTAAACGACGAAGATATGAACATAAGGGATACCCTAATAAAGTTCCTGACGGGAGAAAATGATATTGAACGAATTAATGTTAGTCCGCAGATAGATAGTGGGTTTTGCCAGTGGGTTTTAGGCTTCAATCATTGACGCCGTTCTTCACACAAACAATACTGTTATCAGGAGACTGATTACGTTACCCTAAAAAGCAAAATGACGCCATTATATGGGAAAATGCTCCCAAAAGAAATGTGTCTCACCGTGAGACAAGTTTCCGTTCCTTACGTTTTCGTAAGATTGCCCCGCTGTCGTTGAAAGCGGGGCATTTTTCGTATATAATCCAAGTAGGAAAACACACCTCTTTGGGGAGGATGCTATGCAAACAACGATCCTGCTTGTCGAGGACGACGCCGTTTTGCGCGGGGGACTTGCGGAGCTGTTTACCCGCGAGGGATACCGGGTGATCGAGGCCGCATCCGTGCGCGAGGCAAAGGAAAAACTGAATAGCGAAGTGCGGGCCGTAGTGCTGGACGTTGGCCTCCCGGACGGCGACGGGGTCACGCTCTGCCGCGCATGGCGGGAAGCCGGAGAGCAGAGGCCGATCCTGTTCCTCACGGCAAAGGACGAGGAACTGGATGTAGTACGCGCGCTGGACTCCGGCGGAAACGACTATGTGACCAAGCCCTTTCGGATGCAGGAGTTGCTTTCCCGCGTCCGTGTTTTATTGCGCAGCGCAAAGCCCCAGACCGTTCAGCGCGACAGCTTTACCGTTGACGAGAGCAAAATGCAGATCGCCAAGGACGGCGCTCCGTTGCCTTTGACGTTGACGGAATACAAGATCGTAAAAATGCTGATGGAACGCCGGGGCGTCGTGCCGCGGAATCTACTGCTGGAAGTCCTGTGGGACGACGGGAGTAAGTTCATCGACGATAATACCTTGTCCGTTCACATGAGCCGCCTGCGCGAGAAGATCGGTGCGGAGCATATCAAGACGATCCGGGGAGTGGGGTATCAATGGTCGGATACATGATTTCAGCCGTCCTCCTGCTTGTTGTGATCGTGCTGGCTGTGAAGCTCCTGTTACAGAGGAAACGCCTGCGGGACTTGGCGAAATCTATGGAGGACTATTTGAACCGCGGCGGCGAGCCTGCGCCGTTTTCTCTCCGCGAGGACACGGTCGCTCCCGTGGAGAACGCTGCCTCGGAGCTGGAAAACCGCATTGCGGTACTGACGGAACGGCTGCGGGAGGAAAACGAGCGTACCCGCTCCCTTACGGCGGACATTTCCCATCAGCTCAAGACGCCCCTTGCCTCCTTGCGCCTGTTTGTGGAGATGGACGAGAGCGCACACATGGCTGAAGAACTCGGCCAAATTGAGCGCATGGAAAGGCTGATCGGCAGTCTCCTGCGGCTGGAAAAGCTCTGCGCAGACGGATATGTGTTTTCCTTTGCCGAGCATCCGATCCGCCCGCTGATCGAGGGCGTATGGGACGAGCTTCACGCCCTTTGGCCGGGCAAGCAGCTTTCTATCGAGGGAGACGCTCTGATCCGTTGCGACGGCAAATGGCTGGGCGAGGCATTTCAAAACCTCCTCAAAAACGCCTGTGAGCACACAGCGGAGGATGGTCAAATATGGGTCATCATGGAACAGACAGAGCACACCTTCTATTGCTCTGTTGAGGATAACGGCGGCGGTGTACGGGATAAAGATCGGCCGCACCTCTTTGAGCGCTTCTACCGCTCGGAGGATCAGGTGCAAAGCGGCTCCGGTCTGGGGCTTGCCATTGTGAAAGAGATCTTGTACCGGCACCACGGGCATGTCAGCGCCGAGAATGGAAAGAACGGCCTACGGATCAATTTGGAGATACCGATCCTTAACCTTACGAAAACGTAAGGTAAAAGTCACCGAAAAGTAAGATTGACCTTGTATGATACAGCCAAAGGGCAAAATCGCTCTTTGGCTGTATTGATGGAGGAATCTATATGAACATTATCAGCTGTGAAAAACTGACCAAAACCTATGGTAGCGCCGCAGCGCCTGTTCACGCCCTGCAGGACGTGAGCCTCGCCTTTGAGCAGGGCTCCTTTACTGCGATCACCGGCAAATCCGGCAGCGGCAAATCCACGCTCCTGCATCTGCTCAGCGGGCTGGACAGGCCGACCAGTGGGCAGGTCATCTACCAAGGAAAGAATCTCTTTTCCTACAACGATAATCAGCTTTCGGTGCTGCGCCGACGCCGCTTCGGTTTCGTGTTCCAGAGCTATAACCTTGTCCGCGAGCTGACAGCACAGGAGAACATCCTGCTGCCCGTGATGCTGGATGGACGCAAGCCGGACGAGGCGCACATCGGCCACTTGATCGAGCTGCTGGGCATTGAAGATCGTCTTTCCCATCTGCCCGGCGCCATGAGCGGCGGTCAGCAGCAGCGGGTGTGCATCGCCCGCGCCCTGGCCAACAAGCCCGCGATCCTGTTTGCAGACGAGCCGACCGGCAATCTGGATGGCAAGACCGGGCGCGAGGTGCTGTCCCTCATGCGCACCGTAGGCAAGGAGCTGGGGATCACGCTCATCATGGTCACGCACGATCTCGGCGTGGCGGAACAGGCCGAGCGCGTGATCCGTCTGGAGGACGGCCAGGTGGCCGAGGACAGCGGGGAGGTGAGCGTATGAAGCGGCTCAGCATCAATCACATTTCCGCGGCGTCCATCCGCGCAAACCGCAAGACCTACCTGAGCCTCGCCGCCGGGATCGTGCTTGCGGTGGTACTGGCAACGGTCATGACGCTCTGTGCCCTTGGACTCATCGAAGCCCGGGAGCAGCAGGTCGTGCAGACCGTGGGTCATACAGACGGTATTTTGCTGGACGAGCCGGACATTACAGACGAATCCCTGCGACAGAGCGGCTTGTTTGACAGGATCGGGCATCAGTTCGTCGCCGCCTCGGTCATAGACAGCAATGTATATCTGGGCTATCTGGACGAGGCGGGACAGGACATTCTCTGCCGTGCCCTGGCCGAAGGGCGCATGCCCGAGCAAAGCGGCGAGATTGCCATCGAGCGCAGCGCGCTGGAAAAATTGCGGCTGGAAGCGGAAGTGGGCGACACGGTGACCTGGACGCTGCTGCCCGTGGACGGCGTACCGGAGGAACACAGCTTTACCATCGTGGGTATTCTGCGGGAGCAATCCGGGGCGTTGGATGTGAGCGGCTTCTTTTGGTCGTCCGATGGCGTTCTGAACTGGCCTTCGGCGCTCATTTCCCCCGATGAATCCTTTGCAACCGGCCGTCTCGTGCAGCACCGCGCCATGACCTATGCCCGCTTTGCCTCTCTCTCCCAGGTGGAGAAGCGCTATGACTATGGCCGTTTCTTCGGCGTAAGCCGCACCCAAGCTGAGGTCTATCCCGTCGATCCCGCCGATACCGATATGGCGGCGTACACACAGTTGACGGGTATTCTGCTCATTCTCGGCGGCGCGCTGCTGCTGGCGGTCTGTATCGGCATCTCCTCGGCAATGGAGGGGGTGCTCGCCTCCAAGACCGAGGAGATCGGGATGCTGCGGGCGGTCGGCGCGACCAGGCGGCAGATCCGGCGCATTTTCGGACGCGACGCCTGGCTGCTCAGTCTCGTGGCGCTGCCTATCGGCTTGCTGATCGGTCTTGGGTTGACCTGGCTTCTCTGCCGTATGGCGCCGGACGAAATGGTCTTTGCACCGCGCCTCTGGCTGCTGTTTCCGATCCTACTCATTTCCGCGCTATGTATTGTGATCGCGTCTGGGCTTCCACTGCGACGGGCGTCCAGGCAAATGCCCATGGGCGTACTACGGGATACGGCGCTGCTGCGCAAGGCGGGCAGCTTCAAGAGCAAAAGCAGCTTTCACGCTACCCAGCTGATCGCTGCGCGCCAGCTGCGTATCCATCCCTGGAGGCAGATCGGCGCCGCCCTGCTGGTGGCGGCCACTCTTATCTGCGCCGCGATTATTGGCGAGCAGAGCTACGATGCGGTGGCGGAGTTTGCACGCAGCCGACCGGTGGCCTTCTCGCTGACGAACCAGAAGCAGACTTTCTCCAACATGCCCTTTTCCGTAGTACGGCCGGAGGTGCAGCTAAGTGAACAGGACGTGGCGCAGGTTCGAAATCTTCAACTGGTGGACTATGCCAGCCTGGAGGCGGGAACAAAGGTCAATATGCTTCTTTACGGTGAGATGCCGGATTACTTTCTGCCCTTTACAGGCGGCATCCTCGGCCAAGGGACGGACGGGGACGCCACCTGGATCTACAACATCTTTGGCGGAGGCAGCGGTCTGAACTATCTCAGTATTTCGCCGGGCGACCCGGAACCGCCCATCCCCGGGGAGGGCGCCAGCACGACCGAACGGCAGCAGAGCTGGGCATGGGAACACTATCACCAAATGCGCGCCCTCATGGAGGCCCAGGGGCTCGCGGGCAAGCCGGTGTGCTTCACGCTCTATGTCACCGATCTGAGCCGGGTGGACTACACCAACCGGATTGCCGAAGGCAAGATCGATTTGGCAGCCATTGACGCCGGGCAGCAGGTATTGGTCTATGCGCCGACCTATCATCTTTTCCGTCTGGAGGACGGGATGCGCATCGCCGCCGCCTCGGACGCCTGGGGCCGCGCGGCGTCTGAGGCGAAGTTTGAAAACGACTTTTTTCACGCGGGCCAGACGCTGGAGCTGGTGCAGTTTGTACAAGAGCACCTGTTTGACGATATGAGCGAAGAGGCTCTGCGAACGAACTTTGCGCAGTTAACAAGGCACGACACCACGGTCACCGTCGGTGCCGTTTTGAACGGCAAACCGATCCGCAACAGTGAGGTTTCTATTCTCACCACAGAGGCAGGCGCAAAGGCGCTGGGCTTTGAAATGACAGAGATCACCGGCATGGAAATCTCTTTGACGCAGGACGTGGACAGGGAGACGGAGCAGGCGCTGGAAAAGCGTCTGGAGCGGATCGCCATGCGTGGCGATATGACGCTCTTCAACTGGCTGCAGAGCTGGCGGGACGAGGTCGCCTCTATTCGCTCCGCCATGGGTCTGTTTGCTGCCTTGCTGCTGCTGTTCTTCACCGTGGCTGTCGCCATGCAGGTGGGCAACGCTGGGCGGCGCATCCGCGCGGACGCGCGTATGATCGGTACGCTCCGTGCCGTGGGCGCGAATGAGAAAGCTCTGCTGGGCTGCTACCGTCTGCCGCTGCTGTTGACCGCCGGCATCGGCGCTATTTTGGGTGCCGGTGCGTACATCGCTGTTGCGATTTGGTATCATGCGCAAACGACGATGCACATGCACACGATCCCTGTCCTTGCCGCCATGCTGATCCTCGCCGCTCTTTGCGCTTTGTGCTGCCTTGGAGGACTGCGGATGCGGCTGAAAGGCGTACTGGATCAGAGTATCGTTGAAAACATTCGGGAACTGTGATATGAAAAAGATTCTTTCTATTCTTTTGTTGGCCGTTTTGATCGCGGCCATGATTCCCCGCGCCTATGCAGACAGCACGGACGCCTTTACCATTGATGAACACAGCGTTTTCAATAACATGAGCCGGTCTTATCTACAAGGCTATGAGCCCGTTATTTCTTGGGATCGTCTGACGCTGGTGATTCCGATCCGTTCGGAAAAGGCGGTCGGCAATATCCAGGCGGAGCTGATCGTTGCCAATGAGGATATTTCTCCCTTTAAGCCGCAGAGCATGAGCGCCAGAACGCAGCGTGTGGAGGATGGCCTTTGGGCGGTACGCTTCAATCTCAACCTGTTCTCTGACCGCACGAATGGAGACTACCCATGCACCGTGCGGATCAGCGGAGCAGACGCAGACGGCAAGGAGTTAATGACAGACCTTCCTATGGTCATCCATATCCGGGACGGCCAAACGAACACGGAGCCTGCGCAGATCAGTATTTCAGAAAACGCATCGAGCTTAAACGTGGGTGAGGATGGAGTAATTGCGGTAAAGCTCACAAATGCAAGCCGCAGCGTCGGCTTTGAAAACATGTCTCTCACGTTAAGCGATCCCAACGGTGACATTCTCCCGAAGGAGTTGGGAACCGTTGTGCTGGGTGATCTGATGCCCGGTGAAAGCCTTGATCTCTCTTTCCCCGTAACCGTGCTTCCTTCCGCAAAGGTTACACCGCACAGCCTGCACTTTGATTTCAGCGGGCAGTCTTTGGGGCAAGAGGCAAAGTTCTCCGTCAGCTATACCATCCCTATCCGACAGGAGATCCGTTTGGAGCAGGGCGGGCTTCGTATGGCCGAAAGCGTTGTGGCCGGAGACTCCATTACGGCGACGCTGCCCCTTATGAACATGGGCAAAGCCGACATTATTAACGCTATGGTCACAATCTCCCTGCAGGGGATCACCGAGCGTCAAAGCGTGCTTGTCGGCACGATCCAGCCCGGTGAAACCAAGCAGGCACAGATTACCCTCACCGCGCCGAAAAATGCTTTGGGTGAGAGTAGTGGAACGGTCACCGTCTCCGGCGAGGATAATGACGGCAATTACGTCTCCTTTGATCTCCCCGTCAGCCTCACCGTGGAGGAAGCGGTTAAGACCGATGTGTTGGACACTCAGACGGCGGCTAAACAGAAAACGCCTGTGTCTGTGATTGTCCTCTCTATCGTATGCGCCGTGCTTGTCGGAGCGCTGATAACGCAAAGCATCCTCCTCAGAGGCAAGCTCCACAGGTTGGAGGAAGACCGGCTGTAAATAATAACATTAGTTTTTTGCAAAGAGCGCCCTTGATCGGGGCGCTTTTTGTTTACACTCCATGCGAAAAATGGGGAAATCGCTTTGATAGAATTACTTTGTAGAATGTTTTGACTACTTTTGCGAATTTCCGTTTTTTCAGAGGCTAATTTTGTTTTAGATGTATAGAAGCGCAAAGAAAGAGAGGAAAAACCATGACACCCGAACAAGAAAAAGGAATCATGCAAGCCTTTGACGCTTATTGCAAAACCGTGTTGAGGAACAAGGCAAGAAATCTTCATAAGGCACTGACCAAGCAAAATCATTTTGAAATCCCTATTGAGGATCTTCCCCCGGAAATGGAACGGTCCATGCAATACTGGGATAAGTACGATTTTACCCAGGCTGTCCCTCTTGGGTTGCCCGAACAGGTAATGCGGATTTCCGATCCCGTGCTTGCTGCCGCGATCTTTCAGTTCCTGCCCCGTTTCCGAGACGTGTTGTACCTCGCGTACTTCATGCAATACAGCGACAAGGAGATCAGCGAGCTATTGAAGATACCCGTTTCAACCGTTACCACCCGCCGTAGAAGCACTGAGGGCAAACTTAAAAAAATCCTGGGAGAATACCATGCCGTATAGTCCACTACCGTATAACACCTTGCAGCGAGCACTGTCCTGCGATCCTGCCGCACTGCTTCAGATCGTTCAGCTTTATAACGCCTACATAAACCGTCTTGCGAAACGGCCTGTTCTCGGATCAGACGGAATGATTTATCTCCGCACCGACGAGGACATGAAGCAAGAGCTTGTTTTGGAGCTGCTTACGAAAATTCCGCGATTTCAAATTCCCGACATTCAAGATGCCAAAGGAAAACAGCCATAGCAGGAGGGCCATTTACGGCCTTCCTGTATCGGCTCTCCGTTCACAGAAGCATATCATCGCTGGTATGTTTCTGTGAGCCGAGAGGCTCAAAATGTGTCTCACCGTGAGACATATTTCGACAAGTGAATAGGGCAAGCAGATACGTTCTGTTTGCGGGAAGCCAGGCAGCGGGTGCGCCGGGAACGTCGATTGTCCGGGAGGTGAAAAGGACGACGGCAGAGCGAACAACACCACCGCTGTATGCAGCCAATGGCACGGCTGTCGGCCATGATCCGCAAGCGGGCATAATGATACCTACGTTGATGGCACGTCACAGAGTCAAACGTCCCGCCATAAGCATGGAGGGAGGCACGATAACCATATCCTACGGAGCGGCCTGCCCCGCCGCCGTCTGCTCTTCGCCTTTGAAATAATTGTGATACCTTCGATCCGCACTAAGCAAGAGTGCGGATTTTGTCGTTTATTGTGTCTCACCGTGAGACACATTTTTTCAGAAAGAGAGGCTTTAACATGGGCAACTTTCTTCTTGGTATGATGGTCGGCGGCTTTCTCGGTATAGCCGTCATGTGCATTATGCAGATCAGCGGGCATGATTGCGACAAATAAGACCCCCAGAGAATAGGAGTGATACTTTGATAAACAGGCGTCCTCGGACGCTGCCGGAGAGAAAGAGAACAGACAGCACAGATAACAAAGTGGATATTATCGGCGTGGACAAAAACGCGCATACTATATACGCACAGGTGAACGGATGCAGGATTACCGCCGTTTGCCGGGAGAAAGCCGATCCAGAGATATATGACAGGGTCAAAGGAATACTGCTCAGCACCGTCTTGGAACAGCCGAAAAAGCTACCCGAAAATTTGACATGATGTGACAAATATGAGAAAATAAGAATAGGAAGTATCCTGTATGTACCTTGAAAAGTTCATAAAGCACTTGTGGAAGTGCCAATATCATCCCGGCGAAAGGATGGTATTGAAATGAGAAATACAAGCACTGTCACAAGCTATAATTTTGATAGAGAAACAGGCTGGCGCATTGATTTACCCGCTTTCACTGAGCCGGGAACACGGGTGCTGTGCCTATACCGAGTGTCCACCACAAAGCAGCTTTACCACGATGCAAACGACGAGGCGGACATTCCCATGCAAAGACTCCGCTGCCGTGAGTTTGCCGAGCAAAACGGCTGGACTATTGTTTGCGAGCTTCAGGAGGAAGGTATTTCCGGCCACAAGGTCAGAGCTGAAAACCGGGATAAGGTACAGATGATTAAGGACTACGCCTTGAAGCAGAAGTTTGATATTCTGCTTGTCTTTATGTTTGACCGTATAGGCCGCATCGCGGACGAGACGCCCTTTGTTGTGGAGTGGCTGATCAGTCACGGAATCCGGGTATGGGCTTCCGAGGAAGGCGAGCAGCGTATTGAGAGCCACACCGACAGGCTGATGAATTACATCCGCTTTTGGCAAGCAGACGGTGAGAGCCAAAAGACGGCGATCCGCACGGCAAACAGCCTCCACATTCTGACGGAGCAGGGCTATTACACAGGCGGCTCCTGCCCCTATGGATATAAGCTCGTTAAATCCGGGCGTATGAACAAGAAGAAGCAAGAGGTTCACGATCTGGCCGTCAACGAGGAAGAAGCTGCCCAAGTCCGCCTTATGTTCCATTTGGCCTATACATACGGCTACGGCGCTCAATGCATCGCAAACCACCTAAACGCCCACGGCTATAAAAACCGTTCCGGCAGCAACTGGCATCCCTCCACGCTCCAGTCCATTATGCGAAACGTACTCTACACGGGCATATTGAGAAGCGGCGATACCGTTTCTCCCGTTCAAGAGAATTTGCGGATCGTGGATGATAAGACCTTTAACGGCGTACAAGCCATGTTGCAGACCCGGTCACGCAAATACCAGGAGACACGGTCTGCGCCGCTGAACACGCGAGGCAACTCCCTCATGGCCGGAAACATCTTCTGCGGCCATTGCGGGGCGCGTCTGTGTGTTACGACAAGCGGCAAAGGCAGACGCGGACCGGACGGAAAAGACATTGTACGCACCAGGTATTGCTGCCAAACGAAAACCCGCAAGCACGCAGAGTGCGGCGGGCAAAGCGGCTATACAGTTCATAAGGTGGACGATACGATTGACGCCTTTGTACGGAACATTTTGGAGCGAGTGCGGGCAGTCAACCGTTCAGAAATCATACAAGCCCAAAACCAGATCGACATAGAGGCAAAGAAACAGCACGTTAAGGAGCTGCGCCGAGACGCTGTAAAAGCCGAGAGCGAACTGCAGCGGCTCCAGAGCGAGATTATCAAGTCTCTGACCGGCGAGAGCGCTTTTACCCCCGAAATGTTAAGACCCGTCATAGACGCACAGGAGCGCAAATACGCCGATCTGATGTTGAAGCTCCGCGCCGCTGAGGAAGATATACACGACAGCGAAAACAACCTCCTCGCCTTAGCGGAGAAGTTTGACGATGTTTTGCAATGGGCGGCCATGTATGACAATGCCGATATTGCAGCAAAGAAAATGATTGTGTCCCGGATCATAGACCGCGTGGATATGTACCGGGATTATGAGATCAGAATCACGCTGAATATCAGCATAGAGCAGTTTTTGAACACCATTGAAATGGTCGCATGAATGTTTCTTTCTTTATCGTTTCCATTCGACATGAATGGGGGCATACTAATTATGGCTTGCGAGAGCGCTTGAATGGCATTCAAGAGGTCAGCGGTTCGATCCCGCTTATCTCCACCATCAACAGACCGCAAGGCCAACGCCTTGCGGTTTTGTTATATCCAAGTCCGGTTACATCCCATCCCCAAAAGAAGCAGGTGAATTTACAGTTCACCTGCTTCTTTTGCTTAATGAGATTTTTCTTGATTCGCATTTGCGCGTTGCATCAGCATAATTAAATACCATGGACATACACCGCACCGTGTTCCTGGAGGTCAGCAGGAACATGAACCGCAGCAACTATGCCTTGCTTGCGGCATTGTATCTCCTGACCGCAGACAGCAGGCTTTGGAATCAGGTCAAGGATTGTGTCCAGCACCGACAAATGCCGCCAGGAAACTCCCACGCTCAAGGAGATTGCTCCGGAACATTTTGTGGCATGCCATTGTGTAAAATAAATACGTTTTATAAAAAAAGAACATTCTCAAAGAGAGAATGTTCTTTTTTGGGCTTAGAACGATTCGATGATTTCTTTTGTCATGGATTTGACCACTGCCATAGCAAGCTGAACGGTAGCCTCAAAATCATAGTAAGAACTGATGCCGTAATGGGTATGAATATAACGGACGGGAACACCTACCACGATTACCGGAATACCATCCATGGAAGTATTGATAATAGCACCATTATTTCCGCCGCCTTCCCGAACGGAGGACTGGATGGCCAGATGATTTTTCTCAGCCAGATCCAGGGTATAGCGCTGGTATCTGGGGGAGCAGATCACGGATCTGTCCAGAAAACGAATCATGGGGCCTTTCTTCAGTGCAGTCTGAATGGCATAGGGCTCGGTGAAGGTGTCATCAGCCGGGCATCCTTCAAAACAAAGGGCAATCTGCGGTTTCACTTTATTGACTGCCACGTGGACACCTCGTTCTCCCACTTCTTCCTGGGAAGAGAGAACACCTACCAGATCCACGTTCAGCTGCTCATTGGCCAAACGACGCATGGTTTCCAGAAGGGCAGCACAGCCGATACGACAGTCAAAGCCTTTTCCAATCATGATATCGTGTGCTTCATCATATTCGAATTTGACATCGGAGATGATGGGTTCACCGATACGGATGCCAAAGTTTTCAATGGCATCTTGATCACTTACTGCGCCGATATCAATCACCAGATTCTGAATCGAAATATTGTTCCCGCCGTTACGCTCCGCAGCGGACATAAAATGAGGCGGTTTTGCTGCGATCACACCGGGAATATAGGCACCGTCGCGGTTTCTTACCAGAACCTTGGAGGAGGGCAGAGAATTGGTATTCCAGCCACCTAATTCTACAAAACGAAGGGTTCCGTTTGGTTTGATGGAATGAACCATAAAGCCCACTTCATCGCTGTGGGCATCCAGCATGAACACAGGCTTGTCTCCTGTGTTGGTGTTGCGGTACATATAAAGGTTTCTTAAGCAGTCTTCCTCCACACGGGCAATATCTTCCACATATTTCCGGGCAGTATTTACTGCCTCATCTTCAAATCCGGAAGGCCCGATGGCATCGGACAGCTCCTGAATCATTTTCAGGGTTTCAGGGTTTTTATTCATGGGTAAACACAACCTTTCCCTATTATTTCCTATTATTATATAGATTGTTTGGTGCCGAATCTTACTCGGCAGGATGAGGCAGATCAATTTTCTCGTATTCCTCTATGAAGTCTGCAATGTAGTCTGCCATGGTCTGGAGCATTTCTTTTCCCCATTCCTCAGTGGCCAGATGAGGCTCATCGGTGCCGTACCAGCCATTTTTGGTGTAGTTCCTGTATTCCCGGGGAAATACCACGGTGGCACCTTTGAAGTTTACAGAACCCCAGCCTGTGGTGGGCATATTTTCTGATACATCATTTACCAGATCCATAGGCTCATGGATATAATCCATATCCACCAGAGAAGGATCAACACCCATAATGCCGGCAGTCTCTTCGGCACCGCCGTGGCCGCCCTTCCACTCAGGGCGAAGTTCTCCGGCCATGAGCCACCAGTTTAAGCAAGCAAGCCAGGCTCCTTTTTTGTGAAGCTCCATGCCCACCTGCTCAATAGCCTTGCAGTTGCCGCCGTGACCATTGAGAATAATGAATTTGCGGAAGCCGTAACGATACAGACAATCACACACCTTGGTAAGGAGCATGATCAGTCAATCGGTGCCGATGGTAATGGTGCCCGGGCAGCCATAGATGGTATTGGTGGCGCCGTAGGGAATGGTGGGAGCAATCATCACGTCACATTTCTCTTCCAGAAGCTCGGCGATGCGGTCCGGGATCAGGGTGTCAGTTCCCAGGGGCATATGTTTTCCGTGGTTTTCCGTACAGCCCACACAGATCATTACAGTTTGTTTTTTCTGTAAGTATTCTTCTACTTTTTTCCGGTAATGTTTGCTAAACGCATACTATAACCTCCTAGTTTTTATCTGGACAGAATCCATAACACTGAGTATAAGTCCAAAAAAAAGGAATGTCAATACAGCATGGTCATCGGCAAGGAGATGTAGCCAAGCACTCTATGCGCGACATTCCATGTGTCCTCATCCCGCACAGTCCAAGGGAGTCTGAGGCCGGTATGCCGATTGTACGGCAGTCTGGGCGATATGAAGCCGCCGAACAGCATGATGCCGCACATGATTACGGCGGCGAGCAGTCTCTCCCCGTCCTCGGATAATGCGGCCAACGCCGTTTTATCCAGTGCCGCGACAGTCAGAACAAGCAGCAGCACGACGGCATCAAATATTGTTGCAGCTCTCAGGGCACCGATTCCGGCTTTGTCTGCCGCCGCACCGGTGAACAGCGTCAGATTCCGGTACAGTATCGCCAGCATGGTAAGCATACATGCGCCCGCCAGCAGCAGCGACAGCAGTTCGATTTTTACCGTCAGCGCGGCGATCAAAGTTCCGAACGACAGCAGCAGAATAACCCCGCGCTTTTTATCCAGCTCGGCACGAAGCTTCTCCTTCTGAATTTTGGCCGCAAGCTCCTTATTCAGCCGCGCAAGTTCTCCGGCCATGTCCTGAACGCTGCCGCTCTCCGGCTCGATACCCAGCAGTTGACTCACCGGTACATCAAGCAGCTCCGCGATTTGAATCAGGACGTCCGCATCAGGCACTGACATTCCGTTCTCCCACTTGGACACGGTCTGGCGGACAACGCCAAGCCGCACCGCAAGTTCCTCCTGACTGACGCCCTTCGCCTTTCTGGCCGCCTTAATTTGTTCTCCGATCATATGCGCACCGCCCTTTCGCTTTCATTATAAATGCCCACACCCGTTCAGGCAAGCAACGCGATTTAACATTCAGCCAAAACATTTGACTTTTTCCAATTTAGGACTACAATATTAGCATAGGAATCAGACATAAAATGGAGGGATAAACATGCTCGATTTTCTGCGCAGCGAAGGTATAGACGAGGAAATGCTCTCCCGAATCGAGGACTTTCGCCGCAGCTTTCCCGCAGCGCCGGAGAACGCCGGACGCATCCCCTGCCCCAAATATAAATATTACGGCTGCGAGGTCTGGCGCGAGGCGATAGCCGCCGTACTCGCGGGCGAAAACCTGCTGCTGGTCGGGCCGAAGGCCACCGGCAAAAACGTTCTGGCCGAGAACCTTGCCGCCGTGTTCCAGCGCCCGCAGTGGGACATTTCGTTCTACCTCAACACGGACGCCGCCTCGCTCATCGGCACCGACACTTTCAAAAACGGCGAGGTGACGCTGCGCCGCGGGCCGATATACCAATGCGCCGTTGAGGGCGGCTTCGGCGTGCTCGACGAGATAAACATGGCAAAGAACGAATCTCTCTCCGTGCTCCACGCCACACTGGACTTCCGCCGCATAATCGACGTGCCGGGCTACGACCGCATTACGCTCTCCCCCTGCACGCGCTTCATCGCGACGATGAACTACGGCTACGCTGGTACGCGCGAGCTGAACGAGGCGCTGGCCTCGCGCTTCATGGTGATAAACATGCCCGTCATCTCTGCCGACAGCCTTGAAAAGCTGCTGAAGGCCACGTTCCCGAAGCTTCGCGCAGAATACGCCCGCCAGCTTGCGGAGCTGTTTCAGGAGATCCGCAAGAAGTGCGACAGCTCCGAGATATCCACAAAGGCGCTCGACCTGCGCGGCCTGATCGCCGCCGTGCATCTCACGGAGCAGGGACTGAGTCTCGGCGAGGCGCTTGAGATGGGCATCCTCAACAAGAGCTTTGACGATTTCGAGCGCCAGCTCGTGTCCGACATCGTCGGCGCGCGCATCCCCGGCGAGCTGCGCCGCAATGACCTGTTCGAGCCATGACCGAGATCGACGAGCGGCAGCAAAAGCGCGCGGCAAACATCGTCTGGAACTGCGCCGGGCGCTACGACTTCCGCCCTGATTTCCGCGCCTACGACGTGAGGGGTCGGGCCAATCTCTACTGGAACTGCATCTTCGGCGCGGCGCGGAAGCACTATGACTACGCGGTATTCGCGCAGATATTCGCAGGGCTTCAGCAATATGAGGACGCCGACACATACACGGATCTGTTCTGGCTGGGGCTTGAAAACTGCGTCTATCAGCGCGAACTGCCCCAACGTCCGGCGCTGGAAGCGCTTCGGCGCAGATACGCCGAGCAGTTCGTGCGGCAGCATCAGGGCGCGGAGGATTTTCAATTCTACGATTCGCTCGCGCTCGCGCACTTTTCGCGCGTGCTGGGGCTTGAATCGCGCATGAACAAATACGACTCCAAGCTCCTCGACGAGCTGGAGTTCACGCCGGACATGACGGAAACGGAGATCGCCGCGCGGGCGAAGGAGCTGTTCGAGCGCTGGTTTCAGATATGCACCGAGGAGCGCCGACGCGCGCAGAAGCGCAGCTTCACGCAGCCGTTCAAAAAGCGCGGCAGGAAGAACGCCGATACCCAGTTTCGCAGGTTCGGCCTTGGCTTCACGCAGCATCCGCAGGACGTCTACGGCGGCTCGGCGGACGGTGACGTGCAGCAGAAGGAGCTGAAAACCAAGATGACCGCGCAGGAGCTGCGCGAGTTTATGGAGACGAAGTACGGCAGGAGCATATTCTCTCCTGCAAAAACGGACAAGCTTGAGCGCGAGCTGTGCACCGGCAGCCACGAATCCTGCCATCTGCTCATCACGTCCGGCGACCGCCCCGACGCGGCGCAGATACGCAACGGCTTTGAAGCGCTGTCGCGCCAGCGCGAGGCGGCGCAGATAGTGAAGAACCGCGCAAGCTACGACGCAAGCCTCGCGCAGAACCGCAGCGCCATAGCAAAGCTGAGTTCGAAGATCCAGAACTCAGCGCTCATGCATCTCCAGCCCGCCATCATCCGCGCGAATTCCGGCCGGCTCGACGGCGGACGCGTATGGCGCGCGCTGAGCTTCGGCGACAGCCGCGTGTTCCGCAAGACGGAGCATGACGACATCGGCGGGCTGTCGGTGGACATACTGCTCGACGCCTCGACCTCGCAGAAAATGCGGCAGGAGATCGTCTCCGCGCAGGGCTACATGGTCGCCGAGAGCCTCACGCGCTGCGGCATTCCCTGTCGGGTCAGTTCGTTCTGCTCCATGACGGGCTACACCGTGCTCCGCGTTTTTCGGGACTATGACCGTCCGCGCGACAATCGGCGGATATTTGAATACGTCTCCAACGGCTGCAACCGCGACGGTCTCGCCATCGCCGCGCTGCACCGGCTGATGAACGCTTCCCCATACGAGCACAAGCTGCTCATCGTCCTGTCCGACGTGAAGCCGAACGACGTTGTAAAGACCCGCCGCCGCGAGACGGACGAGCTTGTGACCTATGAAAAGGACGCCGGAATAACCGACACTGCGCTTGAGGTGCGCCGTGCGCGGGCGGACGGCATCGCGGTGATGTGCGTGTTCACCGGCGACGACGAGGACGTCGCCTCGGCGAAGCTTGTCTACGGGCGCGACTTTGCGCGCATCCGCTCGCTGAGCATGTTTGCGGACACAGTGGGCATGCTGATAAGCAACCAGATAAAAAATCTTTGATGCTGACGAAAAACGGAGAGTTTATATGGCACCGAAATTCAAATTTACCAGAGCGGAAATAACCGACGCCGCCCTGCAGGTAGTGCGCCGGAATGGCATAGGCGCGCTGACCGCGCGGGCTATTGCGGACGAGCTTGGCGTATCGACTCAGCCGGTGTTCACCTGCTTTTCTACGATGGCCGAGGCTCGCGGCGCGGTGCGCTCGGCGGCGGAGTCGATATACGACGGCAACGTGGAAGAGGGGCTGCGGGCGGAAATCCCGTTTTACGGCTTTGGAATGCAGTATATCCGCTTCGCGCGCGAGGAGCCGGAGCTGTACAGGCTTCTTTTTCTCACGCATGACGCGGGTGAAAAGGGCGCGATGGACGCGATGCGCCATTCGCTGGACTATGTGAAGGAGCCGCTGGAGCGGATATACCACATCAGCGAAGCCGAAGTCGAGCGCTATTTCCGCGACCTGTGGATCGTGGTGTACGGCATCGCCGCGCTCATCGTCACCGGCGACTGCCCGTACTCCGACGCGGAGATCGGCGCTATTCTGACCGGCTTCAGCCTCAGTATCTGCAAGGCGATAAAGGAAATTCCCGGCTTTGTCTCCGGAGATTTTGACCGCGACAGACTGTTCACCGAGATGATCGGGGGATGCAAAAATGGATGATTCTTCTCTGCTGCGGCTGATTCAGCCTTTTCTCAACGGCAAAATGCAGCTCACCGCGTTCCCCGCGAAGAACCGTAAAAAGCTCGCCGCGCTGTGGTATCTCGCTGGGAAGCTTGAGCCGGACAGGCGCTATTCCGAAGCCGAGCTGAACGACCTGTTGGACGCGTGGAGCACGTTCCACGATCCCGCGACACTGCGGCGCGAGCTGTATAACAAGAAGCTTGTAGAGCGAACCGACAACGGCGCGGAATACTGGCGCTGTGAAAGCATTCCGGCTCTTGACGAATTCACGGCAAAATATATTTGAACGGCAAGAAAATACCGCCATGTTCAGAACAGTGTCTGAGCATGGCGGTTTTCGTTTTTGCCGCGGCCGCACATAAGACGGCAGACTTAGGTGGTTATCGGTTTACTTCTTTTTATTCGGCATATGTATCGCGCGGCCATCTACCGCAAGCGCCGCCTCGCGCAGCGCCTCGGACACGGTCGGGTGGCAGTGTATCGTATCCACAAGCTCATCCACCGTGGCTTCGAGCCGAATGGCCAGCGCCGCCTCTTCGATAAGCTCGGTCGCGCTCGGCGCCATGATGTGTACACCGAGTATCTCACCGTATTTTTCACCGGCAATGATCTTGACCATGCCGTCAACATGGCCGGACACAAGGCTTCTGCCGTTTGCGGCGGTAACAAATCTGCCGACTTTGTAGTCCACGCCCTTTTCCTTGAGCTGTTCCTCGGTATATCCAACACCGGCAAGCTCGGGACCGATATATGCGCAGGACGGGCTGTAAGCCGCAATGAAGGTCTTGCTGCCGCCAGCTGCATTCTCGGCCGCCGTCTCGCCCATAGCCATTGCGGCATGAGCCAGCATAAGCTTCCCGTTGCAGTCGCCGACGGCGTATATGCCCGAAACGGAAGTCTCCATCCGATCGTTGACCTGGATATAGCCGCGCTCCGTCTTTACTCCGGCTTTCTCAAGTCCCAGTCCTTCGATATTGGGCTTACGGCCAACGCAGAGCAGTATCTTTTCTGCCTCCACTGTCCTCTCGCCGTTCGGGCACTCGATATGAACTCTGCCGCCAGCGCCGCAGTTTTCCACGGAGACGACCTTACTCTCCGTGAGTATCTCCATGCCCTTGGTCTCAAGCTGGCGGCGAACCATCGCGGTAAGCTCCGAATCCATGAGCGGCAGGAGCTTGGGGCTCATCTCAACTACCGTGACCTTGCTGCCAAAACGCGCGTACACGCTGCCAAGCTCAAGGCCGATCACTCCGCCGCCGATAACGAGCAGGCTCTCCGGAACATGGTCGAGCTGCAGGCAGGCCGTAGAATCGATGACCGCGCCGCATTCGCTGATCCCCTTTATCGGCGGGACGATCGGCGCGCTGCCGGAGGCGATGATTATCTTTCCGGCAGTCAGTATCCTGCCGCCGACTGAGACTGTTTTCGGGTCTGCGAAGCTCGCCTTTCCGGATATCAGCGTAATCTTATTTGCCTTTATGAGCGCTTTCACGCCGTCGGTGAGCTTTTTCGTGACACCGGCGCGCGCATTCTGCACCGCGTTCCAGTCTACCGAAACGTCGTTCGCCACTATGCCGATGCCGGCAGAGTGCGTTGCCAGCTCGTACACCTCGGCAGAATGCAGAAGTGCCTTTGTCGGCATGCAGCCGCGGTTGAGGCAGGTACCGCCGACGGCGTCCGCCTCGATGAGCGTGACCTTCATTCCAAGCTGCGCGCCGCGTATTGCCGCGACGTATCCGCCCGGGCCGCCGCCGATGACGATGAGATCATTGCCGCTCTCCGTCTGCGGCGCGACAGGCTCCGCCGCGGCAGCCGGTGCGGGTTCGGCTTCGAGCTTCTCGCCCTCGCTGCCAATGACCGCAACGACCGCTAGGCAGTTCGCCGTACCATCCTCCGGAACACTTATTTTCAGGAGCGTTCCGGAAACATTCGCATTCACCGTATTTGTAAGCTTGTCGGTCTCCACATCAAAGAGCGGCATGCCCTCTTCGATCGCGTCCCCGACTTTTTTATGCCATTTGATTATCGTGCCCTCAGTCATGGTCATTCCAAGCTTCGGCATGATGACATTGGTCGCCATTGAATATCCGTCCTCCTAAATTATGCAAGCATGAGCGCCGGGTTTTCCATGAGCGTTTTGACCCGATGCAGGAACTGTGCGGCAAGGGCTCCGTCCACAACTCTGTGGTCGGCGGTGAGGCACATGTTCATCATCGTCCGGACGGTGATCTGGCCGTCCACAACGACAGGCTTGTCCTGCATTGCGCACACGCCGAGGATCGCCACCTCAGGCTGATTTATGATGGGAGAGAAGCTCTCTATGCCGTACATGCCGAGGTTGGTTATAGTAAACGTGCCGCCGTGGAGACGCTCCATCGGGAGCTTCCCGCTGCGGGCAAGCTCTGCAAGTTCCTTGACCTCCGAGGATATCTCCGTCAGGCTCTTCTTGTCAGCATCGGGAACATTCGGCACAACAAGCCCGTTATCGAGCGCAACGGCGACGCCCATGTTGACATAGTGCTTATAGATGATCTTATTTCCGTCCACCGAGCAGTTGAGCGCGGGGAATTCCGTGAGCGCTTTCGAGACGAATTTGACCAGTATGTCAGTATAGCTCACCTTGATATCATTCGCCTTGAGCTGGGCGCGGTACTCCTTGAGATTGGTCATGTCCACACTCAGATCAAAGGTGACGGTGGGGCTGGTCATATGGGAATTGAGCATGTTGCGCGCGATAGCCTTGCGCATGCCGTCCATATTCACGGTCTCCTCGCGGGCGGGAGCCTCCTGCACCGGTACGCGGCTGTCATGCAGATACTTGAGGATATCCCCTGCCATGACGCGCCCGTCGCTCGGGATATCGTTCACATCTACCCCGATGTCTGCGGCGATCTTTTTCGCGAGCGGGGACGTCTTTACGCTGTGCTCTTCCTGCGCGGCAGGCTTATAATTGCGGATGTCCCTCTCGACGATGCGGCCGTTCGGTCCGGTCCCCGTGACATAATGCGTGTCTATCCCAAGCTCTGCGGCAACTTTCTTTGCCCTCGGCGAGATTATCAGGCGCTCACCGGCCTTGTGCGCGGCGGGCTGTACGCTCTGCTCGGCAGTCTGCTCTGTCTTCTCCTCGGCCGGTGCGGCAGCAGCCCCCGTAAGGCCGGAGATGTCCTCACCCGCCTGCCCCATAATGGCGACGGGCTGCTGGCAGGCCGCGGTCTCGCCGTCGTTCACGAGTATTTTGAGCACAGTTCCCGCCTCATAGGCGTTTATCGTATTCGTCAGCTTGTCTGTCTCCACGTCGAAAAGCGGGTCGCCGACCGCGACGGCGTCTCCCTCTTTCTTCTTCCATTCACTTATCGTGCCCTCCGTCATCGTCATTCCGAGCTTGGGCATTGATACATAAAAGGCCATACCTAAAACTCCTTCCGAAACGCGGTCACAGCATTTTCCGTGCGGCGTTGACGATATCCTGATAGTTGGGCATGAACGCCTGTTCAAGGATCGGAGACACGGGGACGGGGGTATTGAGCGAGCCGATGCGCACGACGGGGCCGTCAAGCTCGTCGAACATTTCCTCGGCTATGGTTGCGCTGATCTCTCCGCCGTAGCCGCCGCGCTTGGTTTCTTCGGTGATAACGATAGCGTGGTGAGTCTTTGCGATGCTGCTGCGTATCATGTCCTTGTCCAGCGGATAGAGCGTACGCAGGTCGATGATCTCAAGGCTTATACCGTCCTTGGCGAGGATATCCGCCGCCTTCTTCGCATCGTAGACCTGAAGGCCGTAGGTGATAACGGAAATATCCGTACCTTCGCGCACGATATTGCCCTTGCCGAGCGGGATGGGATCAAAATTGGTGATATCGGCTTTCTCTTTTATTATCTTGTTTTCAAAATATATTACGGGGTTATCATCGTCGATAGCGGACAGGATAAGGCCAAGCGCATCCTGCGGAGTCGAAGGATACACGACCTTGAGGCCGGGCACATGAGTGACCCACGCTTCGAGAGACTGGGAGTGCTGCGCGGCGCCGCCCTGTCCCGCGCCCGCAGGCATGCGGACAACCATGGGGAGAGATATCTTTCCGCCGAACATATAGCGCATCTTTGCCGCCTGATTGGCGATCTGATCCATCGCAACGGTCAGAAAGTCGCAGAAAACGAGCTCTGCGATCGGTCTCATGCCGGTGGCCGCGGAGCCGACGGCGCAGCCGATTATTGCGCTTTCGGATATCGGTGTATCGCGCACGCGGTCGCCGCCGAATTCATCATACATGCCGAGGGTGATGCCGAAGCTGCCGCCGTAGGCGCCGGTGTCCTCACCGAAGAGGATAACTCTCGGATCTTCACGCATTCTTATGCTCATACCCTCGCGGATAGCTTCACGATAAGTCAGGATCATCTCTTTCTTGCCTCCTCTACTATATCCGAATATACATCGACAACAACGGAATCCGCGTCTGGCCAGGGCTGGGCGGCGGCAAACTCGATCGCGTCGCTGACTTCCTTTGCAACGCCTGCCTCAATGCCGCAAAGCTCATCCTCGTCCGCCACGCCGTTATCGATAAGGTACTTTCTGAAATTGGGGATGGGGTCTCTCTTCATCCACGCCGCCTGCTCCTCCGCAGGCTTATAGGGCGCGGGGTCTCCTTCAAAGTGGCCGTGCTGGCGGTAGGTCTTGCACTCGATGAGCGTCGGCCCCTTGCCTTCACGGGCGCGCGCCACAGCTTCGCTCGCCGCCTCATATACGGCCAGCGGGTCGTTGCCGTCGACCGTTACGCCGGGCATATTGTACGCGACGGCGCGCACGGAGATATCCTTTATCGCCTGATGGTGCTCCTGACTGACGGATATGCCGTAGAGATTGTTCTCACACACGAACACGACCGGAAGCTTCCACAGCGATGCGATATTGAGTGATTCATGGAATGTGCCCTGGTTCGTGGACGCGTCGCCGAAGAAGCAGACGCAGACCTGATCCGTCTTGCGCAGCTGTATGGACAGTCCCGCGCCGCAGCTAATGCACTGCCCTGCGCCGACGATGCCGTTCGCGCCGAGGATGCCCTTGTCTCTGTCCGCGATATGCATGGAACCGCCCTTGCCGTGGCAATAGCCGGTCGCACGGCCGAAGAGCTCCGCCATCATAAGGCGCATGTCTCCGCCCTTGGCGATTATATGGCCGTGGCCGCGGTGCGTGCTGGTGATATAGTCTTCATCCGTAAGGCATTCGCACACGCCCGTTGCGACGGCTTCCTCGCCGATATACAGATGGCAGAAGCCCGGTATCTTCCCTTCCGCGTACAGTCTTGAGGTCGCATTTTCAAAGTCACGTATGCGCAGCATCCGCGTATACATGTCTTTCATCATTTCATTGCTGACTGCCATTTAGTTTTCCTCCTGAAGGCTGAATTTAGATATTTGAAATGACAAAGCCGTTGGTGGTTGAATATAAAACCACATTTACGCATAAATAATATCATCGATTCAGTCACAAAACAACATATTTTGTGATATCCGTGATAGAAATGGCACTATCCACAAATATTTTAGTTGTTTTATGTGCATATTGACATAGCACGATCTGTGCTTTCAAAAGTTTTCACGAATAAACCAACATAATTCCACTTCAAGATTGACAGCAAATCGAGTGGATGCTATATTATTCATGCAAAATCGGCTCCCGCAGCGCCGCCGTTTGCCCGAAAATCCACAATTTTCAGCGTGGCCTGCAGCAAATTTCGCTCTTTCTTCAGGCCGCACGGAGGGACACATGATACACTACCTTGAAACCGGCAGCACCGATCCATGCTACAATTTAGCCTTTGAACAATATGTTCTCGAAAACAAGCGAGACGGTGACTGGCTCATTCTCTGGCAGAACAACAACACCGTTGTCATAGGCTGCAACCAGAACGCATGGGCTGAGGTCAACACGGAATACGTGCGGCAGCACGGCGTCACGGTCGTGCGCAGGATGACCGGCGGCGGCGCGGTATATCACGACATGGGCAACCTGAATTATTCATTCATATCCGACGCTGGAAACGGCAGCGAAATATCCATAGAACGTTTCACCGAACCGGTGTGCCGCGCGCTGTCCACCATGGGCGTCCGCGCCGAAAAGTCCGGCCGTAACGACATTCTGGTCAACGGCCGCAAGGTATCCGGCGTCGCGCAGCGCCTCTGCGGCGACAGGATACTGCATCACGGCACGCTGCTTTTTGACTCCGACCCGCAGGTCATAAGTGAGGCGCTCAATGTAAACGCGGACAAGTTCAGCTCCAAGAGCGTCAAGTCTGTGAAAAGCCGTGTCGGCAATATCCGAGAGTTTCTGCCTGCGGACATGGACATGACGGAGTTCCGCGCAAGGCTGCTCGCCGCGCTGTCCGCGGATGGGCTCGTGCACGAGCAGCTGTCCGGCGAAGAGCTGGCCGAGGCAGCCAGGATCGCGGACGAAAAATACCGTTCGTGGGACTGGACATGGGGACGAACCAAAAAGTTCGAATATAAAAACAGCCGCCGCTTCCCCGGCGGCAGCCTGTGTATAATGGCGGACGTGCAGAACGGAAAGATAAGCGACATCGCGTTTGAGGGCGATTTCATGGCTCTTGAGGATGTTTCGCCCGCAGCGACGGCGCTGACAGGCTGCTTCTTCGAGCGAGACAGCGTGGCTCGCGCCCTGTCAACGCTGGATCTGACGAACATTTTCGGCGCGATCACCGCCGAAAATATACTTGATCTGATGTTCAGCTGAATCCTATATGACAGTAAAACCCCTCCGGCTATAGACGGGTGTCCGTAAAACAGTTAATCCTCCGTATGGCTTAGACCATGCGGA
>ERZ1106954.510-NODE-510-length-33663-cov-6.981225_pt1 | contig 33663 bp, 36 predicted proteins | sample MGYA00403678_ERZ1106954 | MGnify/ENA primary metagenome ERZ1106954 (study PRJEB35170, sample SAMEA104062445) | human gut metagenome | biome: human gut; feature: human-associated habitat; material: faeces | place: Denmark | collected 2012-08-20 ... | reverse complement strand
TAAAGAATGTAAAGTAAAATGTTTTGTTATTTAGTATATTATAAAAATCACTTTCATATATTTAATTAAAAATATATGAGGAGTGATTTTTTTGTATTATATTCAAGAAACTGACAAGCCTAACTTTATATTAAAATTATTTAATATAGTGAAACTAAAAGAAAATAAAATAATATTACCAATAGAAGCTGAAGAAAAAATGAATTTAAAAAAGAGTAAAGTATTGGCAAATAAAACTAAAAAGATATTAAGCAAAACAAATTGCAATAAGGTAATTTTAAGTAAAGAAATAAAAAAACAACAGAATTATCAAAATTATTTATATACATATAATTTTGATATAATAGATGGAAGATGGTTGTTTGAAGTATTAATGCTTAAATCTTTAAAATATATAATAGAAAAGAAAAATATGAAAAAAGAAGAAGTGTCAATATCAATATTGGTAAATGATATCAATGACAATATTTTAGAAAATATAAAAGAAATAGTAAAAGAATATAAAAAAATTAATATCGTAACAAATCATATAGAAAAATTTAAGAAAATAGAAAAACAGATTTTAGAAAAAGAAGGAATTATGTTAGTAATTAGTAACAATAGAAGAAAAAGTCTTTTGAAATCTAAAATAATTTTAAATATTGATTTCCCAACAGAACTGATTAACAAATATCAAATATATGAAGAAGCAATTATTGTTAATTTAAAAGGAAATGTTAAAATAGAGAAAAAAAGATTTAATGGCATAAATATAAATGATTATGAGATATGTTTTAAATATGAAGATGAATTTGACTTTGAGAAAAAAGAAAAATACAATAAGAAGGATATATATGAAGCGAAAATTGTAAAAAAACAACCTTATAAATTTATAATGAAGAGAATTGACGAGGACCAAGTGAAGATAATAGAATTGGTGGGAAATAAATCAACAATATAAAAAAGTAATGTTTACTATGTATATGATCAACATGCATACTATTTAAATGAACTGTAATATATTTAATCTAAATTACTAAAATTTTATTTAAAAGCTTTTCTTTTTTTACAAAATATAATATAATGTACATGCATAAATTTATAATTGGCAAGGAGGGAATAAGATGCCAAATAATAGTAGAGGAAATAGAAGTAATAGACAAAAAAGTAATGAAAAAACAAGACAATACAGAACTCAAAATAAAAAAAGAAAAACTGGTAAAAGAGCAACAGACAAAAAAGTAGATGATTCTACCAAAATGTACAAACCAGTTGAAAATAGAAAAACAAAAAATATAAAAAAGAAAAAAAAGCATCCAAAATTTAGAATGGCAATAAAAATAATGTTAGTTATATTTTTATTACTTTGTGTAATAGGTGCAGGAATTGTAGCAGGAATGTTTTTTGGACTATTTGGAGACGATTTTGAAATAACAAAAGAAGAATTAAAAATAGGAGCATCTAATTCAGTTGTTGTAGACTCAAATGGAGGAGTTATTGCTAATTTAAGTGGTGATGAAAAAAGAAAAGTAATTAAACTTGAAGATATGGCAGATTACTTACCAAAAGCATATGTTGCAATTGAAGATGAAAGATTTTATAAACATAATGGAGTAGATTTAAAAAGAACAGCAGGAGCAATATTACACACTGTAACTGGTAATAGTTCGTATGGTGGTAGTACAATTACACAGCAATTAGTAAAGAATATAACAAAAGATGATGAATCTTCAGGACTTGCAGGAATTTTTAGAAAAGTAAAAGAATGGGCAAAAGCTTATCAAGTAGAAAGAATGATATCTAAAGATCAAATATTAGAATTATACTTAAATATTTTATATGTGGGTGGAGAAGGAAATCTACATGGAGTAGAATTAGGAGCAGAATATTATTTTAATAAAAGTGCAAAAGATTTAAGTTTAGCAGAATGTGCATTTTTAGCAGGAATTAACTCATCACCTAATTATTATAATCCATACAAGTTAGCTTCAAGTAATGACACAGAAGAAAAAAGAGATGAAAGAATAAAATCAAAAGTATTAACAGTATTAGCTAAAATGAAAGAATTGGGATATATTCAAAATGAAGAAGAATACAATGAAGCTGTAAAACAAGCAGAAGAAGGATTAAAATTTGAAAAAGCTGCTATTGCAACAGGAACTACTTATTCTTATCATACAGATGCAGTAATAGACCAAGTAATTAACCAAGTAATGGATGAAAAAGATATTTCAAGACAATTAGCAGAAAATTATGTGTATAGTAGTGGATTAACTATTCATTCAACAGTAGATTCTACTATACAAGCTAGACTAGAAGAAGAATATGCAAAAGAAAAATATAAAAAGACGAGCCCTAGTAAAAAGCAAACAACACAATCTGGAATGGCTATTATTGATTATAAAACAGGAAATGTTGTAGGAATTGCAGGTGGTTTAGGAACAAAAGAAGGAGCTGGATGGAATAGGGCAACTCAAATGAAAAAGCAAACAGGTTCTTCTATAAAACCAATAGCAGACGTGGCTCCAGCATTAGAAGAAAAGGTAATTACTCCTGCTACAGTATATGATGACGTAAAAACTGATTTTGGTGGAGGATATACACCGAAAAATGATGGAGAAAGATATAGAGGAATTATTAATATAAGACAATTTATAGAAACTTCACAAAACATACCAGCTTTAAAAATAATGAAAGAATTAACACCAGAAAAATCTATTCAATATCTTAAAAAGATGGGAATAACTTCATTAGACGATAAAAAAGATAATGTATTATCATTAGCAATTGGAGGTATGACAGACGGTGTTAGTCCATTAGAAATGGCAGCAGCATATGGAACTATTGCTAATGATGGAATTTATATTACACCAACATTCTATACTAAAGTAGTAGATAGTAGTGGGAACACAGTATTAACACCAAAACAAGAACAAGTAAGAGCAGTTTCAGAACAAACAGCATATCTTACTAAAAAGATAACTCAAGAGCCAGTAAATAGTTCAAGAGGAACAGCTACTTATTGTAAAATATCAGGAATGGATGTAGCTGCAAAAACAGGAACAACTGACAAGAGTTATGACAGATGGTTATGTGGATTTACGCCATATTATTCTGCCGCAACATGGTTTGGATATGATGACAGTGAAGAAGTAAAAGGATTTTCTCAAAATCCAGCAGGTCAAATATGGGATGCAGTAATGACAGACATTCATAAAAAGTTAGCAAATGCATCTTTCCAAAAGCCAAGTGGAATTGTAGAACAAACAGTTTGTAGAACAACAGGATGTTTAGCTACAACAGGATGTACAGATACTTATAAAGAAATATTTGCATCAAATAATATACCTGAAAAATGTCAAGGACATGGAAGTCAAAAATTATGTACTGAATCTGGAAAAGTAGCAAATGAGTATTGTCCAGAGACAAAAGTAAACAATTATGGTGCGACAGTACCAAAAGAACAATTAAAACTTTGGACACCAGTAAATGGAAAAAATAGTTCTTCAGGAACAAAAGTTGAAGAAATTTGTGATATCCATAAGAAACCAGAGGAAAAACCAAAAGAGCCTGAAAAACCAAAACATAATACAACAAACACAGGATCAGAAACCACAACAAATACAGGTGGAAATTCAAATACAGGTGGAAATACAAGCACAGGTGGAAATACAACGAATACAGGTGGGAATACAAATACATCTGGAACTGAAGATCCAGGTGCTGAAACATAATATTGTAATATTAAGCAATAAAATTGCCAAAATTAATATTTTTGCAATTTTAGTAAAAGGAGAGAAGTTTATGGACATATATTTTTATAATACACTTACAAGACAAAAAGAAAAATTTATACCAATTGACAAACAAGAAGTAAGAATGTATTCTTGTGGACCAACTGTTTATAAAAATGCAACTATAGGTAATATAAGAACTAATATATTTCAAGATGTTTTAAGACGAGTATTGAGATATAATGGATATAAAATAAAACATGTTATGAATATAACAGACGTTGGACATTTAGTATCAGATGGAGATGAAGGAGAAGACAAAATGCTAAAATCAGCAAAAGAAGAACATAAAACTCCTTTAGAAATAGCAGAACATTATACAAAGCTATTTTTTGATGATTTAAATTTATTAAATATAGAAACACCAGAAATAATATGCAAAGCAACAGAACATATAAAAGAGATGATAGAATATGTTGAAAAATTAATAGAAAATGGATATGCATATGAAACATCAACAGCAATTTATTTTGATATATCAAAATTAGACAAATATCCAATACTTTCGAATATTAACTTGGAAGAACAGAAAGTAGGAGTTAGAATAGAAGCAGATCCGGAAAAAAGAAATCCATATGATTTTGCTTTATGGATAAAAGCACCAGAAAATCATTTGATGAAATGGGATAGCCCATGGGGACCAAGCTATCCAGGATGGCACATAGAATGTTCAGCAATGGGAAAAAAATACTTAGGAGAGCAATTTGACATTCATACAGGAGGAATTGATTTAATTCCGACTCATCATGAAAATGAGATTGCACAAAGCAAAGGCGCTTGTGGAAAGATACCAGCAAGATACTGGATACATGGAGAATATTTACTAATTAATGGTGGAAAAATGTCAAAAAGTCTTGGAAATGTATATTTAGTTAAAGATTTTATAGAAAAAGGATATGATCCAATAGCATATAAGTTATTTAGTTATTCATGCCATTATAGAAATAAACTAAACTTCACATGGGAAGGATTAGAGGCGGCATCAAAGTCATTAGAAAGATTACGTAATAGTTATCAATTAAATTTAAATGGAACAGACAAATTAACAATTGAAGACAAAGAAAAATTAAAACAAATAGAAGAAGGCTTTCATAAAGCTATCAATGATGACTTAAATATGCCTCTTGCAATGAGCTTCGTTTGGGAAGCTGCTAAATTTGAAAAGAAAAATCCAGAAATTGCAGAAATTCTTACTAAATTTGATAATATTTTAGGGATTAAGATTAATGAAGAAAATTCAGGAAAACACGATATCCCAAAAGAAATATTAGATTTGGTTGATAAAAGAAGAATTGCAAGGGAAAATAAAGAATGGAATAAATCTGATGAATTAAGAGACTTGATAAATCAAAAAGGATATGATATCAAAGATACAAAACAAGGAACTGAAATTAAAAAAATATAAGGAGGAATTTAATATGTCAATATTATTACCAGGAGGAGCAGGATATATAGGAAGTCATACAGCTGTAGAATTATTAAAAGCAGGAAAGGAAATAGTTATAATAGATAACTTTTCAAATAGCAAACCAGAAGTATTAGATAAAATAAAAAAAATTTCAGGAAAAGATTTTAAATTTTATGAAATAGATTATTTAGACAAAGAAAAGTTAGAAAAAGTATTTGAAGAAAATAAAATAGAAGCTGTATTAAATTTTGCTGGTTATAAAGCTGTTGGAGAATCTATTCAAAAGCCATTAGAATATTATCATAACAATATATCAGGATGTTTAGTTTTATTAGAAACTATGAAAAAATATGGAGTAAAAAAATTCATATTTAGTTCATCAGCTACTGTGTATGGAGAACCAGAGAGAATACCATTAACAGAAGATTGCAAAATAGGAGGAACTACAAATCCTTATGGAAGTTCAAAATTATTTATTGAACAAATATTAAAAGATTTATATGCCTCTGATAATTCTTGGGATATTTGTATTCTAAGATACTTTAATCCAGTAGGAGCTCATGAATCAGGATTAATTGGTGAAGAACCACAAGGAATACCAAATAATTTGATGCCATATATTGCAAGAGTAGCAGCAGGAACATTAAAAGAATTATCTGTATTTGGAAATGATTACAATACACCAGATGGAACAGGAGTAAGAGATTATATCCATGTTGTAGATTTGGCAAAAGGACATGTAGCAGCTTTAAAAAAATTGGAAAAAGAAGGAGAAGGGTTATATATTTATAACTTAGGAACTGGAAATGGTTATAGTGTATTAGATATGGTAAAAGCTTTTGAAAAATCAACAGGAAAAGAGGTACCATATAAAATAGCTCCAAGAAGAGAAGGAGATATTGCAACTTGTTACGCAGATCCTAAAAAAGCAAAAGAAGAATTAGGATGGGAAGCAACAAAAACACTAGAAGATATGTGCAAGGATTCTTGGAGATATATAGAAAAAAATAGTTAAAAGAGAGGAAAAAACATGATAGACTTTAAAGAAAAAATAGCAGAAATATTAGCAGATGCAACAAACTTAAATGAAAAAGAATTAGAAAGCTATATAGAAATGCCAAAAGATTCCCAAAATGGAGATTATGCATTTCCATGTTTTCGTCTTGCAAAAGAGTTACGAAAGGCTCCTCCAGTAATTGCTAATGAAATAAAGGAAAAAATAGAAACTACACCAGAAGAAATAGAAAAAGTGGAGGTAGTTGGAGGATATCTAAATTTCTATATAAATAAAGATATAATAACAAAAGAAGTATTAAATCAAATAGAAAATAATAAAGATAACTATGGAAAGTCTAAAATTGGAAAAGGGAAAAATATAGTAATAGATTATTCATCACCTAATATAGCTAAACCATTTCATATTGGACATTTGCGTTCAACAGTAATAGGAGGAGCATTATATAAAATATACAAGCATTTAGGATATAATGTAACAGGAATAAACCATTTGGGAGATTATGGAACACAATTTGGAAAATTAATAGAAGGCTATAAACTTTGGGGACAGGAATATAATATAGAAGAAAATCCAATAGATGAATTAACTAAAATATATATAAGAATAAATAATCTATGTAAAGAAGATGAAAAAGTCTTAGAAGAATGCAGAAATAATTTTAAAAAGCTAGAAAATGGAGATAAATATTGTGTAGAACTATGGGAAAAATTTAAAAAATTAAGCTTAAAAGAATTTCAAAAAGTATATGATTTATTAGGTAGTGAATTTGACTCATGGAATGGAGAAGCTTTTTATTCAGATAAAATGCCAGAAGTTATAGAAATATTAGAAAAAACAGGAAAACTAATTTCATCACAAGGAGCAAAAATTATTGACTTGGAAGATAAAGGAATAAATACTCCATGTATAATAGAGAAATCTAATGGATCTACAACATATGCAACAAGAGATTTAGCAGCAATTTTATATAGAGCAAGAACATATGATTTTGATAAAGCTTTGTATTTAACTTCATATGAGCAAGTATTACATTTTAAGCAAGTATTTGAAGTAGCAAAATTACTAGGAATAGACAAAAAATATACAGATGGATTACAACATATACCTTTTGGAATGGTATTACTTCCAACAGGAAAGATGTCAACAAGAGAGGGAAAAGTAATAAAATTAGAAGATTTGCTAAATGAAGCAATACAAAGAGCTAAAATAATAATAGAAGAAAAAAATCCTAGTTTAGAAAACAAGGAAGAAATAGCAAAAAAAGTAGGAATAGGAGCAGTAATATTTAACGATTTATCAAATAGTAGAGTAAAAGACGAAATATTTGAATGGGATCAAATATTAAACTTCCAAGGAGAAACAGGACCATATATACAATATACATATGTAAGAACAAAAAGTGTAATAGAAAAGGCAGAAAAAATACCAGAATTAAATAATGTTAAAATAAAAGAATTATCAGATGGATACTCACAAAATATAATAAAATTAATATATAATTTTGAGAATGTATTAAAACAAGTAACAGACAAAGAAGAACCATCTATTCTTGCAAGATATTTAATAGATTTAGCAAAAGCATATAGTGTGTTTTACAATGAGAATAAAATTATAACAGAAAATAAAGATACACAAAATGCAAGAGTTTATTTAACTTATGCAGTAGGACAAGTGCTAAAAATAGGAGCTAACTTGCTTGGTATAGAAATGCCAAATAAAATGTAGTAATAAAAAAATAGTCTTTTTCAAAAAATATTTAGAAAGAAGGAAATAAAATGTCAAAGGAAAAGAAACATAAAAAAGGTTTAACAGCTTTTGGAATAATTGTACTAGTACTAGTTCTTATATTAGCAATAATAATAGGTGGAACGTATTGGTATATAAATAGTAAATTATCAAAATTACAAAAAGTTGATATAGATGAAAATGATTTGAATGTTTCAGCACAAGCAGAGGAACAATTAGCTGATTATAGAAATATAGCAATATTTGGAATAGATTCAAGAGAAGATACATATGACAAAGGAAATAGAAGTGATTGTATTATAATAGCTAGTATTAATAACAAAACCAAGGATGTAAAACTATTGTCTGTTTATCGTGATACATATGTTCAAATCGAAGGGCATGGACTTGATAAAATAACACATGCATATTCATATGGAGAGGTACCACTTGCTATAAAGACTTTAAATACTAATTTAGATTTAAATATTAAAGAATTTGTAACTGTAAACTTTGATGCTGTAAAAGAAATTATAGACGACATAGGAGGAATATCAATGAATATAACAGCAGAAGAAGTACCTCATATATCTGGAATAACAAAGGCAGGAACATATAATTTAACAGGAGAACAAGCATTAGCATATGCAAGAATTAGATATGCAACAGGCGGAGATTATAAAAGAACAGAAAGAATGAGAGATGTATTAACTGCAGTAGTAAACAAAGTAAAGACATTTAATATTAGTCAATTAAATATACTTGTAGATCAAGTGTTACCAAGAGTATATACAAATATAACAGCAAATGATATATTTGGATTATTGCCAAGTGCTCCAAACTTTAAAATAGTAGAAAGTTTAGGCTGGCCATATGATACAAAAGGAAAAACTATGGATAGATGGTATGGAATTCCAATTACATTAGAAAGTAATGTAACTAGATTACATCAAGAGGTATTTGAACAAAAGGATTATTCGCCATCAGATACAGTAAAAAATATAAGTAATCAAATAATAGAAAAAACAGGATATAGTAAATGAAATAAAATATGTCTAATAACAATATTAATAATTTTGTTATTAGACATATTTTATACTATATTTGGATTTTCTAGCCCAAATAGTACACAATCATCTGGAATAAGTAGAAAAATAACAAATATTATATATGCATCTTCAGATGAGATACATTAAGCATTTGTATCCGGTAGAGGTTTAATGTTAACAGATGTTTTTATCGACACGTCTGGAGTAGTAACCGGAATAATATTCGTAAGTGGTATATTTAAAACGTATAAAATTATAACAAATAATTTTAAAATAATAGCAAAAACAATAAAATGTAATAATTAAGTTTCGAAATGTAATAAATAGAAAATATTACACTCCTTATATATGTTATTATTATATATAATGACACAAAGGGGTGTTTTTTATGTTGGGAATAGCAGTTTTTGATGATGAAAAAATAATAGTAGACTATGTAGGAGAGTTGATAAAAGAAAATTTAGACGTTAATGCGAAAATATATAAATATACCAAGTTAGAGGAATTTAAAGGAGACTGCAAAAAGGGAATACTTCAAAAAATAAATGCCATATATATAGACATAAAAATAGACTTATTAAATGGTATAGAAATAGCCAAAAAGATACAGCAGGAAAATCCTAAAATAAAGATAATATATATGAAAGCATATAGTCAATACTTGGAAGCAATTTTTAAAACCAAACCAACATATTTATTATTAAAACCAATAAAAAAAGAACAAATAAAAAAATCCTTAGAAAAAGCATTGCAAGAAGAAAAACAAAGTAAAAATATTCAATATTGAAGTAGAAAAAGTTAGCCAAACCAAATATAGAAATACTAAAGAAATATTTATAAAGTATTTGAGTGAGGATATATGAAGTTTATACTAGCAACACTGATATTTGCTAATATTGGATGTTTATATAAAAATATAAAAAGAGATAAGAAATTAAAGCAAAAAGAACAAGAATTAATATTTTTAGATAAATATTATGAATTAATAAAAATAAATAATGAAGAAATATCTATTATAAAACATATATATATAATAAATTACAAATAGCATATATAGCATTTAAACAAAACAATATTAATGCAATAAAAATGCTAATAGAAGTTGAAAAAGAATTAGATGATATAAAATCTACAAAACATTGTGAAAATGAATTATTGAACATTATTTTATCTGTAGAAATCGAAGAAACTAAAAAATATAACATAAACATAGAATTAAAAATAGACTATTTTGTAGAACTTAATATGGAAGATATAGATGTATGTAATATTTTTACTAATTTATTAGATAATAGCATAGAAGCGTCGAAGAAAAATGAAAATAAAAATATAAAATTATATATATGTGAAAAAATGGATATGTAATAATAAAAAATGAAAATTATTGCAGATGTTATAAGAAAAATAAAACTGGTAAATTTGAAACAACTAAAATGAATAAAAAATCTCATGGATATGGGATAAAAATTATAGAAAAAACGCTAGAAAAATATAATGGGGATTTAAACATGAAAATAGATAATGAAATATTTAAGATGATCATATTGTTGCCACAAAATAAAAGTACAATAAAGAAATAGTATAAATGAAAAAAGAAATTATAAAAATACAAAAAATACCAGACAAAAATAGTTGAAGATAAATAAATGTTATGTTAAAATATAAAAGAGTAGGGGGAAGTTAAAAAATGTATATAAAGAATAAAAGAGGGATAGATTTAATTTTGGCATTGGGATTATTAATCATCTTTGGAATACCAATGTGCATAATAGCTATTTGTATAAAGTTAGAAGATGGTGGACAAGTTATATATAAATCTAAAAGAATGGGAAAAGGACTAAAAGAATTTAATGTATATAAATTTAGATCAATGACGACAAAAAGAGAAGAGTTACATAGTGATTTATCACATGAACAAATGGTGACAAAAGTAGGAAAAGTTATAAGGAAAACATCATTAGATGAATTACCACAATTATTTAATGTTGTTTGTGGCTGGTGTTATACTGGATGAAATTGCTTATAAAGCCTTATAAATAAAGGATTTTAGACCAAAAAAATCATTTGCTAAAAAAACAAAAATCTACCTAAAAGTTGATAAAAATCAGGAAAAATTAAAAAAGAGAAAATGATATGGATTGTAGTTGATAAGTTTACTTAATCAACTGTATTAAATTTTTAAAATGATTTTAATCCTTTAAATAAAATGATTTGGCTATAATTACAAGAAAGCTGATTGTTGAAAGTTGATGACATATCATCATATTTTAATGTGCTATAATTATTTTTTATGAAAAAGTTTACATCTACTTACCACAAACGTAGAGTTAATTAAAAAGGGTATTTAATGGGGAAAGGGTTAATTAGAAGGTGTAGAACATGAATTATGCAGTAGAAAATGTATCATTATTGGAAAAAGATGTGGATATGGAAAAAGTTTTTGAAAAGAGAAGTATTATATATATATTTATAAAAAGAATGTTTGATATTATTTGTGCTTTGATAGGATTAATTTTTATGTTGCCAATTGCATTGGTAGTAAAAATTATGTATATTTGTTCAGGAGATTTCAATTCTATATTTTATACACATACTAGAATTGGTAAAAACGGTAAAGAATTTGAATTATACAAATTTAGAAGTATGGTTCCTGATTCAAAGGAAATGTTAGAAGAAATGTTGAAAGACCCTAAGTATAAGAAAGAATGGGGTGAAAATCAAAAGTTTGAAAATGACCCTAGAATTACTAAAGCAGGAAAATTCTTAAGAAAAACTTCTCTCGATGAAATGCCGCAGTTTTTGAACGTATTAAAAAACGATATGAGCCTTATTGGGCTCCGCCCACTTGTTCCAGGAGAGTTAGATTATCATAAAGGAAATCATGAAATTTATGAAGCAATAAAGCCTGGTATCACATCATGGTGGCAAGTTCCTCTATTTTCAGATAAAGGACTACTAAAATCAGTAAAGGGGGTGGCATGAATGTCTCCAATAGATTCAGTAGTTATAGACACTAAGGATGATATGAACTCTAAAGTTTTAAAAGATGTTGTTGCAATTGAATCAGTTATAGTACCAGTTAACAACAAAGTAAAAAAATCAAAAGCAATTTTGCATAAAATTGAAAGAGCTTCATATTTTAGCATTAAAAGAATATTCGACATAATTTGCTCATTGATTGGCATTATAGCATTAATTCCAGTAGCAATAGTAACTAAAATATGTTACATAGCAACAGGAGATAAAGAAACAATATTTTATAAACAAAAAAGAATTGGAAAAAATGGAAAACCAATATACATATACAAATTTAGAAGTATGGTACCAAATGCCGATGAAGTGTTAAAAGAAATTTTAAAAGATCCTAAATATAAAAAAGAATGGGAGTTAAATCAAAAAATTGAGAACGACCCAAGAATTACAAAAATGGGCAAAATATTAAGAAAAGCATCATTAGATGAACTACCACAATTTATAAATGTACTAAAAGGCGATATGTCTATGATAGGACCTAGACCTTTAGTTGAAGGTGAATTGGATGCACATAATGGAAACCATGAAATATATGAAAGCGTTCGCCCTGGCATCTCGGGGTGGTGGGCCGCGAACGGAAGGTCAGCTACTACTTATGAAAGAAGACTTGAATTAGAATATTTCTATTGTAAAAATTGTAATTTAATATTAGATATTAAGTGTGTATTCTTAACAATAGTAGCAGTGTTATTTAAAACAGGTGCAAAGTAGTATCAAACTATAATGAGGGATAATGTATTTTATCTCTCTTTTTTTAGCACATTTTTAATTCATATAAAAAATAGTAAGATGGCTATAAAAACAAGTAAAGATGCCATGTTAAAAACTCAAAAAATGACCAAAGAGAGTGTTAAGGTAAATAAAAGAGCAATGCGACTAGCAAAAGAAACTGCTAAATCGACTATTAATGGAATTAGGATGGCAATTAAAGCAACAATATCAGCAATAAAAGGAATACTTATTAGTACAAAGGCTCTAGTTACAGCTATTATGGCAGGAGGGTGGTTGGCGGTTGCAATAATCTTAGTTGTTTGTTTAGTAGCCATGTTATGCAGTTCTATATTTGGCATTTTTTTATCTAGTGAAAAAACAAGTACTAATTCTCTAACTATGAAAGAGGTAGTAGCAGAATGTAATCAAGAATTTGCTGATAGATTGCAAAATATTCAAGATGAGAATCCACATGATGACTATATACTAGAGGGTACAATGGCTTCGTGGAAAGATGTATTGCTCGTTTATACTATAAAAGAATCAAAAGGCGTCAATGACCAAGAAGTTATGACCATGAATGAAGAGAAGAAAAAGACTTTTAAAGAAATATTTTGGAATATGAATAATATTTCATCTGAAGTTAAAACAGAAAGGGTTATTGAACAAGGTATTAATACTAATGAATTACCTAAAGAAGTTGAGAAAAGAGTATTGCATATAAAACTTATTTCAAAAACAGCTGAACAGATGAAAATGGAATATTTTTTTAATGCTAATCAATTAAAACAATATAATGAATTGTATAGTCAAAAATATGCTGCACTATGGAATGGAGCTATTTATGGTAATGTTGACTCTGGAGAATATATATCATGGCGACAAAATGGTCAAAGTTGGTCAAACATAAAGATCGGAAATACTAATAGTACACTTGGACAAATAGGATGTTTGGTTACTTCTATATCAATTTTAATAGAAAAATCTGGTTGCAATAGAACTATTACTCCGTTTAATCCAGGTACTTTTTTGGAAGCACTAAATACAAATAATGCTTTTGATATAAATGGAAATCTTAAATATGCTGGTGTTACTAAAGCAGTTCCTAATTTTAAATATGGTGGTAATGTTAATTTAAGAGGAAGATCAAGAACTGAAAAACTTGCACTAATAACTCAATATTATAATCAAGGATATTATTTGACTATAGAAGTAAAAGGTGCAACACCAGGGAATCAACATTGGGTTGCTATTACTGGAGTGAATGAAAACAATGTAAATATTGTTGATCCAGTAAGTAATGGTACAGATTTATGGAGTTCTTATGAATGGAGTAAATCATCCCAATTTAATTATTTTATGGTTAATTGAAAGAATTATTATAAAAATGGCTATTCAGTTTTTATACATAGGATATTGATAAAATATCAGAAAACCATTGAAATATAATGAAATTTTCGTAAACATAATTTTTAGCAAAATTTACTATGCAAAATTGAGCAAAAAAATGGCTGAAAAAGTTGAAACTTTAGTTCTTTTAGTGTATAATGTTTTCGAGTTTCTTTCAGATGAACATTATATTTGAAAGACAAAACAGATTGATTTAAAAATATATTATAGATTATACAATAGTAGTTAGTTTGAGTATTTATCATTGCATTGTATAGTGCAATGATTTTTTAGGGAGAAGTGAATTTTGTGGAAAAAGAAAAAATTTCAATTATTACACCTGTATATAATTGTGAAAAACTTATTGAAAAAACCATTGAATGTGTTTTGAATCAAACATATAAAAATTGGGAGTGGCTACTTGTTGATGATTGTTCACCAGACGACTCTGCCATAATAATAAAAAAGTATGCTAAAAATGATAATAGAATTAAATATTTTAAATTAAGTGAAAATAGTGGTGCTGCCGTTGCTAGAAATAAAGCATTGGCAGAATCTACTGGTAGATTTGTAGCTTATTTGGATGCGGATGATTTATGGAAAAATGATAAATTGGAGAAACAAGTAAAATTTATGTTAGAAAATCAATATTCATTTACTTGTACGGACTATGAAAAAATTACGGAAACAGGTAATAGTTTAAATAAAATTATTAAAATACCAAAAAAAGTAGATTATAATTTATTTTTAAGAAATACAATAATTCAAACTGTTGGCGTGATGGTAGATACAAAATTAACAGGGAAAGAATTATTGAAGATGCCTAATATTAGACGAAGACAAGATGCTGCAACATGGTGTCAACTTTTAAAAAATGGACACGATTGTTATGAATGTCCGGAGAATTTGTCTTATTATAGAGTAGTAACAAATTCTTTATCAAGTAATAAATTTAAAGCAATAAAAATGAATTGGTACTGGTATAGAAAGATAGAAAAATTATCTTTATGGAAAGCCTGTTATTGCTTTATTGGATATGCTTTTAATGGTGTAAGAAAAAGAATATATATAAAAAGGTAAGTGAAAAGTATTTGATTTTACATACTTGTTTGTACCTTAAACAAACGCAACGAAGTGCAAAGGAATGATAAAAGAATGAAAAAAATTTTATATATAGCTACAACTGCCAATAGTAGAAATAGATTAGATGGTGAAACAATTAAATGTAGATTATTAAGAGAATATCTAAGAGAAATAGAAAATATTGAACTTATTTCTGTAGATACTGATAATTGGAAAAAGCATAAATTAAAATTAGTGTTTTTAATAATATATAATTTTATTTTTTGTAATTCCATCGTTGTTTCATCTGCGGATAAAGGTGCTAACATTGTCTTAGATTTTTTTAGAAAAATTAATACTAAAAAAAATATTTATTATTTTGTAATTGGTGGTACATTATATAAAAATATAAAAGAAAAAAATTGGAATATTGAAACATATAAAAGATTAAAACATATTTACGTTGAGGCAAATCAACTGAAATTAGATTTGAACTCTTTAAATATTACTAATGTTGATATCTTAAATAATTTTAGAAAAGTAAATAAATTTGAAAATAAATATAAAAAGAGTAAAGAAATAAAATTTGTTTACTTTGGAAGAGTTATCAGAGAAAAAGGAATAGAGGAAGCTATAAAATTAGTAAAGAAATTAGAAAAGAATAAAATTGAATGTACATTGGATATTTATGGACAATGCAATGATGAATACTTAAATAAAATAAAATGTGAATTTGATGAAAAAATCGTTTTTCATGGTGAAATAAAGCCAGACTGCAAAACAGAATATGAAATCTTATCACAGTATGATGTATTTTTATTTCCTACTGAATATCCTGGGGAGTGTTTACCTGGAGCTTTGATTGACTGCTATATTGCCAACTTGGCAGTTGTAGCTTCAGATTGGAAATATGCAAGAGAATATATATTAGATAATGAGAATGGAAAAATTTTTGAATACAAAAATTATGAAGATATGTATAATAAAACTCTGGAGTTAATAAAAGAAAATTCCATCGAGAAATATAAACAAAAATCTGGCGAATTATCTAAAAAATATATGTTGGATGAATTACTAAATGACTTTAAAGAAGAATTAAAATATGATAATAAAGGAGTAAGAATTGAAAATAAGTAATAATATAGTAAGAATATTTCTAAAAATGGCAATAAGTTTACCTAAAACTTTAATTTTTAATTTAGTAGTATTTCCTTTTAATATTGCTATAAAATTACCCGTTTTAATATCAGTAAATGTGAATATACAAGGAATTTATAAGGGTTGTCTAGAAATTGATAGTAAAAAAATAAGTACTGCTATGATTAAAATTGGATTTGGAGGATCTAATGCTATAAATTCAGAAAAGGGAATTCTATTTTTAAATAAGTGTGGTAATAGTAAGTTGATTTTTAAAGGAAAAGCAAAATTTTCAGAAGGAATTAAAATTTTTAATAATAGTGGTATTACAATATTTGGTGAAAATTTTTCGACAAATAAAAATTGTTTCATAGCCAGTGACAAAAAAATTATATTTGGAAAAAATGTTTTGCTTGGTTGGAATATATCTATACGAGATTCTGATGGACATACTGTCATAGAAAATGGTGTGGAAAAAGAAAATAAAAAAGAAGTGATTATTGGAAATAATGTTTGGGTGTGCTCTAATGTAAATATTTTAAAAGGGACAATAATAGGCAATAATTGTATTATTTCTTATGGAAGTCTGGTAGTAGGATTAAGAGCTTTTGATAATTTATTGATTGGAGGCTATCCGGCTAAAATTTTAAAAGAAAATATTGATTGGAAAAAATAGGTGAGATTATGTGGACTAAAAAAGATAGGATTTTTTATGTATTATATGCTATTTTAGCAAAGAGAATGCCATACTCTAGAAGAGGAAAAGTATTTAAAATGTGTAGGGTATTTTTTGCAAAAAAAATAATGAAAAAAGTTGGAAAAAATGTCAATATAGAGACTGGAGCAATATTTAATCCTAATGTTACAATAGGAGATAATTCAACAATAGGTGTAAATTGCGAAGTTATTGGAAAGGCTACAATTGGTAAAAATGTTCTCATGGGCCCTGAAGTTGTTTTATATGCACAAAATCATAAATTCAAAGATAAAAATATGTTGATATGTGATCAGGGATATGATAAAGAAAAAGGTGTCGTAATTGAAGATGATGTTTGGATAGGCAGAAGGGTTATTATTTTACCAGGCGTTACAATAAAAAAAGGCACTGTTATTGGTGCTGGAGCAATTGTAACAAAGACTTTTCCAGAATACTCAATTATAGCTGGTAACCCTGCAAAGGTGATTGGTAATAGAAAGTAGAGGTATTAGAATGAACTTTAATCTTATAAAAAGATGGATTAGAATGCTATTAGGCAAAAGCTCTTTTCATGTTAAGCAAGGAAAAGGAAAATATTATTCGAAATATGAAGTTAAAGGATACTATAATGATATGACAAATAAAATTACTTCAAGTCAAACATTATTAGATGATAATGGAATTCCTTATAATATTCTGACTTCGGGAGAAGTAGTATATTTTCCAGGTACTATATTTCAATATGCTTTAGGATTATATGATTTATATTTAGAAAATCCAAATAATATATCATATATTGAACAATTTTTAAAACTTGCTGATTGGGCTTTTGATAATCAAGAAGTTGATGGAAAGTGGAAATGTATGAGCATTTTACATAATTCTATTCATGAAACACAATCTGCGATGTGTCAAAGCGAAGGGATTTCTGTCTTGATTAGAGCACATATTTATACAAATGATACCAAATACTTGGAAAAAGCAACAAATGCAATTGAGTTAATGTTAAAACCCACTAATGAAGGTGGAACATGTTATTATAATAATGATGATATTATATTTCAGGAATATGTTTCAGATTTTAATCAATCGGTTTTAAATGGATGGATTTTTTCTTTATTTGGTATTTATGATTATTATTTGTATACCAAAAATGAAGCAATTAAAAAAGTGTTGTTTAAATCAGTTGAAACATTAGTAAGATTTTTACCCAAATATGATAGAAAATTTTGGACAAATTATGATTTAGTTGGGACAATAGCTAGTCCTGCATATCATGATATTCATATTATGCAATTATTGGTTTTATATGATATTTTTGAAAAAAAAGAGTTTATAGATTATGCAAAAATATGGAATAAATACCAAATGTCTAAAATTAATAAATACAGAGCAATGGTAATAAAATTAATTCAAAAAATTGCAAAAAGTAAGTATTATGATATAAACACAAATTTAGTAAAGTAGGTGATAAGGTGAAAATACTACAAATTGTTCCTGATTTAAATTTGGCTGGAGCACAAACTATGTGCGAAAATTTAGTCATGGAATTAAAAAAAAATGCTGATGATATAGTTGAAATTATTTCATTTTATAATGATAAAACACCAATAACTCAAAGACTAGAATTAACTGGAATAAAAATTTATTATTTGGATAAAAAAAGTGGATTTGATTTTAAATTAATAAAAAAAATTAGAAAAATTATTAGTGAGTTCAATCCAGATGTTATTCATACTCATAGATATGTATTAGAATATGTTATTCCTGCAGTATTTATGAAAAAAAAGATTAAAATAATTCATACTGTTCATAATGTTGCTGAAAAAGAAGTATCAAAAGGATTGCAATTGTTTCAAAAATGGTTGTTTAAATCCGGGAGAGTACGTCCTGTTGCCATTTCAGATATTGTTAAAGAATCAATTGAAAGACTATATAAGATTAAGAATGTTCCAGTTGTATATAATGGGATAGATTTAAATAATTGTATAAAAAAAGATACATATACAAATTCTTTATGTATACTTCATATTGGAAGATTTAATGATCAAAAGAATCATTTAGGAATAATATCAATATTTGAAAAATGTTATACAAAAAACAAAAATTTAAAATTAATTTTGGTTGGAGACGGTGAGAAAAAAAATGATATTGAGAATTTAGTTAAAAATAAACAATTTAAAGACAACGTTATTTTTAAAGGAAATTTATCTTCGTGTTATGATATTTTAAATAAAACGGATATTTTTATTCTACCATCAAAGTGGGAAGGTATGCCAATGACTTTAATTGAAGCAATGGGAACAGGAAATGTATGTGTTGCTTATCCAGTAGGGGGAATTCCTGATATGATTGATAATGAAATTAATGGTTTCCTTCCTGAAAATGAAGAAAAGTTTGCAAATGTAATACTAAAACTTTGTGAAAACGAAAAATTAAAATCACAAATTGGGAAAAATGCTATTGTAAAGTCTAATCGTTTTTCATCCAATAACATGAAAAATGATTATTATTCTTTATATAAAGATAATTCTTAATTGAGTTTATTATAATAAAGGAGAAAGTTGATGAAATTAGATGTTAAGAATATTGAAAAAGTATTATTAATTATTATGATAATTTTTATATATGTTTTTAATTATCAGGAAGGATTTGGCAACACATTTGCTAATTTAATGATAATTTTGTTTTGCTTATTTGAAATTGTTATGATGCGAAAAAAAAATAAAATTAAAATTAGCTCGGAAATAGTATCATTTTTTATTTTTGAATGTTTTTGTCTTTTCTCATGTTTATATTCTGAGTACCAAAATGATTCGCTTGTAAAAGTTAAAACTTTAGCAATATTAATGGTTTTATTACTTTGCTTATATAATTATGTGACAGATAAAAGTAAGTATATAAATTTTTTGAAAATATTATGCATTGCAACCATTATATCGTCAATTTACATTATATTTAATTCTAATTGGTATTTAGGGAATAGAGTAAGCGATATTATTGGAGATTCAAATTTAGTTGCCGCTTATTTAAATTATGGAAGCGTTATATTAATGTACTGTATTAGTGAAAAAATAATTAATAAAAAGTTTGGTTATATAGGGTTGATAATAATTGCTTTTACGATATTGATAAGCGGTTCAAGATCTGGACTTGTTTTATTTTTAATTGGTATTTTTATGTCGTTTAAGATGTATAGTAATAAAAAGATAACTTTAAAAAAAATATTAACTATTTGTTTTATTCCATTTCTTTTTATAATTATATATAATCTAATTATGAATAATGAAATTTTATATAATATTATTGGAAATAGGTTTGTTTCTTTTGTGGAAATTATGAGTGGAAAACATTCATCAATAAATGAGACATCAACTCAAACAAGATTTCTTATGCTTTCTTTAGCATGGGACAGGTTCTTTCAAACACCTTTTTCTATTTTATTAGGAAAAGGAATTGGAACATTTGCACCGTATTTTTTAAATTGGGGTGGTTGGTACGCATTTTGTCATAATAATTATTTAGAATTACTTAATGGAGTTGGAATTATAGGAACTTTTTTCTGGTATTTTCCTATATTTAAAATATTAGTTAATTTGATAAAGGATAATTTATGTACCAAAAGAAAAGATTCAGCTATGGGAATAATTTTGATATTAGAAATGGTCATTATTAACATGTTTGTAGTTTTTTATTATCAAAAATGTGAATTCTTATTTTTGTTTTTAATTATATATTTATATAATTATTTAAGAAATGATAAAAATGCAATTAATACGAAAGACATATTAAAAAATGATAAGGAGTGATAAAAGTGAATGAAAATAATATGGCTATTTATGTGTGCACACATAAAAAATTTGACTTCAATTTATTAAACTATTATTATCCAATTCAAGTTGGGGCGTTTAATAAAAATGATTTAGGTTATTTGAAAGATAATACAAAAGATAATATTTCAAATAAAAATTCTAACTATTGCGAACTTACAGGACTATATTGGTTATGGAAGAATGATAATCATAGTGTTGTTGGATTAACACATTATAGAAGATATTTTTTTAGAAATTTGATTGATTTCAAAAAGAAAAATGTATTAAATAAAAATGTTATAGAAAACAAATTAAAAAAATATGATATTATACTGCCTAAAAAAAAGTTTTATAGAGATTCAATGTATGAGATTTATCAAAGAGATCATTATATAGAAGATTATGAAAATACTCGTAAAGTAATAGAAAAATTTTATCCAGAATATTTAAGTGATTTTGATACTTTTTCCAAAAGTCATGAATGCTATCTGTTTAATATGTTTATATGCAAAAAAGAAATAATAAATGAATATTGCGATTGGCTATTTAAAATATTATTTGAATTAGAAAAAATCACTTGCGTTGATTTGTATGATTCTTATAATAAAAGAATATATGGTTTTATATCAGAAAGATTATTTAATGTTTGGATTATGCATAATAATTTAAAAATTTATGAATGTAATGTATATAATACAGAAAGCAGTTCTTTTTTTGTTCAAACAATTAAATCACCAATTGGAATGAAAATTAAAAAAATGAAGTATAATTTTGGAGGAAAAAAATGAAATACGATTATTTAGTGGTCGGCTCGGGATTGTTTGGAGCAACTTTTGCTAATTTAGCAAAAAAAGAAGGAAAAAAGGTATTAGTTCTTGAAAAGAGAGGAAATGTAGCTGGGAATATTTATACCGAAAAAGTTGAAGGAATTCAAGTTCATAGATATGGAGCACATATATTTCATACTGATTATAAAGACGTATGGAACTATGTCAACTCTTTTGTGGAATTTAATAGATATACTAATTCGCCTGTTGCAAGAATTGGCAATGAAATCTATAATATGCCATTTAATATGAATACTTTTGCAAAAATTTGGAATGATGTATTTGCTCCAGCGGATGCAATGAGACATATTGAAGAAGAAAAGAAAGAAATGGAGAGTAAAGAACCTAAAAATCTTGAAGAACAAGCAATTAGTTTAGTTGGTAGAACTATATATGAAAAATTAATTAAAGGTTATACTGAAAAACAATGGAATCGTGATTGTAAAGATTTACCAGCATTTATAATAAAGAGATTACCAGTTAGATTAACTTATGATAATAATTATTTTAATGATAAATATCAAGGAATACCAATTGGTGGTTATACAAAATTAATTGAGAAAATGTTAGATGGAATTGAGGTTAGATTAAACACTAATTTCTTTGATAATATTGAAGAATATAAAGCAATAACTGATAAAATTGTGTATACAGGACCAATTGATGAATATTTTAATTATTCTTTAGGTGAACTTGATTGGAGATCATTAAGATTTGATACTAAAATTTTTAGTCAGGCAAATTTTCAAGGAAATGCAGTAGTTAATTACACGGGGCATGAGGTTGAATATACAAGAGTTATTGAGCATAAACATTTTGAATTTGACAGTACAAGTCCTAAGACTGTAGTTACATATGAATATCCAGCCGATTATGAAAAAGGTATGGAAAAATACTATACTGTTAATGATGATAAAAATAATAAATTAGCAGATAAGTATAGAAAATTAGCCGAAAAGGAAGAAAATGTAATATTTGGTGGTAGATTAGCCGAATATAAATATTATGATATGGATGATGTTATAAAATCTGCTTTTGATGTTTTTGAAAAAAATAAATAAATTGCAAGAAAGGAGTTATTTTTATTGTGAGAAAGAAGAATATTGCAAAAAATTATATTTATAATTTGATTTATCAAATACTTGCTATAATTATTCCGCTAATTACAACGCCATATTTATCTAGAATTTTAGGTGCTGAAAATATTGGAATATATAGTTTTACGCTTTCTATTACTACTTACTATATTCTTTTTGGTTCATTAGGAGTAGCAATGTATGGACAAAGAGAAATAGCATATGTACAAGATAATATAGATAAAAGAAGCAAAACATTTTATGAGATTTTTATAATGAAAGCAATAACTTTGTTATTATCTTTATTTGTTTTTTATTTTACATTTTGTTTGAATGGAGAATATAGCATTTATTATAAAATATTAATGTTAGAAATTATTGCAAATATTGTAGATATAAGTTGGTATTTTCAAGGAATTGAAGAATTTAAAAAAACTGTTTTAAGGAATATAATCGTTAAATTAATTAGTGTAGCTTGTATATTTTTATTTGTTAAAAATCAAAGCGATTTAAATATTTATTTTGTAATATATGTTTTATCTACATTTTTGGGAAATATAACATTGTGGTTTTATTTACCGCAACATCTTAAGAAAATAAAGTTTCGTGAATTAAAAATAAAAAAACATATAAAACCTGCATTGATGTTGTTTATACCACAAATTGCAACTCAAATTTATACAGTGCTAGATAAAACGATGATTGGTGCAATTATCAGTGATAAATCTGAAGTTGGATATTATGAACAAACTCAAAAAATTATAAAATTACTTCTGACTCTTGCGACTTCTCTTGGGGTGGTAATGATGCCAAGAATTGCATCCACATATGCAAAGAAAGATATGAAAAAAGTTAAAGAATATATGAATAAATCATTTGGATTTATTACAATGCTAACATTTCCATTAATGTTTGGTATAATAAGTGTTGCATATAAATTTGTTCCTATGTTTTATGGTGAAGGATATGGTAAAGTAGTACCCTTATTGTGTATAATAAGTCCTATAATTGTTCTGATTGGTTTAAGTAATGTTATAGGTACTCAATATTTGTTACCAACAAAACAACAAAATAAATATACAATTTCTGTTATTGTTGGAGCATGTGTCAACTTTTTGTTTAATATAATTTTAATTAAAAATTTAGCCTCAATTGGTGCTTCTATTGCTACAGTTATAGCAGAATTATCGGTTACTTTAACTCAATTCTTTTTAATAAAAAAAGAAATTAAAATTTTAGATGTAATTAAGATAACATATAAATATGTCATAGCATCAATAATAATGTTTATTTGTAGTTTAATTATAGGACATTTGATTTCTAATAATATATTATCTATTTTTGCACAAGTAGGAATTTCAGGAATTACTTATTTTGTAATGTTAATTATATTAAAAGATAAAATGATATTTGAAGGAATAGAAATTATAAAAAATAAATTATTAAAAAGAAAAATTAATGTTTAATGAAAGAAGGATCATAATGAAAATAGCAGTAGCAGGAACAGGTTATGTAGGTTTATCTCTAGCCACATTACTAAGCCAAAAAAATGAGGTAGTTGCACTTGATGTAATACCAGAAAAAGTAGAGAAGATAAATAATAGAATAAGTCCAATTCAAGATGAATACATAGAAAAATATTTCAAAGAAAAAGAACTTAATTTAAAAGCAACTTTAGATTATAAAGAAGCATTTGAGAATGCAGAATTTATTATAATAAGTACGCCAACAAATTATGATTCGGAAAAAAATTATTTTGACACATCATCTGTTGAAGATATAATTCAGAAAGTAAAAAGTATGAATATAGATACAACAATGGTTGTTAAATCAACTATTCCTGCTGGATTTATAAAAGCAATGAAAGAAAGATATCAAATAGACAATATAATGTTTAGTCCTGAATTTTTAAGAGAAGGAAAAGCTTTATATGATAATTTATATCCATCAAGAATAATAGTGGGAGAAAAATCAGATAGAGCAGAAAAATTTGCTAATCTTCTAAAAGAAAACTGTTTAAAAGAAGATGTAGTAGTTAAATATATGGACTCTACTGAGGCTGAGGCAGTAAAATTATTTGCAAATACATATTTAGCACTTAGAGTTGCATATTTTAATGAATTAGATACATATGCTGAATTAAAAGGTTTAAATACAAAAGATATTATAAATGGAGTATGTTTAGATCCTCGTATTGGAAATCATTATAACAACCCTAGTTTTGGCTTTGGGGGGTATTGTTTACCTAAAGATACAAAACAATTAAAAGCTAATTATAAAGATGTACCGGAAAATCTTATTAGTGCAATAGTTGAAAGTAATAGAACAAGAAAAGATTATATATCTCAAGAAATTATAAATAAGAAACCTAGTAGAGTAGGAATATATAGACTAACAATGAAAAGTGGTTCTGATAACTATAGAGCTAGTGCAATTCAAGGAATTATGAAAAGAATAAAAGCAAAAGGAATTGAAGTTATTGTTTATGAACCAACTTTAAAAGAAGATACTTTTTTTAACAGTAGGGTAATTAATGATATAGAAAAATTTAAAGAAATGAGCGACATAATTGTTGTAAATAGATATAATAAAGAATTAGAAGATGTTAAACACAAAATATATACAAGAGATTTATTTTTTAGAGATTAAATATATATCAGTATAAGCATAGGTAATGTTTATACTGATTATTTTTATAATAATTAAATAAAATATCAGAAAAATCTTGCAAAAAAAGTAACTTAAATGTATACTATAGAAGTGCAAAAAAGAAGAAAATAAAACAAAAGAAAAAACAAACAGAATAAAAGGGGAGGAAAAATGGAAGAAATAGATTTAAAAGAACTATTAAAAATATTTTGGACTAAGAAATTACAAATAATATTAATAATACTAATATTTATGGGAATTGGAGTAATATATACAGTAGGATTTAAAGTACCACTATATAGTGCAGAAACAACACTAATATTAGCATCACAAAACAGCAATCAATCAAATTCAAATACAATAACAACATCAACAGCAACAGACATAACAGTAAATTCAAAATTAGTATCAACATACAGCGAACTAGTAAAAAGTAAAAATGTAATAAGACAAGTAATAACAAATTTAAATTTAGGAACAACAATAAGTGAAGATGAATTAAAAAATAATGTAACAGTAAGTGCTGTAAAAGATACAGAAATAATAAAAATAACAGTAACAACAAAAGAACCAGTAAATTCTGCAAAAATAGCAAATGAAATAGCAGAAGTATTTACAGCAAAAGTAAAAGAAATATATAGCATAGAAAATGTACAAGTTGTAGACAAAGCCGAAATATCATATACTCCATCAAATATAAATCATAAAAAAGATATAATAATTTTTGCATTTATAGGTGCAGTTGTATCAGTAATTTATGTATTAGTATCAAATATGTTAGATACAACAGTAAAAACTGCAGAAGAGATAGAAAAGGAATTTAAATTACCAGTAGTAGCTTCAATTCCAATATATAATGCAGAGCCACAAAGAAGAAATGGAGGTAAAAGATAATGAGAAAAGAAGTAATAACACACCAAGATCCAAAATCTCCTATTTCAGAAATATTTAAGACATTAAGAACTAATATACAATTCATGAGTACAAAGGGAAAATTAAAAACAATATTAGTGACATCAACTTTGCCAGGAGAAGGAAAAAGTTGGGTTTCATCAAACTTAGCAGTAACATTTGCACAAGCTGGAAAAAGAGTTGTATTAATAGATGCAGACATGAGAAAAGGAAGACAATATACAATTTTTGGAGTATCACCAAGACCTGGATTATCCAATTACTTATCAGGAATAATTGATAATGAAGAAGCAAGTGATGATTTAACAAATTATATTCAAGAAACAGAAATTGATAATTTATATTTAATTTCAGCAGGAAATATACCACCAAATCCATCTGAATTATTAATTGCACCACAAATGGTAAATTTATTAGAACAATTAAAAGATATGTGCGATGTAATAATAATAGACGGAACACCTAGTCAATTAGTAACAGATTCATTAATACTTACAAGATTAGTAGATTCTACAATAATAGTTACTGCAAATAAACAGACTAAAAAAGAAGATTTAAAAAAAGTAATAAATAATATTCAAAATGTTGGAGGAAAAATTTCTGGAATAGTATTAAATAAAATACCAATGTCAGCTAAAAAATATGAACAAAGTTATTATTACGGTTCAACATCAACTAGGCATACAAAAACTTCCAAAAGAACTCAAACCCAAAGAAATGAAAAACCAATATATAATAGAACATCGGATTTATTAAAAGAAAATTCTACAGTTAGTAAAAATAAAAGAGTAGAAAATGGACAGAAAGAAGAAGTTGATAATAGAACAAAACAAGAAACACTAAACAAAGAAATAATAGTAAATAGTAAAGAGGAAATATCAATAGAAAAAACAAATGAGATATTAAAAGAAATAAACAAATATCTAGATGAGGAAAAAAAGAAACTAAATTAAAAAACAAAAGGAGAAAGCTATAAATGATAGACATACACACACATATACTACCAAACATAGATGATGGTTCAAAAAGTATAGAAGAAACATTTAATTTAATAAAAGAAGCAAAAAGTGTAGGATTTGATTCAATAGTATTAACATCACACTATATGGAAGGATATTATGAAACAAATTCACCAGAAAGAGAAGTATGGCTTGATGCTATACGTGAAAATTTAGAAGCAAAAAATATAGATATAAAACTATATTTAGGAAATGAAATATATATGTCGGAAAATATTATAAAATTATTAGAAGAAGGCAAAGCAACTACGATGAATAATACAAGTTATGTATTATTCGAAATGCCTTTAAATGCAGAGCCACTTAATTTATATGATATTATTTATGAAATGCAACAATATAAAATAGTACCAATACTAGCGCATCCTGAAAGATACAGTTTTGTACAACAAGATCCAGAATTAATATATGACTTAATACAAAAAGGTGTTTTAATGCAAGCTAATTACGGAAGTATAATTGGGCAATATGGAGAAAAAGCACAAGTAATAGTAAAAAAATTCTTTGAAAACAATATGATTCATATGTTAGGTTCAGATGTGCATAGGCAAAATACAATATACCCTAAAATTCCAGAGATTTTAATGGAAATAAACGAATTAATAGGAGAAGAAAAGTTAAAAGAATTAACAACTATAAATCCAAGACTAGTATTGCAAAATAAAAGAATAGATATAGAAGAGCCACATAAAATAGAATTAAGTTTTAAAGAAAAACTTGCAATGTTAAAAGGCGAGTCATTAAGAACAATGTTAATGAATTTAGTAAGAAAAGATTAAAATATTTTTGGGTTAGGAAGGAAGTAAAAATATGAGAAAATATTTTGGAACTGATGGAATCAGAAGAATTGCAAATACAGAATTATCACCAGAGCTAGTATACAAAGTAGCAAAAGCAGGTGCATATGTATTATCAAAACATACAGATCATACACCTACAATTTTAATAGGAAGAGATACTCGTATATCTGGAACACTAATAGAAAGCGCTATGGTAGCTGGATTTCTAAGCTATGGAGCAAATGTTAAATTATTAGGAGTAATACCAACTCCAGCAGTAGCATATTTAACAAGAAAATTAAATGCAGATGCAAGTGTTGTAATTTCAGCATCACATAATACATATGAATTTAATGGAATAAAATATTTTAGTAATAAGGGAATGAAAATACCAGATTCCCTAGAGGAGGAAATAGAAGAAGTTATGGAATCTGGAAAACTAGAAGAATTGACAGCTGTTAATGATAAAATAGGAGTTTCAGAATATGCATTAGAAATGTTAGATGAATATGTATACTTCTTTAGGAAAAACTTTGATGATGATATTGCAAAATATAATAGAGAAGATTTTGTTGTTGGTCTTGATACAGCAAACGGAGCTACTTCAGTGGTTGCAGAAAAAGTATTTAAAGCATTAGGAATAAAATATAAAATTATTAATAATCATCCAGATGGAATAAATATTAATCATAATTGTGGTTCAACTCATTTAGAAGGACTAAAGAAATTTGTTGTTGAAAACAAATTAAGTTTAGGGGTTGCTTATGATGGTGATGGAGACAGATGTTTAGCTGTTGATGAAAAGGGAAATGAAATAGATGGAGATAAATTATTAGCTATTATTTCTCAAAGCTTAAGAAAAAAAGGAAAATTAAACAAAGATACAATAGTAGCAACTGTTATGAGTAATTTAGGACTTAATAAATATGCCAGAGATAATGGGTTAGAGTTATTGCAAACTCAAGTTGGAGATAGATATGTACTAGAAGAAATGTTAAAAGATGGATTTAATCTAGGAGGAGAACAATCAGGTCATGTTATCTTATTAGATTATAATCCAACAGGAGATGGAATATTAACATCTTTAATGTTAATAAAATCAATATTAGAAGAAGGAAAAAAAGCTTCAGAACTTGGAGAAACAGTAAAATTGTATCCACAAGTATTAATAAATAGTAAAGTAAATGCAAACAAAAAATATGATTATGATAAAGACAAAGATATTAAAAATGCAATTGAAAAGTTAGAAAAAGAATTTGCTGGTAATGGAAGAGTATTAATTAGACCTTCAGGAACAGAGCCATTAGTAAGAGTAATGATAGAAGGCGAAGACCAAGAATATATAACAAAAAAAGCGAAAGAAATAGCAAAATTGATTGAAGAAAAATTAAAATAAGCAGATTTTCATATTTTCTACATATAAATACGTAATAAAATTGTAATGAAAATGTAATATTAAAATGTTGATAAAAAGACAAATTAATGATATTATAAATTTATAAAAAAAGACAAAAGAAAAAATGGAGGGGAAAAATATGTTTATATTTGATATGTCTAATCCACTTACATTATTATTAATGTTAGCAGTAACTATATTATTAATATTTTTATCTCAAGAGGTAAAACAAAGTTTTATTGGAGCAATTATGTTATTTGCTTATTTAATAATATTAGTAGTGCATGTTGCACAAATAGCAACACTATCAGAAGAATATAGATATTTGTTGACAACATTATCGAGATGTATTGTAATTGATTTTATTTTTGTTTTAATGACGTTTTTCTCATACTTATGGGTAGATGATTTAGAAGCAAAAAGTAAAGGCAAAAAAAGTATAGATAACAGTTTAGATTGGTTTTGGAAAAAAATCTAGATAATGAAAAATAAAATAATAATCATAGCGTAATTCGAAATTTTATCAGTTTTTACTGAAAAAGTTTTTGAATTACGTTTTTTATATTATAGGAAAATTTTGCATATTTAAGTTTATAACTGAATATATATACATATAAGAGACTTAAGATAAGGAGAAAAATATGTTTAATGTTACAGTATTAAAAATGCGAGATATTTTTAAAGTTATAATAGGAATTACTTTTTTAGTGGTTGTTGTACTAGGGATTAGTAAAATTTTTCATAAAGACACAAAAGAAAACTCAAAAGTTGTACAAAAAATAGAAAATGGAATAAAAGCTTTGTCACAATTTAGTATGATAAATTGTATGGATCAGACAATTCCAACTATGTCAAGTATAAATGAAGAATATAAAAATATAGCAAAAGAAGATGATCAAAAAGAAAATAAGAATATACTACAAGAAATGTTAAAAACACAAATTAGTTCAGTGAATGCAATTAAGGAAAGTGAAGAAATAACTAATAAAGAAAATAACGAAAATATACAAGAAAATGAAAAAAATCAAACAGAAGAAAAACAAGAGATACAATTAGCTCAAGAAGGGTTACAAACGCAAGTAATTACGCAAAATCCAATTAGTGAGAATAGTAATGTAACTTACAAAAATGTGAAAATAAAAAATCAGACGAGCTATACTTTAACAGAAGAAATGTTAAATCCAGATATAACAATAGAGAACAAAAATATTATACTATTTCATACGCATAGTTGTGAAAGTTATACTTCAAGTGATAAATATCCATATACACCAACAGGAACATTTAGAACTACAGATCTAAATTTTACAGTAGTAAGAGTTGGTACAGAACTAGAAAATCAGCTAAAGCAGTATCAATATAATGTAATACATAATACAGACTATCATGATTATCCATCATATAATGGTTCATATACACGTTCACTTGCAACTGTAGAGAATATATTAAAGACAAATCCATCAGATATAATAATAGATGTACATAGAGATGCAGTAGGAAGTAGAAGCGATTATGCACCAACAGTAAAAATAGGAGATACTGATGAAGCAGCACAGATAATGTTTGTAATTCGGAACAAATGAAGGAGGTTTATGGCATCCAAATTGGAATCAGAATTTAAAATTTGCAATTAAAGTACAAGAAAAAGCAGAAGAAATGTACCCAGGGTTATTTAAACCAATAATGCTAACAAAGTCTAGATATAATCAGCATTCCGGGAAATATGCTAGTATTATAGAAGTAGGAGCAACTGGAAATACACTAGAACAATGCTTAAATAGTATGAAGTATTTAGCAAAAGTCATGAATGAAGTTGTAAAATAAATTTTATTCTTATATTGATTATTAAAAAATACTGAAACTTAATTTTTATTTTACTTGAAATAAAAAAGTATCTTATATATAATATAGCTATAATTCAAAAAAGAGGAGGAATAATAATGGCAGAAATTAAGTTAGACTTTAAAAATAGTGGAGTAACACAAAAAAGTATAATGGAGTATAAGGCACAAGTAGAAATTATTCATAAAGATTTGCATAGAAGAGCAAATGATGAAAAAGACTTTGTAGGATGGTTAGATTTACCAACTAATTATGATAAAGATGAATTTGAAAGAATAAAAAAAGCAGCAAAAAAAATAAAAAAAGAATCTGATATTTTGGTAGTTATTGGAATTGGTGGTTCGTATCTAGGTGCAAGAGCTGTAATAGAAGCATTAACTAGTTCTTTTAATAATATGTTATCAGCAAAACAAAGAAAATATCCTCAAATATTATATGTAGGAAATAATTTAAGTCCAAATTATATTAATGAATTAATTGAATATATTGGAGATAAAGATTTTTCTATTAATGTAATATCAAAATCTGGTACAACAACAGAACCTGCAATCAGTTTCAGGATTTTTAGAGAAATATTAGAAAATAAATATGGAATAGATGAAGCAAGAAGTAGAATTTATGCTACAACAGACAAAGCAAAAGGAGCACTAAAAGTACTTGCACAAAACGAAGGATATGAACAATTTGTAGTTCCAGACAATGTAGGCGGAAGATATTCAGTATTAACTGCTGTTGGACTGCTTCCAATTGCAACAGCTGGAATTGATATTGATAAACTTATGGAAGGAGCTAAAATAGCACAAGAAAGATATGATGATCCAAATCTAAAATATAATGAATGTTATCAATATGCTGTTATAAGAAATATACTATATAAATTATATAAAAATACAGAAATACTAGTCAATTATGAACCTAAAATGTATTACTTAACAGAATGGTGGAAACAATTATTTGGAGAAAGTGAAGGAAAAGAACAAAAAGGAATATTCCCAGCAGGAGTGAATAACACAACAGACCTACATTCAATGGGGCAATATATACAAGAAGGTAGAAGATGTTTATTTGAGACAGTTCTTGCAGTAGAAAATTCTAATTCTGATATAAAAATTAATTCAGATGATGATAATTTAGATGGATTAAATTATTTAGCAGGAAAGACATTAGACTATGTTAATAAAAAGGCTATGGAAGGAACAATAAAAGCGCATGTATCTGGTGATGTGCCTAATATTAAAATAACTATGGACAAATTAGATGAAGTTAATATAGGAGAATTAATATATTTCTTTGAAAAAGCGTGTGCAATGTCAGGAAGTATTTTAGGAGTAAATCCATTTAACCAACCAGGTGTAGAAGAATATAAAAAGAATATGTTTAAATTATTGAAAAAGCCAGGATATTAAAATTTGTAAATATTAAGAATAATTTTTATAGCATAAGTTATTTGTAAAAGAAAATAATTTGTGCTATAATTTATGCAAAATATGAGAAATTAATTATAAATATAATAGGAGAAAATAATGATATATACAGAGAAATTTAAGATTCCATTAAAAGATATAGGAAAAGATAATAAAATAAAAAATAGAGCAGTTTTAGAAATTTTAGAAAATATAGCGTGTTATCATTCAGACTTAGTAGGCTATGGTGTAAATAATATAAAAGAAACAAAAGTAACTTGGATATTATTAGATTGGAAGTTAAAAGTAATTAATAGACCAACTTATGGGCAAGTATTAACAGTAAATACATGGGGAAAAGGAATGAATAAATTTTTTACTTATCGTGATTATGAAATATATGATAATAATAACAATTTATGTGCAATAGCTACTTCAAAATGGGCTTTAATTGATACAGAAAAAGGGAAAATGTCGAGATTAACAGAAAATATAATTAATGCATATAAACCAGAGAAAAAGACTGTATTTGAAGAAAATAGTTTAGATAAAGTAAAAATACCAGAAGAATTTTCGAATACAATTAAATATGAAGTGATTAGAAAAGATATAGATATTAATAAGCATATGCATAATTTATACTATTTAGATTTGGCATATGAAGCTTTACCAGATGAAATATATAATAAAAGACCATTTGATTATGTAAGAATAACTTATAAAAAAGAGATTAAACTTGGAGAAAAGGTGAATTGTAAGTATGTTGAACAAGATGGCAAATATGTAATTGTTATTAAAAGTGAGGATGAAACAGTAATACATGCAATTGTGGAATTACAATAAAAAAGTTGCAATGCAGTAAGATGTCCAAGCTTTGGCTCTCCCTATAATACTTAAATTTTATTTAATGACGTTTGATTGGAATGAAAAATAGAAAATCTTTTAC
>ERZ1106954.492-NODE-492-length-33947-cov-10.178656_pt1 | contig 33947 bp, 35 predicted proteins | sample MGYA00403678_ERZ1106954 | MGnify/ENA primary metagenome ERZ1106954 (study PRJEB35170, sample SAMEA104062445) | human gut metagenome | biome: human gut; feature: human-associated habitat; material: faeces | place: Denmark | collected 2012-08-20 ... | reverse complement strand
ATTAGTAATACATTTATTATATTCTCTCTTATGTTTGTCCTATATAATATAACTTTTTTGTTAAGCTCATTATTTTGATCTTTTATTACTTCGGCTATAAAAATAACTATAGCTACTAATATCCCCGTTACACCAATATAAACATCTGAAATATAATCTTGTTCTAGTATATTTAATATAAGGTCCATTGATCTCTCCTTTCTAAATAAAAAAGCAAAATAATTTTGTAAAATCAATTACTTTGCTTATCTTTTGAATTATTTTATTTGATCATAAACATCTTTTAAAACTTCTATAATCTTATCAATTTCATTTTCATTATCAAAATATACCCTATAATTTAAAGACCACAAGTATTTCTCTGGAACTTTTTCACCTATTAAAAGTTCTTCATTTTTAGGTTCTCTAGTTATTATTAAGATTTTTGATTTGTATATATGTACTTCACATATATTTTTTCCTTTTTCATTTCTTATAGCTATATAATTAGGAGTCACTTCTTCATAAACTTCATTATATACTCTTTTTAATTTTTCAAATAATTTTTCATGAAGTTCTATCAAATTTTTATTTTTATTAATATAAAATTGTTCAAAACTAAGAGGTGTATTCTCAATTTCAGATGCTTCTTCTTCATCTTCCAATTCTTCCTTCGTTGGTTCAACTAATACAAGATTCTTCTCTAAATTATTAATAGTTGCGATTGATTTTAATATGCTATATGCTTGTTCTTTTGGCATAGCATAAAATTCTCTTTTTCTTTCTTTTCCATTGATGTTTTCTACACTTCTTAATTCTGGGTTTAAGCCATCTATTAATTCATGAACTTTTTTATCGGAAAGTCTATTTTCAACTTTATAATATGCATATAATCTAAAAGCAAATGGTATACATTCACTTCTATTTAGTTCTTCTAATCTTTTATTAACATTATCTGAATATCCTATCTTTACATATTTCGGAAAAGATGGATTTGTTAAAATATAAATTACGCCCTTATTATCTTCACTCATTTATTATACCTCTCTTTACTTTTTAGCTTTTAATATTTCATATAATATTAAATTTTCTAATCTTTTATTGCTTGAATATTTGTCAAATTCTAAAATAAATTCTTTATTTTCAATAAACTCTTTTTTAAAAATTCCTATAATAATTGAGATTACTATTGCAGTCGCAATAGCTACAAATATTGTGTTTATAAATCCTATTTTATCACTCAGTTTTTGTAACCCTATTTCCCATATAGTAAAAGTAAGTGTTCCTATAATTATTGGATTTATATAACTTATTGTCTTATTTTTTCTTTCTTCACTCAAGCTATTTCTTAAAATTTCTAACTTGGAAATTTGATCAATTCTGTTTTTCTTGCAATAAATAGTTATCCAATCTTTTTGATATTTGTTTATTTCTTTAAATAATTCTTTAAGCCTTTTTGATTTTATTTTTGTTATATTTTTAGGATATATTTTTTTGAATGCTGCTCTTTTGAAAATATGCAAACATATAAGGTATAAAATTACTACTAAACCCATAAATAAAATAAATTTTTCAAAGTACTTTTGTCCTTCATATGATAATTTTATATACAAAATAGATATTATAACTAATCCAACTTTCCATATAATACTAGCTGTTTTACTATAAATTGCACATTCTTGTTTATATTTTTGCATTAACTTATCCATATCTTACACTCCATTTAAATATTATTTATACTACTCCCATAAATTCTTCATCTAATATTTTCTTACGTTCTTTCCAATCAGGCATAAATATTGTAATAAAATTATAGAAATTCTTACTATGATTTTGATGCTTAAAATGAGATAATTCATGTAAAACAACATATTCTATACAGCATATTGGAGTTTTTATTAAATTCAAATTAAATATAACTTTATTACATGCCGGTATACAGCTTCCCCATCTTGTTTTCATTTGCCTTATTTCTATTTCAGGAATTTTTATACCATATTTTTTTAATGTTTCTTGATATTTTATCACTAGCTCTTCTAGAACATTCAGAGCATATTGTTTCAACCATTTTTCATAAACTTTTTTAATATAACTTTTATTGTCTATATATTTTTCTTTTATATGAATTTCAATATATTTATTATTTATAACAACATTGTTACCATTATCTGAAATAATTTTCATTTTATATTGCTTTCCTAACAAATAAACTGTTTCTCCATCTTCAAAAGTTATATTTTCCTTTTGTTCTGCAAATGTATCATAAAAATCTTGTTGTTTTTTTATCCAATTTGCCTTTTTCTTGACAAAGTCTTTTGCTTTATCTAATGACATTTTCATTGGTATTGATAAAGTTACTTTTTTATCTATATTCACTTTTAGATTAATATTTTTTACATTTTTTCTTTGAACATAAAAATATATCTTTTCTCCATTAGATTCAATAAAATCTTTTTCCATGTTTCATCCTTTCTAGACAATTAGTATTTCATTAGTGCTATATTTATAATATCCTCTATTAGTTTATCTAATTCTTCAAGGTCTAAATTAATATTCTTTCTTGTTGCATACATAAATATTGTATCATCTATTGCTTGAGCAATTTCATTATGAATATCTGTATTATAATGCCAATCTCTTTTTATTTTACTTTCAATCTCTCTTTGAATAGTTAAAGCAATTTCTCCTATTTCTTCTATGTTAGCATTTTCTTTCATTCTTGGAATTAATTTATCATATATAACTCCATAAAAAGCTCTTGAATTTTCTGTTGTTATATTAGTTGGATAGCTAATTCCTGAATTTCCTTTTCTAAAATCTTCTTTGATATCTTGCATTTTTTGTAAATACTCACTATCTGTAATTCTTCTATTTCTATAGGCTTCAATAGTTTCTTCAATTCTTGTAGAAAATTTCTTGTAATAAGCTGGATCTTCTTTGGATTTTTCACTTATAGTTCTTGTTAGCCTTGTTCTAATAGCATCTGCTTTTCCTCTATCTGTTCCCATTTTTTCTAATTCTTTATCAAAGTTTTCTGCATCTGTTATATCTACTGGTTCTGTTATTCTCATCATTTCTTTTGCAACTACATAATTGTCTAATAATTTTTGCATCTTAGCCTCATATTCTTTATGATCTATAGTCTCAGAATATCTCAATTTTACTGTTGCTCTCAATTTTTGGTAGAAAGCTAATGCTTTTCTTAATTCACTTATTTTTTCTTTTCCAACTTTGTAATAGGCTTGGTCACTTGGTAAAATTATTCCTAACATACTTCCAAATTTACATAGCTTATCATAGAAGTCCTTTCTTATCTTTTCATCTTCTAGAAGCGCTTCGTATTCTTCTAAATCATTTTTATTTTTTATATCTTTAAATATCTCTTTAAGTTTTTCATATGCTTCAAACATATTGTTTATTTCTGTATCAATGTAATAAACAGATGACTTAATATCTTCTTCATTAAATTCTTCTAATCCTGCTTCTTGATACATTGTTAATGCTTTATCTAATTCTCCTAATAGTCCTCTATAATCAACTATATAACCATAATCTTTTCCATCACAAAGTCTGTTTACTCTTGCTATAGCTTGTAATAAATTATGTTCTTTTATTTGTTTGTCTAAATATAATGTTGAAGCTTTTGGTGCATCAAATCCTGTAAGTAGTTTATCTACAACAATAAGTATATCTATATCTCCATTTATAAATTTAGATTTTATAGTTTCTTCATATTCTTCTTCATTTTTATAGTTTGAAATAGCATTAATATAAAATTTCTTTACAATGTCATTAGTATCTTCGTCAATACTTCCTTCTCCTTCTCTCATGTCTGGAGAAGATATTACAACTGCAACTTCTAATTCAGGAAATTCATCTCTAAAAATGTTATAATATTTTACTGCTTCTACTTTTTTATTACATGCAAGCATTGCATTAAAACCTGTTCCCTTTAATGTTTGATTGTAATTACTTGCTATATCCCATGCAATCAATTCTAATCTTTGTTCAGAAGAAGCAACTTTTTCAAATCTACTCCATTTTTTCATTACATCTGTTTTTTGTTCTTCTGTAAGGTTCCTTGTTAACATATCTAATCTCATATCAATTGCTTCTTTTGAAACTTCTTGATCAACCATTTTCCCTTCATATATCAATGGAACTATAGCTTTATCTTTTAAAGCATCATCTAAAGAATATTTATGTATTAATCCTCCAAATTTATCAAAGATATTTTTATCTTTCTTCATAATAGGTGTTCCTGTAAATGAAATATAAATTGCTCCTTTAAATACTTCTTGCATTCTTCTATTTATCTCACCATATTGAGTTCTATGTCCTTCATCAACTAATATAAATGTATTTGGTGCATCTACTGTAACTCCTGATTTTACTACTGTTTCAAATTTATTTACAACTGTTGTTATAACTCTTATTTTTTCATTTTTGATTAATTCTGTTAGATTATTCCCTGTTGTTGCTCTTGCTGCTTCTACTCCAATTCTATTAAATGTTTTATGAATTTGTTTATCCAAATCTACCCTATCTGTAACTATAACTACTTGTGGATTTTGTATTTCTTTATCTTCCATCAATTTTTTTGTTATATATACCATTGTTATAGATTTACCAGAACCTTGTGTATGCCAAACAACTCCACCTTTTTTTTCCTGTTTTATTCTTTCTAACATTGCTTTTACAGCAAAATATTGTTGGTATCTACATATCTTCTTTTTTCCAGCTTCAAAAATTATAAAATCTTTTATTAATTCTAAAAATCTTTCTTTTTCAAATAATGAAATTATATCTCTATCTTGCTTTGTTACTTGTCTACCAATTACAGTTTTATTTAGTAATTCATTTTGTCTTTCCACATATTGTTCATTCCATGTTGACCAAAATTTATCTGGCGTACCACAAGTAGCATATTTCGTTTCATTTTTATTAGCTGCCATAACTATTTGTATAAATTTAAATAACTGAGGAATATAGTCTGGCTTTTGATTCCTTATATTTTGAGAAATAGCCTGAATTATTGGTACTGATGCATCTTTACATTCTATTACTGCTAATGGTATACCATTTACAAATAGAACAATGTCTGGTCTTGCATAATCTTTACCATTCATTCTTAACACTGAAAATTCTTCTGTAACATAGAAATCATTATTTTCTGGATGTTCAAAATCTATATATTTTATGTCAAAAGATCTTTTAGTGCCATCTACCATATTTTCTTGATAAGATTTTCCCAATGTTAATAAATCATATATTTTTTCATTTGTACTAATAAGTCCTGTTACTAAATCTTCATTTAAATCTTTAATAGCTTGTCCTATGGTACTTGCTGAAAATTTATACTTTTCTCCTTTATATTCATAACTATTTATTTCATTTAATTTTTTAGCTAATATATCTTTAAATATTACATCTGTTAGGATGTTATTTCTTAAATTTTTATTTTCTTCTTCTGATATGTATTTATATCCTAATTTTTGTAATACTTCTATAGCAGGTCTTTGACTTGTAGACATTTCATTAGCTACTGGTATTTTTTCTTCCATTTAATTTTCCCCCATAAATTAAATTTATATTTTTACTCTTACTTTTCCTGTTAATAGTTGTTGCATCAATCCTTTTTTTAACTGGTTATAATTTTGTTTTTTGCATTTAATAAGGTTGATTTTTCTATCCATTTCAATTAATGCTTTGCAAACTTGTTTTTGTACTTCAAGTCTTGGAATTTTTATTTTTAATTTTTTTTGTTCTGTTATTCCTATGTATGCTCTTGTTGATTGCATAGATAACAACTTTAATGGTTTTTGAAAATCACTACTTTGAAAGTAGTAATATAGAAATTCATTTGTTAAAATCTTATTATATTTATTTACTCTATAATATGTTACTTGTGGAGTTAGCATTATATAATCATATTTAATTTTTTCTGGTACATATCCCACATTTCCTATTGTTCCTTTATGTGTTAATAATATATCTCCTGCTCTTGAAAATCCTTTTCTTAATTTGTCCGCCTGTTCTTTTCTTAAAAAATTACAATTTGATATATCTAAAACGCCATCATGAATGTTATTTGCCATTACAAATGGAATCCCATCATCTACGTAATCTGACACTTTCGGATGAAGTTCCCCATGATTTCCATCCATTATATCTTTAATTACTTTTTCATCTATTAGTTGATTAAATGTTTTTTCTATATACTTACTATTAACCAATATTTTGTCTATAAGTTTTCTTTTTTCCATAGTAATATTCTCAATATACAAACCAAGTGTTACTAAAATATTATCTATATTGCTAAGTATTGTAATTATTTTTTCTTGTTCTTTTATTGGTGGTAATAATATTTCAATATTAGATAAATCCTTGTATTTTAATGCTATTCTTGTGCTTCCTTGAGCCAAATTATATATTGCTTTTCTAAACTCTTCAGACTGAAAAAAATACTTTAAGTACTCTGCATTTATATCACTAGCCTCAAACACAGGATATGCTGGACTTACAATTCCAATCTCTTTATTTTCTAATTTATTTATAGTAAATGTGCCATTATCACTCATACTTCTGTAAGTAAATTGTCCTTTTTTTATAATTTTATATCCAGTATTATCTTTGCTCGCAACCTGTTTATCAAAATATTCCTCTTGAGAATATATTCCACTTTTAGATGATGTTAATACTTCATATTGATTATTTTTTGTAGATCTATCATTTATTTCTTCTATACAATTTCCTAATTTTACCTTTTTCCATTCATTCATATTTATCTTCCCTTTTCAAAATTTTCTTTTAAATAATTCACAAATGCTGAGCAACTAATTAACATATATTTTGCTTCTTCAAATGTTGAATTTCCTTCACCTAGTCCATTGGCATGCCTTATTCCATTTGCATCACTTGTATACCCATACAATTTTTCAAATGCGCCTTTCATCGCTGGATGTATTTTATCTTTTATTAATTTTAATGCATCACCTAAAGTAGCTTTATTATTTTTAGTTAATATTTGGCACATTGCTTCTACTGAAGATATAGATTCTTTAATAGAGTTATCAAAATCTTTAACACTATATAATTGTTCTATTGCTTTAGCATAATGTCCCGAAACTTCTTTGTATGGATTTTTTAATGTATTTTCTATAGATTTTATTTGTTCTTCATCCACTATGTCAGTTATTTTATCACTGATAATTTTATAATTTACACTCTCAGATTTAAACACATTGGAAATTGCCTCTATAAATTCTTTTTTGTAATTATACCTATAATATGTTGCCTTATCTGTTATATCAAAAAATTTAATAATTCCTTCAATAAATGTAAATACATCTGTATAATCATATTCTATAATAATTGCATATATTGTGTTAAAAACTTTATCATAGTTGTATTCGCTTCCCCACATTGGAATATCTCTTTCTGTTTTTGAAAACAATTCTTTATATAAATATTCTACAAATCTATCTTTTAAACTATTACTATAGTCAATATATAATGCATCAAATCTTTCACTTATTACTGAATAAATCATATTTCTTGTTCTTTCATTTAAATCCTTTACTTGAACTATATCAGAAAAACGTTTAATTCCTTTTCTTTCTGAAAATCCACCCTTTAAATGTATTTCTACTTTTTTTCCATTTATAGTCACCATATTTTTCTCCTTTTATAACCCCAATTTTTTCAATGATTCTTGTAATTCTTTTTCTAATACCTGAAGTTCTTCGTTTATTTTTTCAATGTTTTTCTTTGTTTCTTCTATATCAATTTCTTCTTCCTCTTCAAAAGTATCTACATATCTTTTTATATTTAAGTTGTATTCATTTTCTTTAATTTCATCCATAGTTGCAATATGAGAATATTTTTCAACTTCTTTGTAATTTTTATATGTGTCTAATATTTTTTGGATATTTTCTTTTGTTAATGTATTTTGATTTTTACCTTTTTCATATTCACGGCTTGCTTCAATAAATAATACATCTTTTCTAATTCTATTCTTTTTAAATACAACTATTGTGGCTGGTATAGAAACTCCATAAAATAAATTTTCTGGTAGTCCTATAACAGCATCAATTAAATTGTTTTCTAATATTCTTTGTCTAATTAATCCTTCTGATGCCCCTCTGAATAATGCACCATGTGGTAGTACAACCGCCATTCTTCCGTTATCTGCTAAACTTTTTAACATATGCTGAATAAATGCGTAATCCCCTATACTTTTTGGTGGAACTCCATATTCGAATCTATTATATGGATCCATTGAAGCTTCCATTTTAAATGTATTTTTCTTTTTACCATCATCAATAATTGTTGAATTTGAAGGTTCAAATCCCTTTGCCCATTTATCTAAAGAGAATGGTGGATTAGATACTATTACATCAAATTTCATTAAATCATCATGTTCTAAATGTAGTGGATTAGCTAAAGTATCTCCCCATTCAATATGAGCATCATTAACACCATGTAAAAACATATTCATTCTACATAAATTATAAGTTGAGCTATTACTTTCTTGACCATACACACTAACTTTTTTATCTTTGACTTCTTTAGATGCTTTTAATAATAGTGAACCTGAACCACAAGCTGGATCATATATTCTGTCATTTTCTTTTGGTTCAATTAATTTTGCAAGTAATGTTGAAACTTCAGCAGGAGTATAAAATTCTCCTCCTTTTTTTCCTGAATCTCCAGCAAATCTAGCAATCAAGTATTCATATGCATTTCCTATAACATCCAAATTACCTATTTTAGATGGTCTTAAATCGATATCATCATTATTGAAATCAGATAATAAAGTTTTTAATATTGCATTTTTTTCTTTCTTTTTTCCAAATACAACTTCACTATTAAAATCCACACCCGCAAACAAATTTAATAATTTAACACCATTTAAAGTTGTTATTGTTTCTAATGCCTTATTTATAATTTCGCCTATATTATCTTCATTTCTTTTGCTATATAGATAATCAAATGTACATTCTTCCTTTAATATAAATTTACTTCTAGAAAGATATCTTTCTATCATTTGTTCATTCCCTTTATACATTTCATTTGCTTTTTCTTTTTCTTCTTCATATGTATCACTTAAATATTTAACAAATAGCATTACTAATGCATAATCTTTATAGTTTCCTCCTGGTATACTACTTCTTAAAGTATCACAAGCTGACCAAATTGTTCCGTTTATTTTATCCTGTAATTGTTTTTCATTCATTTTATTTTTTACCCCCATTTATTACTTTATTAACTATTGAATTATAATAATTATCTTTTTCTATTATCATTTGATTATATAATTTTTTTTGTTTATTCCAACTAGAAATCAATTTTGATATTTTTTCCTGTTCTTTAAATGTTATACTTGGAATTTCTATTGACCTTAGTTTTGCAACTGGAATTGATTTTACTACTGTTCCAATGATAATTTTTTCTAATTGCCTACTTGCATCTTTACTTTCTAAAAACCACTTTAAAAATTCCTTATTTATCTTTTTATTATTACACCTTATAATGCAATATAAATTATTAATTAGCAGACCTTCTGTTTTTTCATCTACTAAGATAATTTTACTTGGAAAAGAAAGTCTAAAAATTAAATCTCCTTTTTGTGTAACATAGTCGCCTAAATCTTTCATACTATAAAAATCATCATATTCTATTTTTTCTTCGTAGCATCTTATATTGAAAACTTTATATTTATTTGTTTTATTTCCTTTATATACAGCTTCTTTTCTTTTAAGAACCACTCCGATATGTACATTCGCAATATCTTCTAGCTTCATATAAGCCTCCTCTCGTTTGTTCTAAATATTTTATAACACAATTTTAATTGTTTGTCAAGTTTTTTTGTTATATTTGTTTTAGAACACATCAAAAAGATAAGACTGATACATTTCTGTACCAGCTCCTACCTATCATATCTTCTGTCTTTTTTCTTCTTCTCTTTTAATTTCTTCTCTTGTTCTTTTTCTTTTATCTTCTGCTTTTCTTTATCATTTAGTTCTTTTAATTGTTCTTTCATCTTTGGCACATCATCATAAAATTCACCACACAACCTGATCTCTTTTCTAACCCTTGTTAAAGTAGCAGTAACATCAATTATTTCTTTAGTAACCCTATCTTTTTCAATTCCACTATCTAACTTTTGTCTCTTATAATACAGTCTATTCCTAATATTCAAAATTTTCTGTAATTCTTCCTGTTTCTGTTCTTTAACATTATCAACATCACTCATAGTCTCAATTTTATATTTACATAGAAATCTAATTCTTTCCGAATACTCATCCATCTTTTTTACTTCTGCCCTCATTTCAGGAGTCAATTTATATTGTATATTCTTTTTGGTATATAACTTTAGCAAATATCTATAATAGTAATACAATGCAACAATTCCTTTTGGTCTATATTTCTTCTTTACTTTATTTCTAGTTGTAAAATGTCTATTTTTTATTACCATATATGGAAGTATTTTTTCTGATTTTATATAATCATTTTCAAATATTCTTCTTTTGATATTTTCCAATGAGTACTCTTCACCAAATGCTCTTTCAACTCTTATATTTCTTTTATGTGGTTCTTTTCTAATTGATAATTTATCAGCTCTATAATAATAATTATATCCCATTGATACTAACATCTGTTGAAATTGTTTTAAAGTATATGATCGTTTTATAGCATAATCTATATCTTCTTTTGCAAATTTATAATAATCTGAATCTCTCATAGATTTCTTATAAAAATTTTCAAAATTGATTCCTGATTTACAAGTCTTTTCTGTTAAAACACTTAAGCCATATTCTTCACATATTTCATCTGATGTTTTTCTTAGCAATGCTGTATTTGTTAAATTGCTATAATACTTTTTTCCATCTTTAAATGAAACCGAATTGATTACAAAATGATTATGAAAATGTTCTGTATTTAAGTGTGTAGATACAACAACTTGAAACCTGTTTCCCCACATTTCATTTGCAAGTTTCACTCCAATTTCATGTGCTATTTCTGGAGTAACTTCTCCTTCATTAAAAGATTGATAAGCATGAAATGCTAATATACCATTTTCTTTCCCATATATCATTTTTACAAGTTGCATTTGTTTAGCTGAATCTTTTACTTCACAATTTATACCTGTTGTATAAAATTGTTTTTCTGTTTTATCTGGATTAGTTGCATAAGTCATTACTTGTCTGATACTATCGAACCTATCCATTCCATATCCATTAGAATTTTTTCTTGTCTTTTCTTCATTTGTTGCATAATCAATTACATGATCTAATCTCTTTTGTACTTTCCATATTTTTGTTGTTGCCATTCACTCTTTCCTCCCATATTAAAAGGGGATTGGGGAATTTCCCCATTTAGAATTTCGAGCTGACGAAATTCATTGCTTGTTAGGACAAAAATATGCTCTTTTTTTAGTACTAAAATTATTACTTTTTTCTATCAAATGCACACTATATTTTGAAAAATACTTGGACTTTTTTTATCAAAATCCAAGTACTTTTCATCTTATTTTTTAATTATAAATTATTCAATTTATAATAATTATCTCTGCAAAATTTCAAACCTTTTTCATCATTTATATCACTTTTTATTTCATGATTTTCGTCTTCTAATTTAAATATTTTATTTAATTTTCTTAATAAAATTTCTTGTTTTGTATCTCTTATTAAGCATGGAACTTTGTCATATCCTAGTGCTTTTGCTGCTAATAATCTTATTCCACCACCTAGAATATAGTACCCATTTTCTTTTTGAATAACTTCAAATGGTTTCTTAATTCCTTCTTTTTTTATTACCTCCATATATCTACAAACTTTTTCTAAATTTCTGCTACATATTGTGTTAGTTTTAACTCCTTTTATATCTTTTACTTCTATTTCTTTATATTTTTTATAAACTTTCATATTATCAATTCCTTTCTTTTTTCTATTTACTTTTTAAAATTTTTGTATTAAAATATAATTACAATCATTTAAGTTAGCATTTAGTTTGGTCGCTTGTGCTAGCTTTTTCTTTTATATTTTTTAGTGTTATTCCATAACATATTTGATACAATTTTGAGATAATTGCATCTACTAATTGTTCATCTTGACTTTGACTAAATCTTTCAATTAATCCCTGTTTATCAAACCTAGTTGTAATTATTATTGGTAATCTATTTTCATTTCTATTTTGAATTATTGTGTACAATTTTTCTAATGCCCACTGACTAATTTTTTCTGTGCCAAGATCATCAATTATAATCATATCTACATTCGAATATAACTCTATTAATTCATTTTCTGACTTTGTATTATCTCTAAATGTTTCCTTAATCATATTTAATAACATTGTTAATCTTCCCATTAATACAATCTTATTATTTTCAATTAATTTATTAGCAATTGATGCTGCTAAATGTGTTTTTCCAAGTCCTGACTTGCCCGTTATTATCAGTCCTTCTTTTTGTATTTCTTCTTTACTTTTATTTGTATAATCTTTAGCAACTTCTACTGCAATTTCATTTTCTGAATTAATATTAAAGTTTTCAAAGTTCTTTTCTTGAAATTTTCTTCCACCATAGTTTTCTTTGTAAATTTTGTTTATAATATTTCTAAAATGTTTTTGTCTTTCTATTTTGTATTCTTCTTCATCTATCTTCTTCCAATGTGCTTGTGCTTTATAACAATCACATCTTTCATATTTAATTGCATCTGGAGAAATATTTGCATATAAATAATCAAGTCCTTCTGGAGTTAATTCTTTGCCACAAAATTCACATTTTTTGAACTCTTTGTGTATAACTTCACTACATTTTGTATTCTCTAAAACCATTCTCGTTCTCCTCTCTTATATTTTCTTCTTTATTATTTTCTAAATCTTTTGTATTCTTTTCTTCTGCGTTACTTAACGTTTGAATACCGTTACTTTTTTCAATTTCACCTTTATGCTTATCACGATATCTTCTTTGTCGTTCTCGACCTTGCTTTTGATACTTTTCATATTTTTCAATACTTTGATACTTGTCCCAATTTTTTATTAGAAATGTTTCCCCTTCTTTTACTAACATCTCTAACTCTAAAAACTTTTCCAAAATCTTTTTAATTTTTTTATTAGATTTTCCCATAATCTTTGAAAAATTTTGTATTGTCATCGGATTATTTTCTCCTATTTCTAATCTTCCTTTATTATTGCATTCAACTGCTAATGCAATTAACTGCATCCACACCCTAAAGTATGTGTCACCTTCTGGAAGTTTTAGAACTATTTGAATCTTCCTGTTTGAAAAAATATTTGATTCAACCTTAAACCACTGTATTTCATACATATCCTCCTTTCCTCTCTTTCTATCAATTAATAATTAATTGATTCTTTTTCTTTGCTACTTAGATATTCATCTAATATTTGAACTCTAAACAGAAATTTGCCACCAACTTTCGAACATGGTATTTGTTTTCTTCTTACTAACTGATTTAATAACCAATAAGAAATTCCCAAGTACTCTGCTGCTTCTTTCATTGTTAGTGTACTTCTTTGAACTTTCTGTAATTGCATAGTCTCACCTCCTGTTTTCTTCTGATTTTGTGTTGACTTCCGTTAACAATTGAATTATACTAAACATAGTTAACCTTAACAATAATTTTATTGTAATTTTTTAAGGTTTGTTAGCACTAAAAAAATAACAGTTTTTTTTGAACTGTTAACATGGAGGATTTATATGGAAAATAAATGTGATTTAAGAGTTTCTTTTAATCCAAATCTATTTCTTCATACTACAACACAAACTGTTGCACATTATTATAAAGAATTTGTTGAAATAAATGAAGATTTTGAAAAAATGACTGAAGATGAATATTCAAAAATGATGATTGCTAAGGCTAATAGTTGCAAAGATAAAAAAGAAAGAGACAAAATTGCAAATGAATATGCTGAAAATATGCAAAAATACTATCCTTTTAAAAAAAATTATAGAACATTATCTTTCAATGATAATATAAATTCATTAACTGGATATATATTATTTAAGAAAGAAGATGTTCAACAGCAATTTGATTTATCTCTATTGGATTTTATAAGTTATAACTTTAATACCTTTAATGATTATTATCTATTCTTCATAAATTACTTTGATTATTTCTTACCTAAGTTAGATAAAGAAGATTTAGATAAAATCAAACTTATTACTTTATACCCAATTAAAGATATAATTGCTCTAGCTAAGAAATACTATGAAAAGGAAATAGATAATATAATTAAGTATCAAAAATTGTTTAAGAATTGCATAAATTTCTGTTATCAAATAGATGCGCCTATTGATTTAAGCAAACTAACATTACAACAAAGATTTTTCATATATAATCAATTATATAAAAACCCTTTTAAGGAAATATCTAATAACTTCGAATCAATTAATCTTCTGGATTATACATATGATAATATTCCATATAATAGTGAAGTTGTTGAGCCTAAAGATGTTTTAATTATCTCTACAATAATTCATACATTTGATCCAGATGGAACACTATTATCAAATTCTTATCAATTAAAAACTGACAATCTATTTACTGCTTTATATATTACTTTATTTAATGTTCTTGGTATGGATGAATTTTATATTAGAATCTGTGGCAATTGTAATAAATATTTCTTAACACCAAAACAAAATGTAGTTTATTGTAGCAGAGAATGGGATAATAATCTAACTTGTAAAGATGTTGGAAGTAAGTTGTCCCAAAAGCGAAGAGAATCTGAAGATAATATTTATAAAAAGTATAGAAATGAATCAGCAAGAAAAGCTATGCTTGTTGCTAGAAATGCTGATATTCCTGAATATAAAACTAAATATGATAAATGGAAAGAAAAAGCTAGTAAGTTTTGGGATAATGTAAAAAAAGGAACTAAAACACCTGAAGAATTTGAAAAATGGATAGAAAAAAATAAATAGAACTATTCTTCTAATGAGAATAGTTCTAAAAAGTCCACTTTTGCTCTTCCATAAATTGTTCTAAATTTATACATCTTACACCCCTGCTTTTACAAACAGATGGTAAATTTATTGCATTAGCAACATATTTTTCTTGTGTTACTACAACATAATTTTCATTTTCTGCTTTTGCAACTAAGAATGGATCTGCACATGGAGTTCCTTTATTGATACTTTTTCTATGTACTAGTTCTTGATTTCCTTTTATTGCTAAAATTTCTTTCACAGAATTAAAATCTTCTAATGTTAACTCAATATAAAAATCTTTTTTTATATTTTCTCTTTTGTCAATATTATTATTTCTATTTAATGCTTCAAGTTCTCTTTTCACTTCTTTAATAGAATTAATTTTTCCCTCATTTATGAGTAAATCAAATTGATCCCACAAAGAAACAAATCTTGATTCATAGAAATGATATAACTCACTTATTGAAGATGTATCAAATAAATACTTATCCATTGATCCACCTCCTCATTAATATATTTTCTAGTGGAACAATAAGATTAGGCTTTACATTAAGATAATCTGCCAGCTGATATTCTGTTATTAAACCTTTATTATATTTTTCAAATGACTTGCTTAAATAATTATCTCCTAAATATGTAATTACATTATTATAGTAATTTCCAGATCCACCTTTCTTATTTCTATTTTTTTTCGCTTCCTCAATCCACTTATTAGAATATTCATCATACGTAAATTGATCTATTAAAGATTTATCATATAGTTTTCTCAATATTACTTCTCTACTAACACAATACAATTCAGCAAGTTCAGTAATTTCTTTTTCATTTATACTCTTCCCATTTATTTCAATGTCAAAATCATCTATAGGAACTAAAAAATCACCAGCAAACATATTGCATTTTATTTCAATTTCTTGATTTTCTCCGGATAAACTATTAATAAATTTTTCTTCATTCCTATTATCTATCCCACTAGTTTTAAATATAATATGATATATTTCATGAAACAATGTAAAAATTTGTCTATTAATTGGCATAGTATTATTTATATATATTATTGGAAATTCTTCATCATATAAGCAAAATCCAGAAAAAGCATCTTCTTTAAATGCATCTTTAAATACATATATTCCTAATTTTTCTACTGCATCTCTCCACTTTTCAAAAGCAACTTTTGAATTTTGAAACCCTTTTTGTTCTTCTAAAGAAATCCCCAAGATTTCTCTAAGCTTAATTTGTAACATTTTGTAATTGTTTTTATTTTTAACTAGCTCATCAATATTCTTTTCATAATTGTAATTCTTATTATCATATAATTCCTTTAAATTTTCTTTATAAGCTTCACCTTTTCTAAACAATTTAATTATTTGAGTAGGTAGCATATTGTATTCTGAATCAGGAATTGTACGAAAAGATCTCTGTATATTACCAATGTCTGGATGCTCTGGAAAGAAAAAAACAGCTAAAGGCAACTTGTATACTTCATATGCTAGCTTTTCTAGTTGTGCATATGTTGGCTGATCATCTCCATTTTCCCATGCTAATATGACACTTTCACTTTTCTTCATTCTTGATGCAACTTCATTGTAAGATAAATTCAATTCTTCTCTTGCCCATTTTAATATTTCATTATTAACTGGAACCTTCAACTCTTTCCCCTCCCTCTATATTTATTCTGTTTATATTATAACATATTAAAAATATTTTTCTACAAAATACTTAAATTAATTTTATTTTATTTCGACAAGTTTTGACATTTTATTACATTTAAAATTTATTTAAGTTTATTTTTGTTATCTCTTGCATCTTGTTAACAATTATAGTATAATAATCACAGTTAACATTATATTAAATCCGTTCCCACCCATAAGTATGCCTGAAAGGAGGTGAAAAAGGTAATGGCTGGGAGTATTGAAAAAAGAGGAAAGAATAGTTACAGACTAGTTTGTACAGGAGGATATGACCTAAACGGAAAACTAATCAAACATACCAAAACAATACACGGAACAAAAAAGGACGCTGAAATAGAACTTGCTAAATTTGTTGCAGATGTTCAAAACGGTCTTGTAATTGATGGTAAATCTCTTAAATTTTCTGAATTTACTGAAATATGGAAAAGAGATTATGGTTCAAAAGAACTTGCACCTTCAACTTACAAGAGATATTGTAGAATGTTAGAAACAAGAATTTTACCATACTTTGGACATTTCTATATTAACAAGATTAAACCAACTGATATTATGCAATTCTATGATTTACTTAGTAGAGATACTCAGTTAGTTAGAAAGAAAAGCAACAATGGTAAGAAAACTCTAAAACCCTTATCTGGCAAAACCATATTAGAGCATCACAGACTACTTCGTGCAATGCTACACAAGGCTATATATTGGCAATTGATTGTATCTAACCCTGCTGAACGTGTTCAACCACCAAAAGCAATGAAACCAAAAAGAAGATACTATGATGATGAGCAATGTAAAATATTATTAGAAAATTTAACAACACTTGGTGAAGATCAAATCAAATACAAAGTTGCAATCATCCTAACAGTATTTACTGGTGTAAGACTTGGTGAACTAATGGGATTAGAATGGCAAGATGTTGATTTTAAAACTGGCATTATTAGTATAAATCGTTCAAGTCAATATTTAGCAGATAAAGGAGTATTTACAAAAACACCAAAAACAGAAAGCTCTATCAGAGAAGTAGCAATTCCAGATTTCGTGATTTCTCTACTTGAGGAATATAAGTTATGGTATGAAGAACAAAAATCCATTTATGGCGAATTATGGACTAATTCTGATAGGTTATTTGTACAAGCTGATGGCAAACCTATGCATCCTTCTACAATTAGCAAATGGTTTGTGAAATATGTTGCACAAATAGGGCTACCTGTAATTAACTTTCACGGATTAAGACACACAAATGCTACACTTTTGATATCACAAAACATAGATGTAGCAGTTGTAGCAGCAAGACTAGGACATGCGCAAATTACAACAACATTTAACTTTTACGTGCATCCTATTATTTCTCACAATAGACAAGCAGGAAGTGTTTTAGAAAACTTGCTACTACCACAAAAATTAGTCTAAAATCTTTTTTCAGATTTCACTAAGGCAAATTAAAAGCCATTAAACTTTTCACGATAAAAAAATAAGTAAAAGACTACTAAAAAATATTTTAGGTTTCCCATAGTCTTTTACTGAAAATTTATTAGAAATATAAACGTTTTTTGAGGATTTTTTCCCCAACTTTTCCCCAATTCTACATAAAAAGGCTGTTTTTAAGCGTTATTGTTAACTAATTGGAGAATATAAAAAATCGCTACAATCCTTAAGACTGTAACGATATAAGATTGGTTGCGGGGGATAGACTCGAACTATCGACCTTCGGGTTATGAGCCCGACGAGCTGCCAACTGCTCCACCCCGCGATATTCAATTTTTACTACTGTATTAGTATACTCTTCTTTTGCGTATTTGTCAACACTTTCGTAAAAATATGTATCTACTTTATACATTTTATGCCATTATTAAAAAAATATTCATCTTTTTAAAATTAAGAAAGCTGGCCTGGAATTCCAGACCAGCAAGCACACTTAGCTAATTCTAACTTCCCATTCTTTTTCATTATCATCAGTTTTTCTGAAGCCATTTCTAACAGCAGCCGCCATAAACTGGGGCTTATCATTAGTGGCATACATACGAACCCTTTTTACTTCAGGTTCATTTTCTCTCACATAATTGATAAATTCTTCTACAGCCTCTGTAGCAAATGGGCTATTATCCTCATACCAAGGGAACAGCCAAATGTCTGTTGAAAGTATATTTGCAAGTTCATAGAACTGAATTACTCCCAACATGTTTCCAGACATTTTATCTGCAATTATCAAGGTGTATTCATTATCCACTTCCTGAATCATATCGTTAATACTTGCATCTTTTATTTTTGCCGGTCCGAATGGTATTTTGTGTGCTATACACCTACCAATTGTTACTTTGTCCCGTTCTTTAAACTTCCTGAGATAAAGATGGTTAGGGTGTTTTTGATTGTACATAAAAAAGCCTCCTTTTTTAGTGTACATAAAGTATAGCACACATTCTAAGTAAAAGCAAATTTTAGCTGTTTATTGTTGGTATTCTTAATGTTTCTCCAACATAAATTAAGTTTGGATTTGCTATGTCATTTAATTCTACAATACTTTTTATAGTTACTCCGATATTCTCTAGCTATTTGTGTTAAAGTATTTCCTCTTCTTACTATATACAATCTATGACTAGTATCATGTATTTTGTAATCACTTAACATAGGAACTCTTAATTCTTGACCTACATAAATTAAGTTTGGATTTGCTATGCTATTTATTCTTGCCAAATATTGATATGAAGTATTGTATTTAATTGCAATACCACTTAACGTTTCTCCCCTGCTAACCCTAATATATTTAAATTCTTGATTTTTATCTGTTACTGTATCTTTTGGAATTTGTGACACATTATTTAAAAATACTCCATTTGTAAAATAATCTCTATCTACATTTCCATCTATTCCATTTACTCTACCTCTATCTGAATATTGAAAACCTACCCAAAATTTCCATTTACCATTACTTTCTGGTTCTTCTACAAAATAATCTGCAACCCAAATAGGATAATCTTCTGCTAGTTCTTTACTAAATACTGTTCTTGCATTATATGCATCACTATAAATTACGCATTCTTTACCACTTAATTTTTCTACCGCTTCTAAAAATACTCTTGAAATTTCGTTTATAGTACTAACATCTAAGCCATCAAACACTTCAAAATCCATTGCTAATCTACAATCTGGTTCTAAACCTTTTATATTGCTAACAAAAAATTCCGCTTCTTCTTTTGCTTCTGCCACATTTGTTGCTGTTAGAAAGTGATAAAAACCAGTTCTTAATCCATTTGCTTTTGCCTTTTCGTAATTCTCTCTAAAATATGGATCAACATAGCCTCTTCCTTCACTTGCTCTAATATATACTACTTCAATCCCGGATCTTGCAACTTCTCCAAAGTCTATATTCCCTTGCCACTCACTTACATCTATTCCGTTATATAGCTTTTCTGATGATTGTGAAAAAGCAAATGTCTGAGTGCTAATTGCTACAATTATTGCCACTAGCAATATACTTAAAAAAATCTTTCTCATAAATACCTCCTCTTAAAATTTTATGACTAATATATTTGTTTATTACTCTAAAATATGGTAATATAGTTATTGGTGATAAATATGAAATTTTTAAATGAAATATTGGATTTTTTTAAAAATCTTACTATTGAAAATGCAGTAGATATTGGAATAGGACTAGCGATTATTGTAATTTTTAAAATAATAAGCTCGCCTATTGCATATATGATAGTAAAGATGTTTAAATTTAAAGTTAAAGATAAAAATAAAATTAAAAATAATGGATTTTATAAACCATTAAAATCATTCTTTGTTATTCTTGGAATATACATTGGATTTATGGTTTTAAAATTACCAGCAGATATCTTTGCTGTTATAACTAAAATATTTAAAATATGTGTTATATTACTTGCTACAAAAGGGTTCTCTAATTTATTTGATTCAAATTCTGAATCATTTGCTAAATTACGTGAAAAACTTAACTTTGATGGAAATGACACAACAATTAACTTTTTTAGTAAAGTAGCTAAGGCATTAATTTATATAATAGCTGGATTTATTTTAATTACTGAACTTGGTTATAACTTAGGTGGTTTAGCAACAGGTCTTGGAATTAGTAGTGTTGTAATCGCACTTGCTGCCCAAGATATTGCCAAAAGCTTTTTAGCAGGTATTTCTATAATATCTGATAGACCTTTTGAAATAGGTGATTATATTACTGTTGGTGATCTTTCTGGAACTGTAGAAGATATTACATTTAGGACAACAAGAATAAGAAATGCTGATGATCAAGTTATAGTTCTTCCAAACAGTGTTTTAACAGATAATAATATTATAAATTCATCAAAAAGAGATTGTAGAAGATTTCGTATTGTACTTACACTTGAATTGGATACTCCTTTAGAAAAAGTAACTCAATTAACAGAAAATATAAAATTAGCTTTAACAACTCACCCACAAGTTATTAATGAAACTGTAAAAGTATTTTTTGAAACAATTTCTGCTGATGGAATTGATTTAACAATTGACTTAAAAACTAGTGCTTTAGAATACGTTGATTATTTAAAATTCAAAGAAGAAATAAATTACACTTTATTAGATATGGTAAATCAAGCAAAAATAGGCCTTGCATATCCATCACAATCAATTTATTTAAAGAAGGACTAAAAAATGTTAAATAGTTGTACTCTATGCCCACATAATTGTAAAGTTAATAGATTAGAAGGAAAAAAAGGTAGATGTAAGTGTGATAATACATTAAAGATTGCACTTGCATCTTTGCATATGTTTGAAGAACCCTGTATTAGTGGAACAAACGGCTCTGGAACAGTGTTTTTTACTAATTGCAATTTGAATTGTATATATTGCCAAAACTATGAGATTAGCCAAGAACGGAAAAGGTAAAGAAATTACTGTACAAAATCTTTCTGATATTTTTGTTAAACAACAAGAAAAAGGTGCTCACAATATAAATTTAGTAACACCTACAATGTATGTGTACCAAATAATTGAAGCAATTAAACTTGCAAGAAAAACTGGGTTAAAAATTCCAATTATATATAATTCTAATGGATACGAAAATGTAGAAACAATAAAAATGTTAAATGGCTATATTGATGTTTATTTACCTGATTTAAAATATTACACAAATGAATTGTCTAAAAAGTATTCTAATGTGGATAATTATTTTGAAGTTGCAACAAACGCTATAAAAGAAATGTACTCACAAGTTGGAAATGCTGTTTTTGATGATAATGGAATTATTCAAAAAGGAGTTATTATTCGTCATTTAGTTCTTCCAAATCATATTCAAAATACAAAAAATATTTTAAAATGGATTAATGAAAATTTGCCAAAAGATATATATGTAAGTGTAATGGCTCAATATTTTCCAACTTATAAAGCAAAAAATGATTCTTTAATAAACAGAAAATTAAATAAAAAAGAATATAAGGAAGTTTTAAACTACTTATATTCTCTGGATTTACAAAATGGGTATATTCAAGAATTGGGAAACCATGAAGAAGAATATGTTCCAGATTTTAATTTAACTTTCTAATTCTTGCTTCATTTTTAAATACACATCATTTTTTAATTTTTCTGTGGCTTGCTTTTTATCTAGATTTTGGTCTGGATAAATTGCTGGCAATACGTAAAGCTCTATAAATGGCTTCTTTTTTATATATTTTCTTATTCCATATGGTTTAACAAATTTATATACCATTGGTACAATTGGAACATTATTTTCTACGGCTAATTTAAATGCTCCATTTTTAAATTTTCTTAGTTTTTTGTAATATGGCCACAATGATGCTTCTGGATAAAAGTGCACAGTTTTATTTTCTTTTAATAATTTATTTATTGATAAAAAGAATTTTTCTTTATTGTGCAATCCTTCTGGTATTGGAAATGCATGTAATAGTCTAATAATATACCTAATTACTGGTATTTCAAAATTTGATTTAATACTTACAAAGTATAAACTTTTTGGAGTATTTGCAATTGCATTCATTGTACAATCCATTGGATGCACATGGTTTGATACTGTTATTTTTCCTGTTTTTATTTTTGTAAGATTTTTTCTTCCATATATTTTAAAATTGTACATTATTTTATTATATACAACCAATATTGGCCAAACTATTATATATAGCAAAGTTGAGGCAATTTTAAACATTATTCCCTCTTTTATGTAGTCGTAATCCTCATCGATTTCTATATATAAGGGAGTCCACATGTTTATTATATGCTCATCTTCATTTTCTAAATTTTCCTCAATTTTTTCTATATTCTCTAATTGCATCTTCAAACATTCCTTCTATTTTTTTCATGCTTTTTTCTATTCTATAATTTTCTGCATGTTCTGCATATTTTGTTTCCATTTGTTTTCTTTCAGCTTCATTTTCAATCCAGTAATCAATTTTTTTAGCTAAATCATCACTGTTTCCTGCTTTAAATAAACTTCTGTCATCTAGTGCAAATTGAGGAGTTGCAGATTTTGGACTATTCGCAATTATAGGAACTATTCCACATGCAAATGCTTCTATACAAGATATTGCTTCTATCTCTGCATCTGCTGAATGTATATAAAGGTCTGTCATCCCAAGTAATTCTAATAAATGCTCTTTATCAAAAAAGCTTATTACTGGTTCATTTACTAATTTTTCTCCTAATTTTTTATATTTATTATATTTTGGTCCTTTCCCAGCAAGTACTAATTGAATTTTATCACTATATTTTGATTTAGAAATTGCTTCAAATATTAAATCTTGTCTTTTTTCATTTGATAATCTTCCTATCATTGTAATTACAAATTTATCTTTAAATTCAGGACTTTTTTCATTTTTTCTATATTTGAATTCTGGGCCTACTCCATTTGATATTACATAAGTTTTAGCAGTATATCCATGTTCTTTTAATTCATTTGCTATAAAGTTACTTGGGCAATGAATATGTTTAAATTTATTGAAAAATTTATCTCTAAAGAAGCTATATATTTTATCATTTACCTTTGTATTTTTTCCAAGCCCTATTGTATATGTTATATTTTCTGGTTGTACATGAAAAGCAGCTGTACGTGGTGTTCCCAGTTTTTCTGCTATTTCTAGCGCTTCATAAGATAAGAAAAATGGCATGTAAAAATGGACCACATCAACTTTTGAAATAGCCTCTTCTAATACATCTTTATTTGGAACAGCAAATGTCATACCTTGAGATTTTATTATTTTAGAAACTATTATTGGTAGTGGCAATTTTTTAACTACATATTTATTTTTTGCTGGTTTTCCTGTACTTACAACATATACTTCATGTCCTAAATTCATTAACCCTTCTGCAAATCTTTTTGCAGAAATTGTTGTACCATTATTTGCATCATCAAATTGGTCTATAACTATCAAAATTTTCATTAATATCAACCTCGCACAATACTATACAATAAAACTCGAAAAAAATCAACTTTTGTAATCTGGGGGAAAAAGGGGTCAGACCCCTTTTTCCCCACTGTCCCCTTTTTCTCTTGTTTTTATTTTTAAGTAGTGATATAATTTTGGCGGAATGGAGGGAGAGAAATGAAAGATTTATTAAAAAGAGCAGGCTTTACATCTATACTATCTTCACTAGTATTTTTACTTTTAGGTATTTTACTTGTTGTAAATCCAGATGCTATGGTTCAAGCAGTTTCTTATGTAATTGGTGTATTACTTATTGCTATTGGAATTGTTAAAGTCATATCTTATTTTACATCAAAAGATGATTATCTATTTTATGATTACAGACTTATATATGGTGCTTTATGTATAATTTTAGGTATACTTGTAACAGTTAGTGGTAATGCAATTGCTTCATTTTTTAGAATTATTATAGGTATATGGATAATTTTAAGTGGTATAGCAAGATTAGACCTTTCTGTAAGACTTAAAGGAGCTGACACTGGCTACTGGATTTTAAGTTTACTTCTATCTATTTTAATACTTGTTGCTGGTGTTTATGTAATGTTTGCACCTGGTACAATATTAGTTACATTAGGAGTTATCTTAATTGCTTATTCTATTATGGATATAATAGAAAGTATTATATTTATGTGTAATATGAATAAATTGTTAAAATAAAACAAAAAAAGGACTTTTAGTCCTTTTTTTGTGCTCTTTTTGTACTCTATTTTATAATTTCTATTAATTCTTTATTTTTATCTCTTATTTTAAGTATTACTAAAATTATTGCCGTTATTACAAATGTAATTAAATATATTAATAAACTTGTTTTCCAATTTCCATTAGAAATATTTGCTCCAACCATTGTAGATGTAATTACAGATGGAAATCTTACAAGTGTTGCTATTAATATAAATCTTAACGGTTTTACTGGTAAAAGTCCTCCAAGATATACAAATAAATCTTTTGGAGTTCCTGGCAAGAAAAATATTAGGCATAAAATAATTTCTAAGTTTGTTTCGTTTTTTAGTAGTTTACTATTCATTACTTTTTCCACTTTTTCTTTTTTGAAGAAATTATATAAATATTTTTCTCCTAATTTTCTTACAGAAAAGAATATTATTATTGTAGTAATAAGTATAGATACTGTTATAAATAGCCATCCTCCCCATGTACCATAACACATTCCTGCAAGTACCTCAAATGGTTCTCCTGGTAATATCACTAATAATATTTGCAATACTTGCAAACTAAATAGTAATAGCAATCCTAAAAATCCCATGCTATTTATTTTGTTTTTAAAAGCTATTTGTCCTTCTGTTGTAGATAGATCCATCATAAATGGAGCAATTTTCCAAAAAAATATTGCTAGTGCTACTAATATTACAACTGTTAATGTTATTTTAATTATTTTTATTTTGTTTTGATTTTTCATTTAATTTCTTCCTTATTATTAAGAGTTTAGCATTTCAAAATACAAAAGTCAAACAAATTCCAATTTATTTTACTGTTCTCCAATTCTATGTTATAATTATATTCAGTTTTTTAAGGAAGGGATTTTTATGAATTTAAATATAGTTTTAGTAGAACCAGAAATTCCTCAAAACACAGGCAATATTGCAAGAACTTGTGCTGCAATTGGTGCTAAATTGCATTTGGTAAGGCCTTTAGGATTTGAAATTTCTGATAAATATGTAAAAAGAGCTGGTCTTGATTATTGGGATAAATTAGACATAGAAGAACATAATTCTTTATTTGCTTTTTTGAAAAAATATCCAGTAAATAATAATATGTTTTTAGTTACAACAAAAGGGCAACATTGTTATTCTGATGTTAATTATTCTAAATTAGATGAAGTTTTTCTTTTGTTTGGAAAGGAAACCAAAGGACTTCCAGAAGGTTTATTAAAAGAACATTTAGAAAATACCATAAGAATTCCAATGAGAGAAACCTTACGTTCTCTTAATTTATCTAATTCTGTTGCTATTGTTGCTTATGAAGTTTTTAGGCAAAATAATTTTTGCAATTTAGAAGAAACTAGTAAATATTTTAAATAATCTACTTTTATTTATTTAATTATTAAATTATAATATATTTATAATATTAAAAGGAGGTTTTTAATGTCGACTTTTTATGCTATTATTTCATCATTTTGGTTTGAAGTTTTAATTAGGCTTATTTTAGGTTTTTTGTTAGCAGGCTTTATTGGTGCAGAAAGAGAATCTGTAAATAAACCTGCTGGCTTTAAAACGCACTCTCTTATTGGAGTAAGTGCAGTACTTATAATGCTTTGTGGTGAATATTTAAGCAACAATTATTCTGTTGATGCATCTAGAATACCAGCTCAATTACTTTCTGGTATTGGATTTATTGGTGCTGGTACTATTTTAAGAGATGGCTTTAATGTAAAGGGATTAACTACCGCATCTAGTTTACTTGCAGTTACTTGTATTGGTCTTAGTATTGGCGCAGGATTTTATATTGGTGGAATTGTTGGAACAGTACTTGTATATATTATTCTTTCTCATTCTCACAATTTATCTGAAACATTAGACCATTTTAATAATGTTTCTTTAACTCTTACTGTTAAGGATTATAGAAATACTTTACCTGAAATACAAAAAATATTAGATAAATATAGTATTAATATTAAAAAAATAAAAAATGGTCAACCAAATGAAGAAAATATAACTGATATTCAATTATTTTTCAGATACCATAAGGACGTAAATATAAATTCTGTTTTTACAGAAATTTCTGGTTTAGAAAATGTAACTGATTTGGAGGAAGGATAGAGTAAAGCTCTATCCTGTTTTGCTTAATATATCCTTTTTCATTTTGTTCATAATTTTCTTTTCCAATCTTGATATATAACTTTGCGAAATTCCTAGCATATCTGCCACTTCTTTTTGTGTTTTTTCTGTTCCACTAATAAAACCAAATCTTAATTCCATAATATTTTTCTCTCTATTACTTAGTTTTTCTATTGAGGCTTTTAGTAATACTTTATCCACTTCGTCTTCTATTCCTCTAGAAGTAATATCTGGTTCTGTTCCCAAAATGTCTGAAAGCAGTAATTCATTTCCATCACCATCTTGATTAAGTGGCTCATCTATTGATATTTCACCTTTTATTCTGTTACTTCTTCTTAGATACATTAAGATTTCATTTTCTATACATCTAGAAGCATAGGTAGCAAGTTTTATGTTTTTACTTATATTAAATGTATTTATTGCTTTCATTAATCCTATTGTTCCAATTGATATTAAATCTTCTATTCCTACACCTGTATTTTCGAATTTTTTAGCAATATATACTACCAATCTTAGGTTCCTTTCTACTAAGATTTGTCTTGCTTCTAAATCCTTATTTTCTAGTTTAATTAATAATTCTTCCTCTTCATCCGAACTTAATGGCGGAGGTAATTTTTGACTACCTGCTATATAAAAAATCGGCAGATTTTCTATTTCCTCATTGTTTAAATATTTAACATAGATTGTACTAATTTTAGATTTTAACAGTTCTAATATGTTCATTCTCTTCATTTCCTCCTTTGTTTTCTAAAAGTTCTAGACCTATTAGTGCTCTATATTTTCCTGTTTTGCTTAAAGAGCCATCATATATACCTATTATTATATTTTTTATAAATACTACATCTTCTTGTGTATTTACTGTTAGTCCATCTGCTTTTATTCCTATTAGCATTCCATTTTCTTTCCCTAATGACATAAATGGTATTAGTCTTATTTTTGATAGGTACTCTCCTAAATCTATTTCTTTCCCTTCTATAATATTTGATAGATTGTTTAATATTTTTTCTGGTATTACTCCTTTTAATACGTCTTTTTCTACAACTGCTACTGGTATTTTTGTAATTGGTTCCTTTAAAAAGTTTCCTGTATCTAGTATTGCTTTTGTATACACACTATTTGAGTTTATATTTATTTTGATATTGCAAAGCATGTCTTTTTTGCTTAATTTTCCTTTTATGTTTTTAAATGCTGTTGTTATAATAATAAATCCAACCATTCCTCCTGCTAGTACAATTTTTATTGGATATGTACCAATTAACACACCGTTTTTCCATTAATATGTTTTGTGGACTTACAAAATATAAAAGTGCAAAAGCCACTCCTCCAAATGTAAATGAAGTTAAATAAAATATTATAAACTCTTTAAAAAACAATTTTATATTTAATGGTTTGAATGCAATATATACCATGGCAATAGAAAGTATTATTTTTAAAAATATGCTGGAACATATTTCCAGTACTGATATATATGAAAGTACTGCATAAACACTTCCTATACTACTAGCTACAAGGGTTCTAATTATTTTTTTTGGTGCTTTTATAATTATTCCAGTTGCAAATATAATAATATAATTCATAAATAAATTTTCTAAAAAAATTATATCTATATATATGGTCAATAGGTCACCTCGTATTCTTTTACACAAATTACAGTTGTGAATACTAATCTGTGCTAAATATTGTACTACTGTTTGTTTAAATAATGTGTCATTTTGTGAAGGCGAAAAAAAGAAATAATCTACTATTTTAGATTATTTCTTATTCATTTTTATTTTAATAATTATTGTTTAGGAAAAATCGACTTTTCTTTTAGCGATTTTTAAGATTTTTCCTTATTATTTATTTCCTTTTTTTCTTAAGAAAGAAGGTATGTCTAAATCATTTTGATTGTCTTTATTTTCTACTGGAGTTGGTATTGAGTTTATTTTTTTATTCCATGTATTTGTTACTAAGTTTTCAACTCCTATGCTTGAAATTGGTGGTTCTTGTTGTTCAAAACCTGTTGCGATAACTGTAATTGAAATTTCATCTCCTAAGTTTTCGTCTGTAACTACACCAAATATAATATTTGCTTCTGGATCAACACTTCTTTGTACTAATTCTGCTGCTGTATTTGCTTCTTGTAATCCTAAATCGTTTCCACCTGTAATGTTTATTATAACTCCTCTTGCTCCTTCTATTGATGTTTCTAGTAATGGACTTTGAATAGCTTGTTTCGCAGCATCTTCTGCTCTGTTTTCTCCACTTGCTCTACCAATTCCCATGTGTGCCATACCTGTATTTAACATTACTGCTTTAACGTCAGCAAAGTCTAAGTTAATTAGTCCTGGTACAGAAATTAAGTCTGATATACCTTGAACACCTTGTCTTAAAACGTCATCAGCCATTTTAAATGCTTCTACAATTGATGTTCTTCTATCAATAATTTGTAACAATTTATCATTTGGTATTACAACTAATGTATCTACTTTTTCTTTTAAGTTTGCAATTCCTTTTTCTGCTTGAGTAAGTCTTTTCTTTCCTTCAAATGTAAATGGTTTTGTTACAACACCTATTGTTAATATTCCTAATTCTTTTGCTGCTGCTGCAACTATTGGAGCTGCTCCTGTTCCTGTTCCGCCTCCCATTCCGGCTGTAACGAATACCATATCTGCTCCTCTTAACATTTCAGCAATTTCAGCTTTGCTTTCTTCTGCTGCTTGCATACCGATTTCTGGATTTGCTCCTGCTCCAAGTCCTCTTGTTAGTTTTTCTCCTATTTGAATTTTAGAACTTGCTTTTGATAATTGAAGAGCTTGTCTATCTGTATTTATTGCTATAAATTCTACACCTTTAATTCCTGATTCAATCATTCTATTTATAGCATTATTTCCTGCTCCTCCTACACCTATAACTTTTATTGTTGCCGTTCCGTCCATCATGTAATTATTGTTTTCATCGTAATCTGTTTCCATCATAGTGTTAATCCTCCTTCATTTTTGGGTTTGGAATTTTAAAGTTATTTTCGCACTTCTTTCTTATTCCAAATATATTTTTTTAAAATTTAAAACTTAATTATGAATAGAAAAATTCTTTTATTCTTTCTAAAATATTTCTAAATATATTTTCATCAGATACTGTGTCAATACTGCTAGAAACAGTCTTTGCAAATGGTCTTGATGCAATATATTTAATTAATGCATAGCTAGATCTATAATTGGGTTTTATTGTACTTACTAGTCTTCCAGTTGATATTTTAACAGGTATATTTAATGTTATTTTTCCTGCTACATCGCTTTTATTTATATTTGTTATTCCTTGACCTGTTAGTACAACATTATTTATATTTGATTTTACTCCTGCATTTGTTATATCTTTATTTACTAATGAGAACATTTCTTCTACTCTTGCTTCTATTACTTCTATTAGCTCTGAGCTTTTTATTGTTTTTGTTCTCTCTTCGCCTTTATATGTATTTAAAATTATGTCTGTATCGTTATCTATAAATGATTTTAATGCTAATCCATATTGTTTTTTTAATCTATCTGCTTCTTCTTCTGTTATATTAAAAACATAAGCAATATCTGATGTAATATTATCTCCACCTAAAGGAATTGTATTTGTATAAATAAAAGTATTTCCTTCAAACACACCTATGTCTGTATTTCCTGCTCCAATATCTAATATCATTACATTATCTGTTAATTCATTTTTGTCTAGCACAAGTCCTCTTTCAGAAAGTACATTTGGAACTATTCCATCTATTTCTATACCTGCTTTTTTAAGAACACTTGTTAATTGTTTTACATATTCTTTATCTGCTAATATAACTTGTCCTTTTACTGTAAATGATGAACTTAGGCTTCCTACTGGATCGTCTATCATTCTACCATTGTCTAATATAAATTGATTTGCAATAATATCTATTAAAACTTGATTTTCTGGTATATCAATATCTCTAACTTGCATTATTGCAGATGTGACATCTCTTGTTGATATTCCAGCATATTTATCTTTTGCTTCTTTTACAATACTATTTTGTACAATTGTAACGTATTTACCTGGTATTGTAACATAAGCTGAATGTATTTTTATATTCGCTTCTTCTTCTGCAGATTTTATTGTTTTTGCAACTGCAGCAGCTATTTCTTCTTCATCTGTGATTTTTGATTTTTTCATTCCAAAGCATTTGCATTCACTTGTTGCTATAACTTCAATTTGATTAAAGCTATTAACTTCGCCAACGCTTGTATTCACTTTGGATGTTCCTATGTCGATACCTACAATTATATCACCGATTGCCAAGACAAACTCCTCCATTTTTACAGTATATTTTTTTACTGCTACTAGAATATTATATTTTAGGTAAAAAGTCAATAGAAAATGTTACATTTTTGTAATATTTTCGTAACGTTTTCGTAATAATAAAAGTCAGACATTAGAACCTGTAAAAATTGTTTTCCTAAGAGTTCTATCTCTGACCATTTATCATTATTTATTTTTCAAGTAGCCGATTTTTCTATATATATATGACATCGCTTTAAATAAATTATTTACTATTGGGTTAAATATTATATAAATTTCTCCTATAAATTCTGTAAAGTCTGGATTAAATCCTTTTTTAAATTTATATACCCCATAAGAATCTGAATGTTCATCTTTAAATCCTGAAATTCCTCTAAAGTCATATACATCACATTTATTTTCTAATGCCCATTTTATCATTTCCCATTGTAGTAAATAGTTAGGCATTAAATTTCTTTTTTCATTTTTGCTTCCACCGTATAAATACCAAACTTTATTTCCATATAGTATAGGCATTGTTGCAGCAATAACTTCTCCTTCATATTCTGCTAACATTATTCTAACATGTTCTGGTCCAAGGCAGTCATAAATTTTTTCATAATATTCAATGCTTCTAATTATAAAGTTATCTCTGCTTCCAGTTTCTTTCATTGTTTTATAAAATTCTGGTAAATCTTCTTTTGTTCCAACTCTTACAGTAACGCCTTTTCTTGCTGATAATCTAATGTTGTATCTAGTTTTTTGATGAAATGATTGTAACACTTCCTCTTCTGTTTTATTTGTTAGATTTAACCTGAATACATATTTAGGTTGTATTACATCATTTACACTTTTAATATTTTGTTTTACTTTTATTCCAGCCTCTTTTATTATTCTTTTAAACTCTTCGTCATCTACTAAAACATCTGGATCTGCTCTAAATATAAATGCTTTATATTTTTTTGCAATTTTTCTAATTTCATCTGCTAACTCTTTAATTATTTTTTCATTATATATATCACATATTGGTCCTCTTGGTGCATACATTATATATCTGTTTAAAACAGGAACTTTCCTTAATAGCACACTTAAGTATGCATTTATTTTACCATTTTCGTCATGTAATATAATCTCTTCATGTTTCCACTCTAATTTTACTTTTGCCCATTCTGGAGATTGTAAAAAGTGAGCTCTTTCATGTTTTGTAATAAATTCTTCTATTTCTTTTCTTTCTTTTGAATCAGTTTCCAATCTTATATTTCACCTCATATTTTTGCAGTTTTCTGGATTGTTTTTCCAACATTATTCACCTTTTAATTTTTCTGCTCTGTCTGCTGCAATTAGATTGTCTATCATTTCATCTAATCCACCATTTAAGAAATTTTCCATTTGATATATACTCATTCCTATTCTGTGGTCTGTAATTCTTCCTTGTGGGTAGTTATATGTTCTTATCTTTTCACTTCTATCTCCACTACCAACTTGTGATTTTCTTTCGTTTGCAAGTTCTGCGTCTTGTTTTGCTTTTTCTTGTTCATATATTCTAGATTTTAATAATCTCATTGCATACTCTCTATTTTGAGTTTGTGATCTTTCTGTTTGACATTCTGCTACTATTCCTGTTGGTTCATGTATTAATCTTACTGCTGATGATGTTTTATTTACATGTTGTCCACCTGCCCCTGATGCTCTAAACACTTCCATTTTTACATCTGCTGGATTTATTTCTATTTCTACATCTTCTACAACTGGTAATACTGCAACTGTTGCTGTTGATGTATGAATTCTTCCACTGCTTTCTGTATCTGGAACTCTTTGAACTCTATGAACTCCACTTTCGAATTTTAGTCTACTATATGCACCTTTACCTGTAACCATAAATGTTATTTCTTTATATCCGCCAAGTCCTGTTTCATTTTCATTAAGTACATCTATTTTCCAATGTCTATTTTCTGCATACATTGAGTACATTCTAAATAATGTTCCTGCAAATAATGCTGCTTCTTCTCCTCCAGCACCTGCCCTTATTTCGCAGATTATATTTTTATCATCATCTGGATCTTTTGGAATTAATAATATTTTTAATTCTTCTTCTATTTTAGGTAATTTTTCTTTTATTTCTTCTATTTCCATTTCTGCTAATTCTTTTAATTCTTTATCATTTAGCATTTCTTTTGCTTGTTCTAAATCTTTATTTGCTTTTTTGTACTCTCTATATTTTTCTACAACATCTACCATTGCAGCATGCTCTTTCATAAGTTTTTGCCACTCGCTTTGTCTTGCAATTACTTCTGGGTCACTAATTTTTTTACTAACCTCTTCAAACCTTTTCTCTACGTCTTCTAGTTTTTCAAACATATATATCTCTCCTTTTAACCTAATTATTATACACAACTATTGCAAATTTTTCAACTTACATTTTACAGATTAACTAAATTATATTCTATATTTAATTTATCTAAAATTTCTTTTTCTCTATTTGTACATGTAAAAATAATAATTTGGTTATTATAATTGGAATCTAAATACTTTATAACATTCTCTAATCTTTGGTTATCAAAATATGCAAAACTTTCGTCTAGTATTATTGGAATAGTTTCTTTTGTTATTTCTTTAGTTGCAGATAATCTAAGAGATAAATATAATTGATCTATTGTTCCTATACTTAATTTATTACATTCTATGTATTCTCCATTTTCTGCTTCTATTGTTAGTCCTGTATCTGTGTTAAAATTTGCTTTTTTATATTTTCCATCAGAAATCATTTCTATGTTATTTGATAATTCTTTTGTGAATTTTGGTGTTATATTCTTTTTTATTTCATCATAAGATTCTTCAGATCGGAAGA
>ERZ1106954.483-NODE-483-length-34347-cov-34.299662_pt1 | contig 34347 bp, 43 predicted proteins | sample MGYA00403678_ERZ1106954 | MGnify/ENA primary metagenome ERZ1106954 (study PRJEB35170, sample SAMEA104062445) | human gut metagenome | biome: human gut; feature: human-associated habitat; material: faeces | place: Denmark | collected 2012-08-20 ... | reverse complement strand
TACACTTTGACAAGCCTGCCCTTTTGGAGTACAATAACAGTTGGTTAGGTTGTCTTGTACCCTTGTGGGCAAGCCATTCTATAAACGCTCTCGGTGTTGGTAGCACCGGGGGCGTTTTTTTTAGCCATTCGCAAGTTGTTCAAACTTGGCGAGGTTCAGTTTGTAGACTTTTTCCTTGCCAGACCGCTGGACAAGGAGAAGTCCATACTGCTCGATCTCTTTCAGACGAATCATCAAGGTGGTGCGAGAAAGCTCGGTGCAGGCGATCAGTGTGCTGGTTGAGGTTCCTTCGTCTGAGAACAAACTCGCCTGAATCAGATAATACGAAAGCTCATACAGCGTTTTTGTATTAAGAATCGCACTCTGCTTCAAAAGGCTGCGATAACGCTCAAGATCATGTGCACGCTCAGACAATGCCGAATCCAACTTCACGATGGCTTCCTGCACAACTTCCAGGAACCAAAGAACAAACGGTGTGATATCTCCGTAATTGCGCGGATCATTGCAGAGTTTAAACGCATCATCATACTGCGTAAGGTTTTCTTTTACGGTGTAAGAAAGCCGGTATGCAATGAGCGGGTCAAGTTCCTGCGTCAGCAAAAAGCTGCTGATAAACCGTGACAGCCGGCCATTTCCGTTATAGAACGGGTGAATATAGCCAAACAGATAATGTGCTGCACCGGTCCGGATGAGTAAATCAATGGAATCGTCCTTGATGAAATCGAGCACCGTCTGCACTGCGGACTGGATTGCACTCTCTGGAACAATGCCCTGATGGATCTCTTTTTGCGCAGCATTGGTCACAGAAACCGCCTCTTTCCGGAAAATCACACCGTCCGGAGCATCATGCGGATTTTCCTCGACGACCTCCCGCAGCACAAGGTCATTGTAGATGTCACGCACATCCTGACAGGTATCCAGCTTGAGGGATGCGCAGTCCATGAGCATTGAGTACTTCATGACCAACCCATGAAACCGGCGATCCGATTTTTTCTCGCTCAGCTTTTCCAGAACCTCTGTGATTTCTTTCCGGGTGCTGTTGACACCTTCGATTTTATTGGTGAGCACAATTTCATCAATGAGGCACTTCATTGTAAACTGCCCGATCGCCACCGGCGGAAGTTTTGCGCGCAGTGCACGAATGTTTTTATCCGCCTTGTGAATGCGGATGATCATGTGCAGCATCTCCGTGCTCTGGCAGATAAAGGCCGGATGCTCCCCGATCATGAAGTCCAGATGAATGGTGTCCTGCTGCGAAAAGCGCTCCTGATAGATTGATTCATAATCCTGCGGTGCTTTGTAACGGAGCTTATAGAGCGACTCGTACTGCATTTTATCACCTCACATTCATTTTTACCCAAAAAACAATAAAAAAGCAGTCAAATCATAGTTTCATTAACGGATTTATACCATTTCCGTTAATGAAGGTCAAGTTTTTTCAAAATAAGTGTTGCATTCACCACAAAAAAATCAATGAATCTCACACCAGCCCGCGGCAAAAGCCAACGGCCAGTCCTTCGATTTCAATATCTTCCAGATCCGGGCCGGTGTAGACCAAGGGCGGGCAGACGGACGGATTGTCCGCGATCAGCTGCACCACGCCATTCTGGTAGTAGCAGTGCTTGAGAGTAGCCTCCTCGCCGATGCGCACCGCGGCGATCTGGCCCTGCTCCACTTCCGGCTGGCTGCGGATGCACACCACGTCACCGTCGCAGATGGTGGGTGCCATGCTGTCTCCATGGCATTCCAGTGCAAAGTCTGCGTGCCACGCCGCCGGGACGCCAATGTAGCTCTTGACGTTCTGCTCTGCCGTAATCGGCGTACCGCACGCAATGCTTCCAATCAGGGGCACCTGCACCATCTCCGGCATCGGCTCAAACCCCTTCGGGATGGGCCGGGGTGCGGGGGCGGTGGATCTATTGTCCTCGTCATCAATCCCAATCAGCCACGAGACCGATGTGTCCAGCACTTCCGCAAACTCTTTTACCTTCGATTGAGGGATATCTGCCTTACCATTTTCAATTTTGCTGATGGACGACCGGTCTTTATAACCCATGCGCTTTGCGAGCTCGTCTGTTGTCCATCCGAGTTCCAGCCGCCGGGATTTGATACGTTTATATATTTCAGACATTTCGGCACCGCCTTTCTATGGATAGAATACCACATCCGTGAATTAAATTCAATAAATTTTGAAGAATTCCGCAAAATATGTTGACTTTTGTTCCGCAAAGTGCTAATATCATCTTGCGGAATTTAATTCCCCAATCAAACAACGAAAGGAGGTTTTACAATCCATGACCGATACTAAAACCCTACGGGAAAGAATCGAAGCGAAAGGCCTGAAATTCAAGGCCATTGCTGAGAATCTTGGCATTACTCCTTATTGTCTCCAGCGCAAAATCAACAACGAGAATGAGTTCAAAGTCTCCGAAGTTGATAAGCTGTCCTCTATGCTTGGTCTTTCCCTGAGCGAGAAAGAAGCTATTTTTTTCTCTTGACTGCGGAATTAAATTCCGCAAGTTCATTCCAAAGGAGGTGAAGAAGATGAAAGACTTCATTGAGGAGAACTGGCGCACCATTGTGCTAGCAGCGGCCACAACCATTGCAGTGCGTTTATTACTAGGGTGGTGATGATGCTGACGATGATCGGCAGCCAGAGCGAACTCAGCATCATATCCCGGCGCTTATCTTTTAAGTATTCCTCATAAACAAAATAGAAATCCGAAACGTGATACTTGCTGGTTTCGATGGGACAGCCAAATCCATCTATACCATCTGTATCTGGAGACACAAGCTCGAAGAATCGCAGCGAGTGGACTTCATTCCAGTCACATTCACGATGCGGATGATTTTTTATTTCCTTCAAAAGTTCTTTATCTTTTGCACTCAGAACAATATTTTCGCAATCCGACTTTTGGTGAACCATAGAATTACCTCTTTCCGATTTTCTTTCATTTTACCGCAAGAAAGAGGTATGCACAAGGAGGTGAACCACATGGACAACAACAAAAAGCCCAGCGGACCTGTGGGAAAGGAACGCTGGGCGCTGAAGGAGGTGAACACGATGAAGAATCCGTTAGCTGTTCAGATTCTGGCTCTGAGCATCCAGATCCTTGCACTGGTTGTCATTTTATTAAAGAAATAAACATGGATGCAGCAGCAATTAAAATCGCAATCAAATTGTAAAGCCGGTTGATTCGATCTTCTTTTGCCTGCTCACGGTCCTTTTCCTCCTGTTTTCGCTGACTCTCTTCAAACTGCTGTTGTAGCTTTTTCAGATTTTCAGCGGTACTCAGTTGAGCCGACAACTGCATCGCGTGTTCTTGCGCCGCAGCGCGTGCAACTGTAGCCATCGCTTCATGGTCTCGCGCAACTGCATTAGCTGAGCATTTAACCACATCATTCAGTTCAGACATTATTCTCACCTCCCTTCTGCCCCTCTATTCTACCGCAGAAGGAAGCCACCCACAAGGAGGTACATATTCACCATGAACGACTTAACCACATTTTCAAACCCCGAGTTCGGGCAGGTGCGCACTGTGGAGATCAACGGCACGCCCTGGTTAGTCGGCAAGGACGTTGCCGTGGCGCTGGGGTACAAGAATCCCCAGCGTGCTATCCGCGACCATGTTGACGCCGAGGACAAAGGGGTGACCAAAACAGTCACCCCCTCCGGTGAGCAGGAAATGCTCATTATCAACGAAAGCGGCCTGTACAGCCTGATTTTGTCCAGCAAGATGCCCAAGGCAAAGGCTTTCAAGCGCTGGGTCACCAGCGAGGTGTTGCCTGCCATCCGCAAGAACGGCGCTTACGAGAGCTTTCAGGCCCAGCAGCACATCGAGCAGTTGGAAGCCACCAACACCCGGCTGAACGCCGCCATTCAGGCCGTGAGCGAAGCCAAGGCCGCCCTGGCCAACGTCACGGCCATGCGTGACGACTTCATCAAAGACCGGGACGATTTCAAGGAACACTTCCAAAAATGGAAGTCCCTGTACGGCGGTGCCTGCGACCGGCTGCGCAGAGCGGAGAACCTTGTGCAGCAGGCGCAGGGCGAGCTGAACAGCCGCATTGACCAGCTGAGCATCGTGGCCTTTGGCCTGCCGGGCTTTGACGAGATCATGCAGACGGCAATGGAGATTGCCCTGCCGGACAAGAAGGAGGAATGATCTATGGAAAAGACCCCGTTCCCCACCACGCTGGATGAGCTGGAGACCTACCCCCAGCAGACCCTGACCGCCGAACAGGTGGCGCAGTTCCTGGGCTGCAGCGTGCAGTCCATCCGCAGCCAGGCGCAGATCGACGCCGGAGCCCTGGGCTTCCCGGTGATCCTGTATGGCAGCACCATCCGCATCCCGCGGCTTGGCTTTATCTACTTCATGCGCTACGGCCGCACCAGCGTCCAGAAGCGCAGCTACAAGTAAGGAGGACATTATGACCACCACAATTATCCCCGCCCGTGAGCGGGCGCAGGCCCCCATCGGGTGCGCATACGTTGCACCGCTGTTCTGGAACAAATGGTTCCGCTGGGATGGAAGCCGGGCATCCGGCCACTACCAGCTGGGCGAACGCACTCAGGACGAGCACCACACCGGCCTGCAGGTTTTTGCAGATGGCGAGTGGCATCCGGTCAAGGCATTTGCCTCTGATTGGTGCGAGCCGTGGGAGACCTGTGAGATCAAGGACCTTCTGGGAGAGGAGATTGGAGCATGAAGCTTAAACCTGTAGTCCTGCAATGGGCCGCCGTCGCCTGCGGTGCGGTCGGCCTGCTGTACGCTCTCGGCATCGAGGGCGGCGCACAGGTCGGCCAGCCCATCACCGACAGCGAGTTCGTCACCGCAATGGTGCTGATTCTGGCAGCGATTGCGCTGGGCCGTCTGAGCTTCGCGCTTGAGGATGCCCAGGAGCGCCGGAGTCCTTACGGCAAAATCGACCGCCGGCACGCCCGCAACCCGGAATACCCGGAGGACCAGGAGCGCGGAGCATGAGCGCGCGTGAATATTATCACCATGTCATGTGGTACACCGTTTGGGATGCTAAGACAGGCGAGCTGGTGGCGGCGGGAACGTCTGCCATGTGTGCCGCCAAGCTGGGCTATAAAAACGCCGTGAGCTTTTCAGCTGCCGTCTGCCACTGGTTCAAGGATGGCAAGAAACATCTCAAGTACATCTACCAGCGGGAGTACATCCCCCGCAGCGAGGTGGACAGTCTGATTCCACCGGCACCCCATAGACACAAAAAGGCCTGCCCGTGCGCCAACACGGACAAGCCCAAAGGGTGATGGATTTTCTACTCCCCATCACCCTGATGATATCACATCGGAAAGGATTTTACAATGAAAGGCATTCTGATTGAACCGGGCCGCGACCCGGAACCGGCAAACCTGCCGGATACCCTCTCTGCCATGGAGACCCGTCTGGGCGGCATGGTGGAGCACTACATCTTCCCGCGCACCCCGGCGGTGCTGTTCTTCCGCACGGCAGGCCAGCCCGTCAACCGCGTTGTGCGCGGCCAGCCTCTTTGCGGCACCATCTTCTGCTACGGCTGGCGCGGCGGTGACATCAAACCGCTGTCCGGCGCTCTGCTCACCGAGATGCTCGACCGCCTGAAGGACACGGAGGTGCGAGTATGACCACCTACATCTGCAAATGCGGGCAGCGGGTGCAGAAATCCAGCAATGCCGACAACACCGGCAATCGTCTGGAAGGATACGGCCCGGGACATGAATGCTATGGCTGTCCCTACGCCATGCCGTGGGGCGGCAACAAGTGGGACGAGGCTGCCAAGCGTTTCGTGCAGGATATTAATGGGTACGAATGTCGGACGAGCAGAACGCTCTCATATGACTCCCACTTTATCGGCTCGACCAAAGACAAATGCACCTGCTCTGTGGTAAGCCTGGATTTCGACTTTCTGGAACAGATCAGTGCATGGGTCAAAGATACTTTCCCTCTGGGCGAAATCACCGGCAACTTTTCTCGAGACGAGATTCGCCCCACTGATTACTCCCACAATGGCCGCTACTGCTGTACATTCGTCTGCGCTTCCAACAAAAAGGGCATTGCTGCCAAGGCAGCTTTGTTCGCCCGGTTCTTTAACCCGGACGGCAGCCGCAAGGACATAACCCCACAGCAGGAGATGGAAAAAATCCTGGCTGACATTGAAAAAGCAAAGGAGGACCCCACATGTGCGACTGTCCCGAATGCGGATGCTGCTGCGACTACGGCAGAGAGTGCTGTGCCGAATGCCACGGCGGAAATGCAGACCACCTCGGAGAGCGCGGCGGATGCAAGCGAATCAGTCCCCGCTGCGTCTCCGCAGAGCTGCGAATCGGGCCCTGCCGCATCGGCGGAAGCTTCTTCTGCGTCTCTGCTATCGACAGCCCCGCAGGACAAGCCCCTGACCTTCATCCAGCAGGACAAATGCCCGGAGTTTGATTATTCCGACCTGCCGGAGCAGACCGTGGCGACCCTGCATCTTGCAGAAAGCGGGTATCTTCACGGCAAAAAATTGGCCGAAAAGGGCCTTGTTTACATGGGCGATAACATTGCGCTGGCCCACGATGAGCTGTGCAGCACCGTTGTCGCACAATGCGACAACGGTAGATTTGCCAAAAAAGAGGATACTTTCCGTGCCTGGTGCCTGCACATCGGCATTACTAAAGACAGCGCTTACAGACTGCTGCAGGTCTCCGCTCTGCTGGCTGACAGCAGCCCCCGGCAGCGGGCCGTGCTGGAATCCCTGCCTCCGACCCTGCTGTATGCCGTGGCAAAGCCCAGCGCCCCGCCGGAACTGGTGGAGAAGGTCAAGAACGGCGAGGTCTCCAGCAATAAAGCCTATCAGGACTTGCTCAAGGAGAACCAGCAGCTGCGCACCGACCGGGTGAATGCCATGAATCAGGCCGAGCGGGAGAAGGCCCGTGCGGAAAAGGCAGAAGCCGAACGGGACAAGGCCCGTGCTGACCAGCTGAGCACCGCCAAGGACTGCAACCGGCTGGGCCTGAAAGCCTCGCAGGAGAAGGACCGTGCAGACAAGGCCGAAGCCCGTGCCAAGGATGTCGAGAACCAGCTTTCCGGCTCCCGGCAGGTCGCCGAAGCGGCCAAGCTGCGCGCCGACAAACTCAAGGCGGAGAACGATGCCCTGAAAAAGCAGCCCATCGAAGCTGTGGTGGACGAAGAAGAAGTAGACCGCCGGGCGGGCGAAAAAGCCTACGAGATCGCCGCCGGTATGACCGCCGACTACAAAGTCAAGCAGGAGCAGGACGCCCGCGACGCTTACGACAGCATCATTCTGGCCGGGCGCTCCATCACCAGCATCGTTCAATCCACAAAACTGCAGTTCCGCAAACTGCCGGACGATCAGCGGGAGAGCGCGATCAACCAATTGGTTCACACACTCGCATCCGCTCAAGGGGAGGTATCCGCATGTCTGTAAAGATCACGGCTCTGGAAGCCGAAAACGTCAAGCGCATCAAGGCCGTTGCGCTCACGCCGGCCCCCACCGGGCTCACCATCGTGGGCGGCAACAACAATCAGGGCAAAACCAGTGTTCTGGATGCTCTGGCATGGGCACTGGGCGGCGACCGTTTCCGCCCGGACGCGGCCCAGCGGGACGGGGCCGTGGCTCCCGCCCATCTCAAGGTCACCCTTTCCAATGGCGTGATCGTGGAGCGCAAGGGCAAAAACAGCACCCTGACCGTCACCGACCCCACCGGACGCCGCAGCGGCCAGCAGCTGCTCAACGCCTTCATCGAGCCGCTGGCGCTGGATTTGCCCCGCTTCATGGAAGCATCCGACAAGGAAAAGGCGGACATCCTGCTCCGGATCATCGGCATCGGCACCGAGCTGCACACCCGTGACATGGAGATCAAGGCCCTGTACGACAAACGAACCTTCACCGGTCAGCTGGCCCAGCAGAAAAAACACTTTGCCGAGGAACTCATCTCCTACCCGGAAGCCCCGGACGAACCGGTGAGCGCGTCCGACCTCATCCGCCAGCAGCAGGATATTCTCGCTCACAATGGAGAAAACCAGCGCAAGCGCAGTCAGTTGGCTCAGCTCACAGATTTGCTCGAGCGGCAGAAAAAAGTTGTTGCTGACCTTGAATTTCAGCTGAGTACGGAAAGGCAGCGGCTTGACACGATGCAGGCCGATGTAAAAATCGCCCAGACCGCAGCCGCCGATCTGCAGGACGAGTCTACCGCCGAGCTGGAAGCCTCCATCCGCGACATTGAGGAGACCAACCGCAAAGTCCGCGCCAACCTTGAAAAATCCCGCGCTGAAGACGAAGCTGTTCAGTATGACAGCGAGTACAAGCGCCTGACCGAGCAGATCGCCCAGAAGCGCGCTGACCGTATGGCCCTGCTGAACGGCGCAGACCTGCCGCTGCGGGGCCTGAGCGTCGAGGACGGTGCCCTTACTTATAAAGGAAAGCACTGGCGGGACATGTCCGGCAGCGACCAGCTGCGGGTAGCCGCTGCCATTGTGCGCCGCCTGAACCCGGACTGCGGCTTCGTTCTGCTGGACAAGCTCGAGCAGATGGACATGACCACCCTGCAGGAGTTCTCCGCCTGGCTGGAAGCCGAAGGTCTGCAGGCCATCGCCACCCGTGTTTCCACCGGCAGCGAGTGCCAGATCATCATCGAGGACGGCATGGTGAAGGATACCGACATCACCCCGCCGCCCGTCACCGAAAAGCCCCAGCCCAAAAGCTGGACGAAAGGAGCGTTTTAAATGAGCAAGTATGCAGTTACTGCCGGTGTGCAGTCCGCCCCGGTCAAGACCGTGCTGTACGGCCCGGAGGGCATCGGCAAGAGCACCTTTGCCTCCCATTTCCCGGACCCCGTGTTCATCGACACCGAGGGCGGCACCAAGCGGCTGAACGTCAAGCGCCTGCCCCAGCCCACCAGCTGGGCCATGCTGCTGGACGAGGTAGCCGAGGTGCGCAAGGGAAATATCCCCTGCGGCACGCTGGTCATCGACACCGCCGACTGGGCTGAACGGCTGTGCATTCAGGCCGTGTGCGCCAAAGCGAAAGTCAACGGCATTGAGGATTTTGGCTACGGCAAGGGTTACACCTACGTCAAGGAGGAATTCAGCAAGCTGCTGGACGCGCTGGAAGAAGTGCTGAATGCCGGGCACAACGTGGTGGTGCTGGCTCATGCCGCCATCACCAAGTTTGAGCAGCCCGACGCCGTGGGCAACTACGACCGCTGGACCATGAAGACCTCTAAGCAGGTAGCCCCGCTGCTGCGGGAATGGTGCGACATGCTGCTGTTCGCAAACTACAAGACCGTGGTGGAAAAGGCGAGCAGCAGCCCCAACGCCAAGAACAAGGCCAGCGGCGGCAAGCGGGTGCTGTACACCACCCACCATGCCTGCTGGGATGCCAAGAACCGCTTTGACCTGCCGGATGAGATTTCCTTCGATTACGCCGCCATTGCCCACTGCCTGCCCGGCAGCAGCACACTGACAGCCACGCAGACGCCCGTGCAGCACGCTCCGGCTCCCGCGCCGGAAGCGGATATCCTGCCCAGCCCGCAGCCGGAAACGAAGCCTGTCTCTCATCCCCAGCCGCAGGCCACGCCGCCGATGGAAAGTTCCGAAAAGAGCGTGCTGCTCAGCCTGGGCGTGCCCGAAAAGCTGGCCGCTCTCATGAGCGCCAACAAGGTCAGCAGCGAAGAACTGCAGGGCGTCGTGGGCAAGCGGGGCTATTTTCCGGAAGACATGCCCATCAAGGACTATCCCGCCGATTTCGTGGATGGCTGCCTGATCGGCGCATGGCCGCAGGTATACCAGATGGTACTCGACAACCGTGACATTCCTTTTTAACAAACTGACAGGAGGACTTACTTATGAACGAAATGAACAACGAAGGCTTCGCTTTGGACTGGGATGACGATCTTACCAACGAACAGCAGGAATTTGTGTTGCTGCCGGAGGGCGAGTATCCCTTTGAGGTCACCGGCATGGAGCGCGCCCACTTCGAGGGCAGCGCCAAGCTGCCGCCCTGCAAAATGGCAAAGCTGACCCTGCGCATCTATGGCGGTGCCAAGGGCGACACCACCGTCACCCACCGCCTGTACCTGCACACCAAGACGCAGGGCCTGCTGGGCGCTTTCTTCGAGAGTATCGGCCAGTGCAAGCGCGGCGAGACCTTCCGTCCCCGCTGGGACAGCGTAGTGGGTGCCAAAGGCATGTGCAAGCTGGGTGTCCGCGAGTACACCAAGCAGAGCGGCCCGCACGCAGGTGAGACCGGCCAGAGCAACGAGGTTCAGCGCTTCCTGCCGCCGCCCGAGCCCAAGGCTGCACCCACCCAGGGCTGGAAGCAGGGGGCATTCTAAATGGCTGAGACACAAACCCTGCGCCCTTACCAGCAGCAGGCCCGTGACCGCATCCATGCCGAGTGGGAAGCAGGGCGCACCCGCACCCTGCTGGTGCTGCCCACCGGCACCGGCAAGACCATCGTGTTTGCGTCTGTGGCCGCCGATCAGGTGCGCGCCGGGGACCGGGTGCTCATTCTGGCGCACCGGGGCGAGCTGTTGGAGCAGGCCGCCGACAAGCTGCAGCGCTCCACCGGCCTTGTCAGCGCCGTGGAAAAAGCCGAATCCACCTGTCTGGACAGCTGGTTCCGGGTAGTCGTGGGCAGCGTGCAGACCCTGCAGCGCACCGCCCGGCTGGAACGTTTCCCGCAGGATTATTTCGGCACCATCATCATTGACGAAGCCCACCACGCCATCACCGACGGCTACCGCCGTATCCTCGACTACTTTGACAGAGCCAAGGTGCTGGGCGTCACCGCCACGCCGGACCGTGGCGACATGCGCAATCTGGGCGAGGTGTTCGACAGCCTTGCCTTCGAGTACAAGCTGACCGATGCCATCAAAGAGGGCTATCTGTGCAAGATCATGGCCCAGACCATCCCGCTGAAGCTGGACATTACATCCGTCACCATGAGCGGCGGCGACTACGCCGTGGGCGACCTCGGCACCGCGCTGGACCCGTATCTGGAACAGATCGCCGCCGAGATGGCGCAGCGCTGCACCGGCCGCAAAACGGTGGTGTTCCTGCCCCTCATCAAGACCAGTCAGAAGTTCCGCGACCTGCTCAACGCGCACGGCTTCCGCGCCGCCGAGGTCAACGGCCAGAGCGACGACCGCAAGCAGGTGCTGACCGATTTCGAAGCCGACAAGTACAATGTGCTCTGCAACTCCATGCTGCTCACCGAGGGCTGGGACTGCCCGTCCGTGGACTGCGTGGTGGTGCTGCGCCCCACGAAGGTGCGCAGCCTGTACGGCCAGATGGTGGGGCGCGGCACCCGGCTTTCTCCGGGCAAGACCGACCTGCTGTTGCTGGATTTCCTCTGGATGACCGACAAGCACGAGCTGTGCCGCCCGGCAGACCTTGTCTGCGAGGACCGCACCGTGGCCCGCCAGATGACCGAAAATCTGGCCCAGACCGGCTGCCCTGAGGACATCGAGGAAGCCGCCGCGCAGGCCAGCGAGGACGTGGTAGCCCAGCGTGAGGAAGCCCTTGCAAAGCAGTTGGAAGAACAGCGCCGCAAAAAGGCCAAGCTGGTGGACCCGCTGCAGTACGAGATGAGCATTCAGGCCGAGGACCTTGCCGGGTATGTGCCGGCTTTTGGCTGGGAAGCGGGCCCGCCCAGCGCCGAGCAGTCTGCCGCCCTCGAGAAGATGGGCATCCTGCCGGACGCCGTAGAATCGGCCGGCAAAGCATCTCTGCTGCTGGACCGGCTGAACAAACGCCGCGCCGAGGGCCTGACCACGCCCAAACAGATCCGCGTGCTGGAACGCTACGGCTTCCAGAGTGTGGGCACATGGAGCTTCGACGCAGCCAAGCACATGATCGACCGCATTGCGGCGCAGGGCTGGCGCGGCGTGCCCAAAGGCGTGAACCCCAAGACCTACACCCCGCCTGCGGAACCGCCCGCCGCACCGGACAGTCCTTTTAACTTTGGATGGTAACGCGAATGGAACATGAAAATGAACTCAAGGAAGCATTGGACTTCATCTCCCCGTCCGCCCTGACCTATGATGAATGGCTCATGGTGGGCATGGGACTGAAAGACTCCGGCCTGCCGGTGACTGTCTGGGAGCAGTGGAGCACCCGCGACGCAGGCCGCTATCACAAGGGCGAGTGCGTTAAGAAATGGGAGAGCTTTCACGGCGGCGGGGCAAGCCCCGTCACGGCCAGCAGCATCTTTCAGCTGGCTTATTCCCACGGATGGAGCGGCCCCGCAGGCCACGAACTTGATTGGACCGACGACATTTCGGCCGGGCCCGGTGCCCAGCCGGAAGGCCGTCTTGTGGACCCGCGCTGGGTGGAAGCTCACGAGTTGAACCTGCCCGAGCAGTGGGACCCTGCCGACCAGCTCAAGCGCTATCTGCAGGCACTGTTCGAGGAAGATGAGTATGTGGCCTATGTCACCGAAAGCTTCATGGCCGACGACAAGCGCCGCCCGACGCGCGGCAGCTGGAGCCGCACCGCGAAGCAGCTCATCGCCGAGCTGGACACCTGCGGCGGCGACCTCGGCAAGGTGCTGGGCGACTGGGACCCCGAAGTGGGCGCGTGGATCTGCTTCAATCCCGTAGACGGCACCGGCCGCAAGGATGCCAACATCACCGCCTACCGCTACGCCCTCGTGGAGTGCGACAACATGGAGCTGGGCAAGCAGCAGGCCATCATCAAGCAGCTGGAACTGCCCTGTGCGGCGCTGGTGTACTCCGGCGGCAAAAGCGTCCATGCCATCGTCAAGGTGGATGCCCCGGACTATGCCGAGTACCGCAAACGGGTGGATTACCTTTACGCCGCCTGCCAGAAAAACGGCCTGACCATCGACCAGCAGAACCGCAACCCTTCCCGCCTGAGCCGGATGCCCGGCATCCCGCGCGGTGACAAGCGGCAGGTGCTGCTGGAAACGAACATCGGCAGATCCTGCTGGGATGAGTGGCGGGACTGGCTGGAAGCGGAGACGGATGAACTGCCGGACACCGAGAACCTCGCCGCCGATTGGGAGAGCCTGCCGCCGCTGGCCGACCCGCTCATCTTCGGGGTGCTGCGCAAGGGCCACAAGATGCTGCTGGCGGGTCCCAGCAAAGCGGGCAAGAGCTTCGCCCTCATCGAGCTGTGCATCGCCATTGCCGAGGGCAAGCCGTGGCTGGGCCAGTTCTCCTGCGCACAGGGCAAGGTGCTGTACATCAATCTGGAGCTGGACCGGGCGTCCTGTCTGCACCGCTTCAAGGACGTGTACACTGCCCTCGGCCTTGCACCGGACAATCTGAAGAACATCGACATCTGGAATCTGCGCGGCGCATCTGTCCCCATGGACAAGCTGGCCCCAAAACTCATCCGCCGGGCGCAGAAAAAAGGCTACACCGCCGTCATCCTCGACCCCATTTATAAGGTCATCACCGGCGATGAGAACAGCGCCGACCAGATGGCGAAGTTCTGCAACCAGTTCGACCTTGTGTGCCGCGCGCTGGACTGCGCCGTGATCTACTGCCATCACCACAGCAAAGGTGCACAGGGCGGCAAGCGCAGCATGGACCGTGCCAGCGGCTCCGGCGTGTTCGCCCGCGACCCGGACGCCATGCTGGACATGACCGAGCTGGTGCCCACCGACGCCATCCGGGAGCAGCTCCACAACAAGGCCGCCTGCCGGGTCATCAAGGCTATGCTGGACAAGCGCGGCCATGCGGACGCCTACGGCCCGGACGACGCCCTCAGCCGCCACCGGATGCTGACCATTGCAAAGGAAAAGCTAGGCCTTGCGGATCTTCGGGCCATCGACGCCGACGTGACCGCTGCCGAGAAAATGGCCGACGGCATGACCGCATGGCGCATCGAGGGCACCCTGCGCGAGTTCGCCCGCTTCGACCCGGTGAACCTCTGGTTCGACTACCCCGTGCACAAGCCGGACACCGGCCTGCTGGAGGACCTGCAGCCGGACAGCGATTTCAGGACGCTGGGCAGCCGCGGTGCCGCCAAGCGCTGGGGCGATAAAGGCAAGGTGACCAAGGACAAAAAGGCCGAACTGGACACCGCCTTTGAAGCCTGCATGATGGACGGCAGCGTTACCATCTACGCGCTGGCCGAATACATGGATCTGAAACCCCGCACCATCAAGACCCGGCTCAAGGATGATGGGCGCTTCTGGATCGATGGCGAGAACGTGGGCCGCAAGGAGCCCGGCAGTTCCGGTTAAACAATTCGTAATAAGCAAGATTACCATTTGTTTTAAAAATGCAGTTATAGCCGCTATTTTGCACGACAGCAAAAACTGCAATTTTGCAGTTATAGCCGCTATGACTGCAGATTTTGCAGTGCAAAATAGCCTATATATAATAGCTAAAACTGCAACTGCAATTGTGATGGGGTATCCCGAAGGATGGGGCGTACACAGCCCCCATCCATTCGGGGACCCTCCCCATCACGTTGGCGCACATTAGAAAAAGAAAGAACGAGGTGATCCCCATGTACACGCAATTCTTTATTCCCATGCAGCCGCCCACCACTACCCACAATGCAAAACAGCTGCACGCTTACATGACGGGCGAGCAGCCGCACGCGGTGCTGCACGACAGCCCAGAACTGAAAGCCGCCCGTGCCAAGCTCCACGCCTATCTCGCGCCACACGCGCCGCAGCAGCCTATTCCTGCGGGCAAGCCGGTGCGCCTGCTGGTCAAGTGGTGTTTTCCCACCGAGGGGCGGCACCCGGACGGCACATGGCGCACCAGCAAGCCGGACACCGACAATCTGGAAAAGGCCCTCAAGGACGAGATGACCCGCCTGCACTTCTGGGCCGACGATGCCCAGGTGTGCAGCGAGATCGTAGAAAAATTCTGGTCGGACCCCTGCGGCGTGTTCGTCCGGGTGGAGGCGATGGAATGACCTACGAAGAAAAAAGACGCTGGCTCAGTCGGTACGGGGATGCTATGGTAAAGGCCAAGCACCTGCGAGATGATTTAGATGAAGCAGAACATGATACCGGCTGTACCACGCAGCAGTTAACCGGAATGCCAGGCGGTAACAGCGATGGACAAAGCCTGGCACGAACCGTAGAACGTATTGAGCGTGCTCAGAAGGCTTTGAATGCACAGATCATGCTGTGTGATGACCTCCACGCCGAACTTATGGCCCGGCTGGAAGATATAGACGACCCAAAGGATTACGAGGTGCTGCGGCTAAAGTATCTCCGTTTCCTAGACTGGGAGCAGATTGCACAGAAAATGAGCATCTGCGTGCGGCAGGTCTACCGCCACCACCGCAAAGGTGTGGACACTCTGGAACTGTAACAGATGTCAGTAAAACGTCAGTACGACGTCAGTGACATGTCTCTGATTTCATGGTAAAATAGTATCATCGCAAGAGCCCGCAGGAAAGGTTTACTCCCTTCAATCCTGCGGGCTTTGTGCTGCCCGGCTGACACAGAGGATCACCTACCGACCAACAGCCTGAATGTACCAGCCGGGTTTCTTGAACATTTCCGAGCCGTCCTGATGGGCGGCTTTTTGATTTTACGGCAAGAGAGGTGGTGACGTGGCCAACGAAAAGAATCTCGAAAACGGGAAGCTCACGCAGTTCCGAAGCGGCGAGGAAGCGGCGAAGAACGGGCAGAAGGGCGGCATTGCTTCCGGCGTGGCCCGCCGCCGCAAGCGCAGCATGAAGGAAGCGGCCGACTATTACCTCAGCCTGCCGGAGACTGACCGCCGCCGGGTGAACGCCCTGCTGCGGGATGCGGTGGACCCCGAGGACGTGGATAACCAGATGTCCGTGGTCAAGGGCATCACCGCCCGAGCCAAAAAGGGTGACCCCCAGGCGGCCAACGTGCTGCTGAAAATGCTGGGCGAGGACAAGCCCCAAAACGAAACCGTAAGGCTGGAGGAGGAAACACCCGTGGACGATCTGAGCAAGGCGCTGTTTGAGTTGAGCGAGGGCAAGCATGGCACTGGGTGAGAAGCAGCTGCAGATCCTGCAGTTCCGGTTTTCGGATTACAGCTACCTGATCTGTGACGGTGCCGTTCGTTCCGGCAAGACCTCCCTCATGATGGTGGGCTTTGTGGACGACGCCATGACCCGCTTCAATGGCAGGCGCTTCGGCATCTGCGGCAAGACCGTGGACAGCGCCACCAAGAACATCGTGCAGCCTTACATGGCCATGCAGTACGCGCAAAAAAGCTACCGCATCAAGTGGAGCCGCACCGACAAGACCATGACGGTCTCCAAGGGCGGCATCACCAACGTGTTTGAAGTGTTCGGCGGCAAGGATGAGAGCAGTTATGCTCTGATCCAGGGCCGCACGCTGGCAGGCTGTCTTATCGATGAGGTGGTGCTGCAGCCGCGTTCGTTTGTGGACCAAGCCATGATCCGCTGTTCTGTCACCGGAGCAAAGGTCTGGTTCTCCTGCAACCCGGCGGCACCTTCTCACTGGTTCTACACCGACTGGATCAAAAAGGCGGACAAGGGCGAGATCAACGCCAAGCACATCCATTTTGTGCTGCGGGACAATCCCGGCCTGTCCGAGGAGACCATCCAGCGCTACGAAAAATCTTTTTCTGGCGTGTTCTATCAGCGTTACGTGCTGGGAGAATGGGTCGCCGCCGAGGGCCTTGTGTACCCCTTTTTCTCCGCCGGGCAGGACACCTACCTTTTCCACGGCGATGCTTCCCACGTCGATGGGCAGTTTTATGTGTCCATCGACTACGGCACGCACAACCCCTGTAGCATGGGACTGTGGGTCATCCACAACGGCAAAGCCCTGCGCGTGAAGGAAAGCTATTTCGACAGCCGCACCGAGCGGGTACAGCGCACCGATGAAGAACATTATGCAGAGCTGGAACGGCTCACCAAGGGCTATTACATTCAGGCCGTGGTGGTGGACCCGTCCGCTGCTTCCTTCATCGAGACCATCCGGCGGCATGGCAGGTATCTGGTGGTTCCCGCCGACAACGACGTGCTGAACGGCATCCGCTGCGTGGCGTCCCTGATGCAGGCCGGGCTTGTGATTATCCACGAGAGCTGCGCGGCGTCCCGCCGGGAGTTCGGTTTGTACTCATGGGACGACAAGGCCAAAGAGGACCGCGTCGTGAAAGAGAACGACCACGCCATGGACGACATCCGCTATTTTTGCTATACGATACTGGCCCCGATGATTCGCTGGGCAGATTGGAGACGGAAGTAATGTTTGACAAACTGCTTTCATGGCTGCGGGAGAAAGCGCGGCTGCTGTTCGGTGAAAATGCCACCGTCAGCGCCAGCGTGTCCTACAGCATGGAGAATGCGATCATCCTGTGGGCGCAGATGTACGACAACGGCGGGCCGTGGTGCCATGGCGGAAAGAATGCCCTGCACAGCCTGAAACTGGCCCAGAGCGTTGCATCGGAGCTGGCCCGCCTGACCACGCTGGAGATGGAATGCCTTGTTTCCGGCAGTGCCCGCGCCGACAGCATCAACGCCATGCTACAGCCCTTCATTGCAGACCTGCGCACGCCGGTGGAGTACGGCTGTGCACTGGGCAGCATCCTGCTCCGGCCCTTCCTCGATGCACAGGGCCGCGTGCAGATCGATGCCGTGCAGGGTGATTGTTTCTGCCCTACCCGCTTTGACAGCTCTGGCCGCATGACCGGGGCTATTTTTTATGACCATCTGGTGCGCGGAAACCGCATTTACACCCGTCTGGAAGATCACGAGTTTTCCGGCGGCACGCACAGCATCACGGTCAAGGCGTTCCGCTCCATGACCAGCGCAGACCTCGGCATCGAGGTGCCGCTGACCGATGTGCCGGAGTGGGCCGCGATCTCCCCGCATACCGAGTTTTCCGGCGTAGACCGCCCGCTCTGGGGCTTTTTCCGAGTAGCCAGCGGCAACGCCACCGACCGGCATTCCCCGCTGGGCGTGAGCGTGTATGCTGCGGCTGTTGATACCATCCGTGATGCCGACGAACAGTACGGGCGGCTGCTGTGGGAATATGACGGCGGGCAGATGGCCCTTGACGTTGACCAGACTGCCTTGCGGCCCAGCGCCAACGGCGAGAGCATTATGCCCCAGCGGGAGCAGCGTCTTTACCGCAACTGGATAAACGGCAGTTCCGGCGCAGGCGGGCGGAACCTTTACGAGGTTTTTGCTCCTGCCCTGCGCGATGAGAGTTACCGCCGTGGTCTGGACGCCATGCTCAAGCGGGTTGAGTTCCAGTGTGGCCTTGCCTACGGCACCCTGTCCGACCCGCAGAACGTGGACAAGACCGCTGAGGAAATCCGCAGCAGCAAACAGCGCAGCTACACCACCGTCAAGGACTTGCAGCGGGCGCTGGGCACGGCGCTGTCCGATCTGGTGTACTCCATCAACAAGCTGCTGGATGCCCAGTGGAACAGCGGCGCAGCCATTTCCCCGCCGGGTGACTGCAACGTCACCTTTGATTTTGACGACAGCATCATCTCCGACCCCAAGGAGCGCAAGCAGATGTACTGGGGCTACGTTACCGCGGGCAAGTTCCCGTTCTGGCGGTATCTGGTGGAGTTTGAGGGCTACAGCGAGGACGATGCCAAGGCCATTGCTGCCGAAGCGGATGCTGAGAACCGCAGCCCTGATACCCTCACCTTCGGGGGTGCCTGATGCTGCCGCCGAGTTACCTCGACCAGATGCCGGACGCCTTTGTGAAGCTCTGGCAGCAGGTCGAGGACGAGATTTTACAGGACGTGGCCCGGCGCATCGGCAAGATGGACACGGTGACATCCACGGCCAACTGGCAGCTCTGGCGCTACCAGCAGACCGAAGCCCTGCGCAACGACATCGTGAAGCTGCTGGCGAAGTACAGCGGCAAGAGCGAAGCGGCCATCCGCAGGCTGCTTTTGCAGGCCGCCACCGAAGCCATGGAGCGGGAGGACGCCATCTACTACCACTACGGCATGGAACCGACGCCTTTTGAAGAAAGCGCCGCCCTCAACAACCTGCTGGACGCCGGTGCCCGCCAGACCTGCGGCACCTGGCAGAACCTCACGGCCACCACGGCAACCACCGTGACAGGGGCCTTTGAACGCACGCTGGATGCCGCATGGCTCAAGGTGAGCACCGGTGCCTTTGACTACAAAACCGCCGTCAAGCAGGCTGTGGACGGCCTTGCAGACAGTATGCCCATGGTCACTTACCCCAGCGGCCACAAGGACAGCATCGAGGTGGCCGCCCGGCGTGCCGTGCTCACCGGTGTGAACCAGACGGCTGGCAAGCTGCAGGTGGCTCGTGCCGATGAAATGGGCGTGGAGTTCTTCGAGACGACCGCCCACGGCGGGGCACGCCCTTCTCATGCAGAATGGCAGGGCAGGCGCTTCCATCGGGGCGGGGCGGTGGACTACAAGGGCAGGCACTACCCGGATTTTGAAGCCGCCACCGGCTACGGTACTGGCGCAGGCCTTTGCGGCTGGAACTGCCGCCACACCTTTTTTGCGGTGTTCCCGGAGCTGGGCGACCCGCCCCAATGGACGCGGGAAGAACTGGAAGCGCTGAACGCCCGGAACATTGAGCACAACGGCAAAAAGTACACCGCCTATGAGATATCCCAGATGCAGCGTGCCAGAGAGCGGCACGTCCGCCGCTGGAAAAAGCGGTATCTGGCCGATTCTGCTGCCGGGGTGGACACCACCGACGCCGCTGTGCGCCTGCGGGCGGCCCGCCAGAGCCTGAGCGAGTTCGCACAGGCCACCGGCGGCCGCGTGGACAGCGCCCGCGTCAGCGTGCCGAAGTTTGGCAGGAGCGAAGCCAGTAAGGCGGCGTGGGCGGCACGAGAGAAATCACCGGGCAGCTCTGGAACACTCCTGCAAAAGCTTAACTATTCCGATAATGTTTCTCAATCCGAGCGCGAAAGCATCGAAAAGGAACTGTCTGTTCTTCCTCAATGGCAGCGTGATAAGGCTGAAGGTATCATCAGCAAGGTTGTGATGACTGAGAAGGACGCCGATGGAAGCGGATATTATTATCCGACTAAAACGCTTTATCTTCACCCTGAGCACAAAAATGGCGATGTCATTCACGAATACGGCCACGCATTAGAAATTTCCCTTGACCTGCGGCACAACTCCAAATACATCAGCATCCGAAAATCCGGGATTGATGTTGAAGACCTTTCTAAAATCGTGTATGATGATAGTACCTATACACAAGCGGTTTATCTCCTTCAGAACAGCAAATTCATTTCTGAGTATCAGGGACGGCTATATGAATCTCCTACGGATGGGATTTTTAAGGCCGGAACGATGCAGATCAACGAAGATATGCTGAAGGAATATTTCAGTGAAGGATACCGTGCTTTTTATCAGGAGCCCTCTGCCCTGAAAGAGAAAGACCCGCAGCTTTATCATTTTATCGGGGGATTGAAAGATGACCAAAAGTGAAGTGCTTCAGCTTGATGACCCTTCTGCAATCTGGAATGAGATGCAAAAGAACCCGGCACTGCGAACAGATGGTGACATCTGGCTGCACATGACCCGTCTTTCAGCCAAACAAGACAGAAAGCGTTCTCAAGAAGTGTACGGGGACCCGGAAGCGTACCTGTATATGGACTTGAACAAAAAGAAATGAGGTGCACCATGGAAGATTTTCGTATTATCTACCGCATCCTGAAGCTCTTGCAGCAGAGCATGGATTTTGAGGATTTTGACAGCGAAGGGTTCAATGCCGAACGCTTCGGCACGAATCCGAACCGTTTTCAGGCCTTGCTGATCCAGCTTCAGCGTGCAGGATACATTGAAGGGCTGGACATCGTTCAGTATATCCGCCAGCCGGAACACATCGAGCCGCCCATGCACCCCAAAATCACACTCAAAGGGCTGGAATACCTTCAGGAAAACAGCATGATGAAAAAGGCCGCTGCCATTGCGAAGGGCATCAAGGAAATTGTGCCCGGCATTTAATAGCAACTGAACCACGATGCACGCGCACCGTGGTTTTCTTTTGCCCATTTTTTCAGGAGGTACACTATGGTCACTACTGTTCTTATTGTTCTGATGATCCTTGCGCTGTTGGAGATCGTTCTGCTGAACGGTGTCCGGCTGTACTTCATGGTTGCGTCTGCCGTGCAGCAGGCGCATGACAATAAAGAGGCTTCGCATTCCGAAAAGTAAGCTTTCATTCACGGAAATACCCCATTTTAACCACTGTGCTGCCCTGAAAAGGCTCCATGGTGGTTTTTTCATGCCGTTTTAGCTCATGTTGGTCAGAGCAGCTGCCTCGTAAGCAGCAGGCCGCTGGTTCGATTCCAGCAAGCGGCACCATGCGGCGGGCGGCGCGTACCCCGTCTTGTCCCGTGCGGAATGAGAACCGCGACACAAAACAGCAGGGACCCATCCACCCAACAGACAAAAGAAAGGAGCACATCGCAAGTGAAACGCGAAGATGTGAGCAAAATCATTCCGGGTATCACCTCGGACCAGCTGGACAGCATCATGAACCTGCACGGCGCGGATATCACGGCCAAGGTGAACGAGATCACCACCCTCAAGGCCGAGAAAACCACCCTGACCGAACAGCTGTCCACTGCAAACAGCAAACTGGAAGGCTACGACCCGGAGTGGAAGGCCAAGGCCGAGCAGGCCAAGACCGATGCTGCCGCGCAGGTGGCTGCCCTTGAGAAGGGCTATGCGCTGGAACGCAAGGCTTCCGGCCTGAAATTTTCCAGCGAGAGCGCCCGCAAGGCGTTCATTGCCGAGGCAAAGGCACAGAATTTTGCCATGAAGGACGGTGAAATTCTGGGCTTTGACGATTATGTCAAAACCTTCAAGGCCGCAGACCCCAGCGCGATTCTGCCGGACGGCGGCGTCGCACGTTTTTCCGCATCGGCGACCGGCGCACCCGGCCAGCCCGCAAACTCGCATGAGGCCGCAAATGCTGCATTCCGCGCAGCGTTCGGCCAGAAAGGTTGATTACTATGGCTATTGATGCAATTTCCCGCGAAAAAGCTGAGGCGCTTATCCGCGAGCAGCTGACCAACACCATCCAGCAGGACGTTCCCAAGAACTCAATCGTCATGCAGCTGGGCACCCGTCTGGCGAACATGACCAGCAACCAGACCAAGATTCCCGTGCTGTCCATGCTGCCGCTGGCCTACTGGGTCAACGGTGATACCGGCATGAAGCAGACCAGCAAGCAGGAGTGGGACAACGTGTACATGACTGCCGCCGAGCTGGCTGTCATCGTGCCTGTGCCCGAAGCTGTGCTGGCCGATTCCACCTTCGATATCATGGGCGAGGTACAGCCCCGCGTGCGTGAAGCCATGGGTGCGAAGATCGACAACGCGATTCTGTTCGGCGGCGAGCGTCCCGCCGAGTGGACCACCGATGTTCTGACGCTGGCCGCCAAGAACAAGGTGACCGGCCCCATCGACTATGCAAAGCTGCTGGGCAAGGACGGTCTGTTCTCCAAGGTGGAAGCGGGCGGCTTCGGCGTAGATGCCGTCGTTGGCGATCTGACCGCAAAGGCAGAGCTGCGCGGCCTTGTGGACACCACGGGCCGCCCGCTGTTCCGCTCTGACATGCAGGGTGCCACCACCTACGCACTGGACGGCGCACCGATGTACTTCCCGGAGAACGGCGGCTTTGACGCTTCCAAGGCCCAGCTGATCGCGGGCAACTTCAAGAAACTGGTGTATTCCATCCGTCAGGATGTCACCGTGAAGCTGCTGGATCAGGGCGTTATTCAGGACCCCTCCACCAAGGAGATCGTCTACAACCTCGCCCAGCAGGACATGGTGGCGCTGCGCGTGGTCATGCGCATGGGCTGGGCACTGCCGAACCCCGCAACCCGCCTGAACGCCGACCGCTCCAAGGTGCCGTTCGCATTCCTGACCGCTGCTGCCGCGTAAGGAGGCCTGACCGATGCTCTACTGCACCTATGACCAGTACGCGGCGGCGGGCGGCACGGTGCCGGAGACGGCTTTCAGCGTGCTGTGCAGCCGGGCTTCCCGCCTGATCGAAGCTGCCACCTTCGGCCGGGCCGAACGCCACGCCGCCGGGTGCGAGAGCTGCCGGGACGCCCTCGCGGATGCCTGCGGGCAGATCATCAATCTGCTGGCTGTGGCGTCTGCGGTGGGCACGGCCCCGGGTGCGGCCAGCGTCTCCAATGACGGCTACAGCGTCACCTTTGGCAGCAATGCCAGCGTGAGCGCCGCCGTCCGGCAGGAAGCCGCCGAGATCATCCGCACCGCGCTGGGTAATGACCCTCACGATCTGCTGTACAGGGGGCTTGACTGATGCAGACTGCCGTCACCGTGGTGAACCTCATCCATGACGTTACCACCGAGACCGACACGCCGTTGTGCTGGGTGTTCCCGGCCTGCAGCTGGCGGGAGTGCCGCTCCACCTCCGGCAGCGGAACCGCCAAGGACCCCGAGCGCACCACCCACATCCGCATCCCGGCCAGCGTGTGCACGGCGGACTACCTGCCCTATACCCAGTGGGCGGCGCTGTCGGCGGCAGAAAAGGCCAAGCACTGGACGCTCAAACGCGGCTGGAAGGTCGTGCAGGGTGCGGTGCCGAGCCTGGCTGCCGAGGAGTACGCCCACCTCGAAAAAACGCACCTGTGCTGCACCGTGGCGGCTGTCTCGGATAACCGGGAGCCATTGCTGCCGCACTGGCATGTGGAAGGGAGCTGACCGCATGAGCGCACCCGTTTTTGATTTTAAAATTCAGTTCCGGCCCGGCTTTCAGGCCGACATGGACGCGCGGTTTGCGAAAGTCCAGTACGCCTTTTCTCAGAAAGTGGCCGCGACCATTGACCCGTATGTGCCCTTTGACACCGGCACCCTGAAGAACAGCGTCAATCAGGCATCCGACTACAAGGACGGCAAGCTGGTGTACAATACGCCCTATGCTCGGGCGCAGTATTATCTGCACCCGATAGGGCAAAGCAGCGAGCTGCGCGGCGGCGCAGACCGCTTCCGTGGTTCTTACTGGGGCCAGCGGGCTATTGCCGACCACAAGGACGAATTGGAAAAGTTCGCCCATGACGCCGCAAGGCAGTTTCTGGGAGGTGGCAAATGAGCGAGACCGTAAAACCCACCATCGCCGCCCTGCGGGCATGGCTCAAGACCTGCCCGTTGATTGCCGACGAGCAGGAAGCCACTGGCGCGGCCTTCCGCATTGCGGGCCTGCCGGAAGAATCCACGGCATTCTCCATCGAGGACAGCCCCGGTGACCCCATTGTCACCGAGTATATTTCCGGCTGGGAAATGGCGAAAAACTACCTGTTCCTCAGCCGCCGGGAATACAGCGAGCTGGATGTGGTCAGCATCCAGAACAGCGGCTTCTTTGAGCAGCTCACCGAGTGGGTCATGCGGCAGGATGCCCGGCACAGCCTGCCCGACCTCTCTGCCTGTGGCGGCGGCAAGACGCCCACCGGCATTGCCGTGACCAACACCGGCTACATCGTCACCAGCAGCGAGGGCAGCTGCCGGATGCAGATGCAGCTGCGCCTGACCTACTACATGCCCAAATGAAAGGAGTTTCGATATGACCGTATCCGAAGCCATTACCAAGTCCGGTCTGACGCCCAGCACGTCCTATACCGGCATTGAGACGGCAAACGATTTTCTGCTGGCGTTCCAGACTGACAAGTCCAAGCAGGCCAAGGTGTCTGACTGGATCGTCTGCGCCGACCATGTGAAGGAGCACAGCGGTTCGCTGAACGCCACCACTGAGGACACCCAGTACATCCGCACCGGCAACACGACCGACAAGACCGGCACCCAGCGCACCCTTGCCGTTAACGGTGACCGCTGTGTGGGCGATGCTTTTCAGGATTTTGTGCTGAGCCACAAGATCGTGTACGGCACCGGTTCTGACATCATCGTGCCCTACGTTTACTTTTCTCTGCGTACTGGCAAGGGTGAAAAGGGCACCGCGTCCCTGATCGTCACCAGCGATGTGGGCGGTGCTGCTGGCTCGAAGGCCACCTTCGCCGTGGATGTCAAGGCCTCCGGCACGCCGGATGAGTTCGACTACAACACCGCCACCCAGTCCGCCGAGCCTGCTAAGGCCGTCAAGGGCTGATTTTTCCACCGTGTCCCCGCTCCACACCCGGAACGGGGATTTTTTATGCCCTGAAAGCATCTGCCGGGGCGGTTCCGGCACAGGGCCCAAACGAAAGGAGCCAGAATATGGTTATTTGTGGACAGGAATTTGATTTTTCCGCGCTGAATGCGAACGACATCGACCGTGTGGAGACGGCGCAGCGGCACATGGAAGCGGCATCCGATCGCGAAAAGCAGCGCCAGCATACCGGTATTGCCGACGTTCTGCGCGGCCAGTGCCGCCTGCTGATGAACTTTCTGGATGAAGCACTGGGTGAAGGCGCGTCGGAACGTCTGGGTCTGGACGGCAACGACTTTGGTGCCTGCAAGCATTTGATGGATGAATTTACGAAGGCCATTTCCGCAGAACAGGCCAGCATGAATCTGGCCGCAGCGGTGCCCATGAACCGTGAGCAGCGCCGGGCACAGAAGAACGGCAAGCACAAAAACAAGCCGCCCATGAGCTACCCGGCGCAGTCTGCATCCCGCAGTGAGGTTTTTGCTCCGCAGCTCACGCCTGCCGCTCAGATGGTGGAGCGTGTGGACAAGGCCGCCCGCCGCAAGCAGCTGCTTGCCGAACTGTCGGCTCTGGAAAATGGCTGACCTGCTGACAGCAACTCTGCCGACGGTCTGGCAAGGCAGACGCATCGACCCGGATTTCCGGCACATGGTACGACTGTCCAGCGCCTATGCCCACGGTGAACTTGACGGGGACCACCCGGAAACTGCTCTCGCGATTATGACACAGTTTTACCGCGAACCGGTGCTGCAGGAGCAGTCCGTCGCCGCCTACAGCAGCATGATCGACTTCTACCGCGCCGGAGAGCAGGCACCGGGCGGTTCGGATGACGGCCCCAGCGAACCCGCCGCCAGCCCCGCCTTTGACTATCGTTGCGACGCGCCCTACATCGTGGCAGCGTTCCAGCAGGCCTACGGCATCGACCTGACCCGCGAGAAAGTGCACTGGTTCCGTTTCCGGGCACTGTTCGCGGCCCTGCCGGAGGACACCCTCATGGCAAAAATCATGAGCTGGCGCACCATGGATCTGTCCGAATACGAAGGCTCCATGCGTGACCACTACGCCGACCTGCAGGAGCGTTTTGCTCTGCCTGCCGAGCTGAGAGGAGGTGCCGCCCGTGTCGTGTCTGTCGAGGAGCATGACGCCGCCTTCCTGGCACGCTTCCGGCGCTGACCGTGCGCCGGTGCCCTGCCCTTACTGCGGCCGTGCGCTGCCCGTGTGGGCAGAACCGACCGCAAACGCCCACGGCGTTTGGGTCAAATGCAAAAATCCGGCCTGCCGCCGGGAAATTGAGATAAAGTTGTAAGCCTGTGCCCTTGTGCCCGCGCTCCGATTGAGAGGTGGACATAAGTGGCAGCAGATTTCAGTGTTTTTGGCGATACCAAGCTTGACACCAGCGGTTTTACCAGCGGCATATCCAGCATGACGGTGGCTGCCGGCAAACTGATTGCCGACCTGGTCGAAACGGCTGGTAGTCAGCTGGCGAATCTGGCAAAGGATTCGGTCAGCGTCGGCTCTGCCTTTGAGACGTCTCTTGCAAAGGTCAGCACCATTGCAGACACGAGCGCTGTGTCGGTGGATAAGCTGCAGCAGCAAATCCTCAGCACATCCAGCAATATGGGCATTGCTGCCTCTGACATCGCCGAAGCGACTTATCAGGCCATCAGCGCCGGTCAGGATACGGCAAACGCCGTTGCCTTTGCTGGGCAGGCCGCCCAGCTGGCCGCTGCAGGTTTTACCTCCACGACGTCCGCCGTGGATATCCTGACCACCGCCCTGAACGCTTACGGCCTGAGCGCCGATCAGGCCACCCATGTGTCGGACGTCCTGCTGACGACCCAGAATCTGGGCAAAACCAGCGTGGACGAGCTGTCCGCCAGCATGGGCAAGGTCATCCCTCTGGCCGCAGCCTACAACGTCAGCGTGGAGAACCTTTCCAGCGGACTGGCCGTCATGACCGCCAACGGTATTGCCACGGCAGAAGCCACCACCTACACCAAGTCCATGCTCAATGAGCTGGGCGACACGGGCTCCTCCGTCGGCAAAATTCTGCAGAAGCAGACCGGCAAGAGCTTTGCCCAGCTGAACGCCGAGGGCAAGAGCCTGGGCGACGTGCTGCAGGTCCTTTACAAGAGCGTTGGCGGCAGCAGCACCGCGTTCGCGGGCCTGTGGTCCAGCGTAGAAGCAGGCACCGGCGCTCTGTCGCTGGCATCCGGCGGTGCAGATCATTTCAACGATGTGCTCAGCCAGATGCAGGACAGCGCAGGCGCGACCGAGACCGCCTACGAGACCATGACGGACACCTTCGAGCACAAGGTGGACACCCTGAAGACGGCCGCAGAAAACCTCGGTATCAGCCTGTTTGATTCGCTGGAACCGGCCTTGTCGGAGGCTGCGCAGTGGGGCACCGACATCATCACTCAGCTGACCACGGCCCTGGACGAGGGCGGCCCCGAAGCTATGCTGCAGGCTGCAGGCGAGATCATCTCCGATCTGGCAGCGGGCATTGCTGAGCAGCTGCCCGGGTTGATGCAGTCCGGTGTGGAGATCATTACCCAGCTGACCCAGAGCCTGACCGACGCCATGCCTGCCATGCTGGACACTGCGGGCGAAGTGCTGGGCACGCTGGTGCAGGGCATCATTGACAACCTGCCGGAGCTGATCGTCTGCGCGGCCCGCATCATTGCGCAGCTGGCGGACTACCTCGGCGACCATGCCGACGACATCATGGACAAAGGCTTCGAGTTTGTGGAAAGCCTTATCATCGGCATCACCGCAGCGCTGCCCCAGCTCATCACGTCGGCGGCTGGACTGATCGCCAAATGGGCGGCTGCCATAATCTCGCACCTACCCGAAGCTCTCAAGTGCGGTGCCGCTCTCCTGACCACACTGGTGGACGGCATCATCCGCAGCATCGAAAATCTGGCCGAAGCCGCCCTTGCCTGCATTGCCAAGCTGGTGGGTGTCTGGGATGGCAACATGAACGAGTTCGGCCATATCGGCGAGAACATTGTGCAGGCCATCATCAACGGCATTGCGGGCATGTGGGGAAAGCTCACTTCGTGGCTCTCCGGCCTGATTGCTGACCTTGTCGGCACGGCCAGCGATGCTGCGGTTACCGGTATCACGGACAGCACGGCAGACACCCCCACCCGCAAGAGCAACACGACCACGGACGAAGATCGTGCCCGCCGCCAGAAGCGCCACGAGGAACGCATTCGGCAGGCGCAGGAAGAAGCAGCCGCCGCCAAGGCGGCGGCCGCCTCCGTCACCGATTCTGCCGGAAAGGCAGCCGCCGCAGTCGATACCTCCGGCAAAAAGGCCAGCAAGTCCGCCAAAACCGCCACCGCATCGGTGGTGAAGTCCCTCTCCGACACGGTCACAACCGTGAAAGACGGTGTCACCCGCACGGTGGAGACCGTAAATGAGACCCTCTCCAACGGCAAGCAGCAGCAAAAGCAGACGATCACCGAGACCAGCCGCCAGATGGTGGCCGGTGTCCTGAAGGACATCAAGACGATCACCGAGATCGACGAGAAGGGCAAGAAGACCGTCAAGCAGACCATGGAGACCGTCCGCGAGACGGCAAAAACGGTCACCTCGACCTTTGACACGCTGGTTGACGGCGTCAAGACCACCACCCAGACCGTGACCGAGACGCTCACCGACGGCACGGAGACCCAGAAAAAGGTCATCACCGAGACCTACGACGACGTGGTGGACGGGGCCCTCGTGACCATCGAGCGGGTCAAGACCATCGCCGCCGACGGCACCGAACAGACTGCCGAACAGATCAAGAAGTCTGCCGCCGACAGTCTGGACGGCCTGTGGAAAGAGCTGCAGGAAAAAGCCAACGAGGGCGTGCTGGGCACCTTTGACGACCTGTACAGCGCCGTCAAAGACAAGGACTGGAAAAGCATCGGCCTGTGGGTGGCAAAAACTATCTACGGCGGCCTGACCGCCGATCAGAAGAAGCAGATCGAGGACTACGCCCTCGGGCTCGTGGGCAAGATCAACGGCGTGCTGGGCCAGTACCAGCAGCAGATCGCCGCCAAGGCGTGGGACATCGGTACCCAGATCTGCAACGGCCTGACCAACGGCTTTGCCGACGTGTGGCAGCAGGCGTCCCAGCTGGGCAGCACCCTCACCAGCATTTTCACCGGGCTCAAGGGCCCCCTGAGCAACGCGGCCACGGCCATCAGTCAGGGCCTGCAGGGCGGCCTGCTGTCCAGCTTCCCGTCCATCTACGCGGGCGTGGCTGGCATGATCGGCTCCATCGGCGCGGCCTTTGAGGGCATGATGACCGCCATCTCTGCGGCCCTGAACGCAACCGTTTTCGGCATCCCGATGGGCGTCATCGTGGCGGGTGCAGCCGTGGCGCTGGGCATCGCCATCGCGGCCATCGTCAGCAAGCTGGGCGGCTCTAAAAAGAGCTCCGGCGTGTCCGGCGGCGGCAGCGTTTCTGGCGGCAGTGGCGGCTCCGGCGGCATCAGCGGCGATATCGACATCTCCACCGGCACCGGCAGCCTGGAGGACGCCATCAACGCCAACACCAAGGCGCTGACCAAGACCAACGCTGCTCTGGCCGACATGATCCGGCAGGCGGGCAGCCTGGTGCTGTCCGACAATATGCGGCTGGGCAGCACCGTGGCCGCGTCCGGCACCGCGCAGGTGCGTGCTGCTGCCAGCAGCTACCACCGCGAGGGCGATACCAACATTACGCAGTACATCCAGAGCAAGGCGCAGTCCGCTGCAGACCTTGCCCGCGAGACCCGCTGGGAGGCCGACAAGGCCCGCCGCCAGCGCAGAGGATAAGGAGGGGCACCGTGCTTTTTAAGGATCACTTAAAGATCGTCACCGACGCCGGTGCCGTCCTGCATCTGGGCTGGGACTACGACATGCCCTACTTCCTCGACCCGCTCAATGGCACCGACGTAGACCTGCAGACGGCACAGGGCATCAACCAGGTGGGCACCACCGTGGAGCGGCAGAGCGTCTCCGGTGTGTCCCGCACGCTGGATGTGACCTTCTGGGGCAGCAACAAGCTTGCCAACGCGAACTTCTTCACCCGATGCTTGCCCTACTTCACAAGGGGCACCCTCTACTTCGGTGACCGGTACTTCGCGCGGTTTGTGCTGCAGAAAACACCCTATTTCGCCAGCTACACCCCGGACCCGCGCTGCAGCCTCATGCTGTATACTCCAAAACCCTTCTGGTACAACCTGACCGCCGTCAGCAGCGTGCTGGGCGGCTTCCGGCCTGCGTTCAGTTTCCCGGTGTGCTACGACAGCCACACCTACGGCATCCGGCAGGACGGCACCATGGCAGTGCTGCGCAACGACGGCAGCCTTCCGGTGCCCTTCACGGCCACGTTGAGCTGCGCCACCACGCCGGTGGTGCACCCGAAGGTCGTGGACCTGAAAACGGGCGCGTACATCGGCTTTGACCTGACCTTGCAGCCTGATGACACACTGGAAATTTACCGCAGCACGTCTGACCGGCTGGCCGTGGCACTGACCCATGAGGGCATCACCACCAACTGCTTTGCCGCGTTGGACGAGGACAGCACCCTCACTGAGCTGCAGCCCGGCGACAACGTGCTCAGCCTGCAGGCCGAGAGCGGAGCCAGCTATCTGCGGGCATCCGTGAGCTTTTATCCGATGGAGGCGGGAATCATCCCGGAACCGTTATGAGATTGGACGTTTTGGACGCAGACACCCTTGTCCGCGTGGGCTGGGTGGATGTGTGGGTGTCCTTCTACTGGGACAGCCCGTATTACTCCGAGGGCGGCTTTACCCTTGAGGTGCGGCCCACGGCCGAAAACCTGCAGCTCCTGAAGGAAGGCCGCTGGGTCGTCCGCAGCGATGAGAGCCCGCGCATCCCCATGCGCATCTGCTCCCGCGCCAACCAAAACGAGGACGCGAACCTCGTGGTCTCCGGCTACCCGGCAACGTGGCTGCTGACAAAGCGGGTGTCCGCTGCGGTCATCAAGGAGCAGAACGCCGAACAGGCCATGCGCAGCCTTGTGAGCGCCATGCAGCCGTGGCCCCGGTTAGAGCTGGGCACGGAGTACGGCTTCGACACCACCTTCTCGAAGCAGACCTCCGGCGGCACGGTCTTCGACTATTGCCAGACCATCGGGCAGGCGTGCGACCTCGGCTTCCGCATCGTGCTGGACGGCACCGGCGCGGAAAAGCGCCTGCTGTTCGAGTGCTTCCGCCCCACCTTCGACCCCAACAATCGGTTTAGCCCCAAGTGGGGCAACCTGCTCAACGCCGGGTGGAGCTTTGCGGACACCGACTACGCCAACGTCGCCCTCGTGCAGGGCGCGGGCGAAGGCAGTGCCCGGGCCACCGTCTGGGTGGGAGACGTGGACACCACCGGTGCAGACCGGCGCGAGATGTACATCGACGCCCGGGACATCCAGCCCGACGAGGACAGCGGTGAGACTACCGCCAGTCAGAGCTACCTGCAAAAGCTGGCCGACCGGGGCGGCGAAAAGCTGCTGGCCCAGCTGCGCACCGGCAGCATTGAGTTTGACGTGGACGACGATGCTTTGCAGGTGGGCGACGTGCTGAGCGCCAGCCTGCCCCAGCTGGGCTACACCGCCATGGTGCGCGTGGCCGACATCATCACCCAGAGCCAGGACAGCGGCACCACCCGCACCATCCGGCTGGGCACCCCCAGCTGGCACAAAACGTAAAGGAGGACCTATGAGCGACATCATAACTTACCCCGAAAACGGCATCACCTACGACGCCGACGACGCATCGGGCTACCTCGCCACCCGGCAGAGCGGCGTATACAGCGCCGAGGAGGACTTCGCGGTCTCCATCTCGGGCGAGCTGAGCCTGACCGTCAGCGCGGGTCAGGCATGGGTGCGCCCGTCCCGGTTTAAGGGCAGGAGCATCATCATGGAGCAGCCCACCACGCTGACCCTGACCGCTGCTGACCCGGTGCGCACCCGCATCGACCGCGTGGTGCTGCGCTACGACGCAGCGGCCCGCAAGACAAGCCTGCAGGTGCTGGAGGGCACGCCGGACTCGGCCAGCCCCACAGCCCCGGCGATCACCCGCACGGCGCTGGTCTACGACCTCTGCCTTGCCGAGATCACCCGCCCTGCAGGCTCCACGGCCATCACCGCCGCCGACGTCACCGACACCCGCGCGGACGAAGACGTCTGCGGCGTCATGCGGGACGGAGTGACCAGCATCCCGACAGCGCAGCTCATCGCCCAGTGGCGGGCGGCGCAGGCTGACCTTGAGACGCAGCTGCGTGCACAGCTGGCAGTCCTCAACGCGGAGATCAAGGAGGGCAGCGCGTACAGCAAGACCGAGGCCGACACCAAATTTGCGCTGACCGCGGATAAAATCACACGACTCGAAAGGATGATGAACATGGACGGCAAGTTAGTTTTTAGCGGTGCAGGCGTCTGCACTGGTGGCACCACCACAATGGCAATCCCCAGCACGGTGGATTACGTCGAGATCGTCTCGGCGATTCCGGCGATGGGACGAGCTGGCTACGGCGGTACAACCAGCAGCGGTTATGCTATCTCTGTGGGCAACTCCGTCGGCGTGTCGGAAGATTTCGGCCACGCCAGAGTCGCACGCGGCGGTTCTGCGACTGTAGCATTTACGGGTCTTAGTACACGCGGCTATTCGCCCATCAATTCAGTCCAGATCACTTCTGAGGTTACAGACATTGCACTGGTCTCCGTGTCCTTTGCCTCGGGCGGCACCCTGTCCATCTCGGGCGGCTCCAGCTCTAACCGCTTTACCGTGTACGGCTACCAGTACCTGTAACCCAGGAGGTGAACACATATGATGACTATTATTGACTGCACCACCCAGCCCGAGCACCGGGTGATCTACGGCATCTGCACCACACCTATCCCGGACGGCTGGGCCGTCATCCCGGAGGGCATGACCCTGCCGGGCGTCCTCGCATACGCGGACATCACGACCGAGGAGCGGGACGGCCTGCCGACCGTGACCGCCATCACCCCGCGCCCGGACCTGGTGGCTCAGGCCGAGGCCGCAGCAGCCGCAGCGCAGGAGGAGGCCAAAAAGCAGGCCGAGCAGATGGCGCAGCTGCCGGACCGCGTGGCCGCGCTGGAGACCGCGAACAACGATATCATCTTAATGATGGCTGATTTGATTGGAGGGACTACCGAATGAAAACTCTGAACGCACTCAAGCTCCGCATTATGGTTCGGGCATTCCGCATCCGGCTGACTGCTGGTGAAGCCTTTGAGGACATCGCGGCCGACTATCCGGCGCTGACCACGGACGACCTCGAAGCCATCAAGGCTGAGCTGGAAAAGTAACCCGAGAAAGGACGTACATATGGCAATCAAACAGTATTCCCTTGCAAAGGACGGTGCCCGGCAGCTGGCACCGGGTTTCCGCGTCCGGGAATTTCGGTGCCGCGATGGCAGTGACACGGTGCTGGTGGACGAAGGCCTTGTGGTGCTGCTGCAGTGCATCCGTGAGCACTTCGGCAGGCCGGTGACCATCACCAGCGGCTACCGCACCGCAGAGCACAACGCCAAAGTGGGCGGCGCAAAATCCAGCCAGCACCTGCTGGGCCGTGCGGCAGACATCCAGGTGGCCGACACCAGCGTCGAGGACGTGGCCGCCTATGCTGAGAGCCTGATGCCTGCATGGGGCGGCGTGGGCCGCTACCCGGTCAAGACGGGCCGCGCCAAGGGCTGGGTGCATGTGGATACCCGCGCCAATAAGAGCCGGTGGACAGGCTGAGAGGGGGTGACGTTTTGAAAGATTATTTCTGCATGGCCGTGGGTGCGTTGGGCGCTGCGTTTGCCAGCCTGTTTGGCGGATGGGACGCAGCGCTGCAAACGCTCATCATCTTTATGGCCATCGACTACATCACCGGGCTGATCGTGGCGGGAGTGTTCCATGCAAGCCCCAAGACCAAAAGCGGCACGCTGGAAAGCCGCGCGGGCTGGAAAGGCCTGTGCCGCAAGGGCGAAACGCTGCTGATCGTGCTGGTGGCCTGCAGGCTGGATGCCGTGATGGGTTCCACCTTTGTGCGGGATGCCGTTGTGATCGGCTTTATCTGCAACGAGACCATTTCCATCATCGAAAACGCGGGCTTGATGGGGCTGCCCATTCCGGAAGCCATCACCAGGGCCGTGGATATTTTAAAGCAGCGCTCGGAAACCGAGCAGAAAGGATAACAACTTATGAATGAATTCCTGAAAGTCGCTCTCACTGCCTGCATTCCCGCAATGACCG
>ERZ1106954.482-NODE-482-length-34378-cov-7.015500_pt1 | contig 34378 bp, 28 predicted proteins | sample MGYA00403678_ERZ1106954 | MGnify/ENA primary metagenome ERZ1106954 (study PRJEB35170, sample SAMEA104062445) | human gut metagenome | biome: human gut; feature: human-associated habitat; material: faeces | place: Denmark | collected 2012-08-20 ... | reverse complement strand
ATAGCACTCTCCATCCTTATCCCTTGTAAAACGGATACGCATGGCCTCGTTTCTGGCATACGCGTAGTTGATTGAATCCCTTAGCACGTTCCAGTCGAGCTCAGTGCCGATTGTCAGACTTGTACCTATATTGAGCACAGCCATATTCGGACAGTACTTTGCATAGTACAAATGAAATTTTTGTGCAACCGTAATCGGATATACATTGTGTCCTTTTCTCGTCTTCATCATCTCATAACTCCTTTCAAAAATTTATCAAGTGCGTCCTCGAAAGCTTTCGTATTCTTGTAATAGCTCTCGCAGTGTCCTGCACCCTTTACTATCAGCTTTGTCTTTTGTGACGCGCAGCTTGTATAAAGCTCATCACACATGCTGCATGGCACAAATGTATCCTTATCACCATGGATAAACAGAATAGGCAGCTTCGCCTTTTGCACCTCTTTTGCAGCATTGCATTCATCAAGCCCATACCCTGCCATTTTTCTGTTCACAAAATCTGCAATCTGAATCATCGGAAAAGCCGGCAGATGGTACATGCTGTGAAGCACATGTGTAAATACCGCCTTAGGCGAGGTAAATGCACAGTCTGACACAATTCCCTTCACCTGCTCTGGCAGATTAAGCCCACTAGCCATAAGCACAGTGGCACCTCCCATGGAATTTCCCATCAGCACTATTCTAATGTCATTGCCTGCCTTCTTAATCATCCAGTCAATCCATTTAAGCGCATCATAGCGGTCCTTGCAGCCGAAGCCTATGAATTTGCCCTCGCTTTGTCCGTGCGCTCTCGCATCTACAAGCAGCATGCTATAGCCCTTCTTTAAATAGTAATTGGATATGCTGCTGTAATCAGACATAGCTTCACTTGTGTAGCCGTGGAAGCATATGACGGCTTTGTCCGGATTACCTCCATCTATCCCCGGAAAATATGTGGCATGCAGTCTTAATCCATCATCAGACTTAATCCACACATCCTCATGAGTCTGTGCTCTCATCCACTCTCCGCGCGGCTTCATAAAGCTGTAATAGCTCTCCCAGTCAACCCCGGACATCTTCATCGTGCGCTCCTTCTTGGCATTGTAGCGCATCATGGTTCTCCTGTAAAAATAAGCACTGCCGCCTGCCTCTGCTGCAGCAATACCGCCTAAAACACCTGCAATTATTCCCCACTTCATCCTCAATCACCTACGCCTTCTTACTGTCTATAATCTGCTTCAGGCGAAGTGCCTTATCAATATTTCCCTCCACCTTGAGCTTACCTGTTGTAAATGCAAGAATCGGATCAATCTTTCCATCTGCCAGCTTGAAAAGAGTCTCAGCGCTGCATATAAAAATCGCATCCCTGTCAAAATACTCATACGGCTCCACTGCCAGCACACCGTCCTTTACCTCGGCATAAAAAATTCCCTCTGCCTCTCCTGTTATATTAAACTGAAAAGCAAGATGCTCGCTTATATCGCTCACATCAGACTCCATAAACAGTCCCTTTACCTTTGAAAACATGTCTGCATAAGTCATATCAATTCTCCTTTTTCGACCATCGGTCAACTTGTTACTTCATTACAGTATCACTTTTTCGACTGGCGGTCAATATAAATATTTTCATTTTCAAACTATTCTGTTATTTTTTCATAAACTATCCAAACGTATCATATCATCATCACAAAAACCTATTACCACGGTAAAATTTCATGGAAGAATCACATGGATTGTGATAATATATATGATATGAGGGTCAAAAGGTATTTTGCCCCTCATTTATGATTAATCAGATTACTACATGCTACGCATTCCCGTAATCTGACTCCACCTCGAAATCCGCTAATTTCCTGCGTCCCCGCAGCAAATTGCTACTTTCTCGGTGTAGTGCGGGTCACTAAGGTATACATCGAATTGCATGCAAGCATGCATCGATGATACCTTTTGACCCTTTAATCATATATATTAAAATGAACGTAACTAATAAAAGAGGAGCCACTATGCCACATTCCACAAGACCAAATTCGGAAAAATACGAGAAGATACTTGAAGCGCTAAGAACCCTTTTAGAAACAAAAAAAATATCCCAGATATCTGTCAGCGAAATCGCCCAGACAGCCGGGATAGGCAAGGGTAGCATATATTATTATTTTTCATCAAAGGAGGCTATCTTTGATGCACTTATGGCAAAAAGCTACGAAGAGCCGCTTGCCACCGCAAAGGAGCTTGCAAAGCGCACCGATATATCTCCGTTTGTGCGCATGGCGATGATATTTCAGGCATGCCGCAACTCCTCTGCAGCCTTTTTAAAAATCCAGTCCGATGCCGGAAACGGTGTACAGGAGAATGCATTTTTGCACAACAAATACATCAATTACCTGATTACTGAGCTAAAGCCGGTGACCGGTGAAATCATAAGGCAGGGAGCAGCTGAGGGACTTATCGTGTGCCAACAGCCTGATGCGCTTGCAGAGATTGTGCTCCTTGTGCTCGTCGTAAAGCTAGACAATACACTGATTCCGTCCACAAAAGAAGAGACCGAACAGACTATCTCTGAGCTCATCTCACTGCTTGAGAAGGGCACTGATAATCCTGAAGGGTCTCTAAATTTTCTCAAGCTGTAAAAATTCCAACTTAAATTTTCCTGTAGTGGTACGCAAAGTATATATTGCCGGCTATTGCGGTGAGCGTCCACGAAATGACATATATGAGATATAATGACTGCAGTGTCTTAAAATACGCAAACACTGTGAGCAGCCATATAATCCTGAATACGACAGAGCCCATAACCACTATGATGGTAGGTGCTACACTTTTTCCAATGCCCCTGGCGGCGGCTGTGGCATTGTCCATGAAGGCTGATACACAGTAGACGAATGCCATCACACCGATTCTGATCTGTCCATAGTGTATCACGGCATTATCACTCGTAAAGAGCAAAAGGAACGGTCTTTGGAATATAAACAGCGCCACTCCAAGCACCAGTCCCATCAGAAACGAGTATGCCAGGGTGATGAAAAATGTCCTAAGCACCCTTTCCTTTTTCCTCGCGCCCAGATTCTGCGCTATGAAGCTGGTACATGCGGTGTAAAATGCTGCCATCATGTCATAGATGAGCGAATCCGCATTGGTGGCGGCTGAATTGCCCTCCACTACCACATGGCTGAAGGAATTGATGGATGTCTGGATACATATATTGGCTATGGCAAAGAGCGAGTACTGTATCGCGGCCGGCACTCCAATACGAAGCACTGCTGCAGCTGCATCCCTGTCAATCGCTATATCCTTCATGCGCAGGCCGTAGCTGCCGTATGTCTTCATGAGAAACCTGATGATGAGTGCCGCTGAGATATACTGTGCTATGATGCTTGCGATGGCTACTCCTATCACTCCCAGTCTGCATACTATTACAAAGAACAGGTTGAGCACTATATTGATAATTCCTGAGATACTCAGGTATATGAGAGGCCTCTTTGTATCTCCAACTGCGCTCAGCACACCGTTGCCGAAATTATAAAGCGCAAGCGCCGGCGAACCGCACAGATATATCATCAGATATGCTGTAGCACCGTCTATAAGCTCAGGCTTTGTATTCATCACTTCAAGTAGCGGCTTTGAAAAAGCCAGGCCTGTCACTAACAGTAAAAGTCCCGCTATAAAGCACAGGATGACCGATGTGTGGACGGTCTTATGCACCCTCTGATAGTCCTCTGCTCCCATGTGCAGTGCCGTGACAGCATTGACACCGCCTCCCATGCCAAGCAGTATGCCTGTTGTGAGTGTGATGATGATTGTCGTGGAACCGACCGAGCCGAGTGCTCTTGCACCTGCAAATTTTCCCACCACTGCCACATCCGTCATATTAAAAAATACCTGTAAAAGGTTTGAGAACATAAGCGGTATGGAGTAAATCAGTATCTTCCTTGCGAGTGGTCCGTTCACCATATCCAGTTCTTTGGTCTGTGTTGCTCTTGACTTCATTTTTTCCTCTTGTAAAGCTTAAATTATATTCCTATGACAATATATTTTCTCACGAAATAGTTACAAATACTTTCTTGTCATACTCCGGTAAATCAAATATTAATTTATTATAGAAACATTTTCTACTTTTTTCAAGACCTGTAAACATCTAAAAAAGTAGAAAAAAACCGGTGCTAAAACGCACCGGCTTTTATACCTTAAACCTTACATATTACACTGCTGCACACAGCCTGATATCATGATGTCAGCCCCACGTCCAGACAGCGTCTGTATATCATAATTTAGAAATCTGTGAGGTTTGCAGCTCTCTTCTCAAGGAATGCTCCCATTCCCTCTTTCTTATCATTTGTGTCATTTACAACACCAAAGAGGTTTGCTTCCATCTCAACAGCGTTCTTGATATCCATATCATATCCGTTGTTGATAGCAGCCTTTGCAACTGCGATTGCGTAGCTTCCCTTAGAGATGATCTTAGCAGCCATAGCCTTAGCTGTTGGCATAAGCTCCTCTTTTGCTACTACCTTATTAACGAGACCGATGCGGTATGCTTCAGCAGCGTCTACATTGTCGCATGTGAAGATCATTTCCTTAGCACGTCCCATTCCTACTAAACGAGCAAGTCTCTGTGTACCGCCAAAGCCAGGGATGATTCCAAGTCCTGTCTCAGGCTGTCCGAAAATTGCGTTCTCAGAAGCGATTCTGATATCACATGCCATAGAAATCTCGCATCCTCCACCGAGTGCGAATCCATTGACAGCTGCGATTGTTACCTGACGCATATTCATGAGCTTGAAGAATGGCTCTGAAGCCTTGATTCCGAATGCTCTTGCCTGTGGTGCTGTGAAATTAACCATCTCTGAGATGTCTGCTCCTGCTACGAATGACTTGAACTCGTTGCCCTTCTTGTCATGACCACCTGTAAGGATAAGCACCTTAACATCGTCTCTTGCCTCTATCTCTGTTAATGCTACATTTAACTCATCAAGAGTCTCACTGTTTAATGCATTAAGAGCAGCCGGTCTTGAGATTGCAAGTACTGCAATCTGATCTGCTACGTCAAGTGTTAAATTTTTGAACTCGCTCATTGTATAAATCCTCCTTAAAAAACCTATGTATAACCGACATTTCTGTCGTAATTTATAAAAAAATAGTAACACTTTGACAAATTTTTGTCAATGTCTGAATGACCTTTTTCAATAATATTTACCGTTTAATTTAATATACAAAATTTAAGGAGACAGTCTGCTTAATGCAAACTGCCTCCCGCTTTAGAAATAATATAATCAAATTATTTAATTAAATTAAATCAAAACTCAAATTACATAAGTCCATGTGTCCTGTTGTAAGCATTGCAGATCATATTTGAGTTCTTGATAAGTATATGCATAGCGATGAATGGTCCGATTCCACAGATAAGTGTACCAAATATGCACCACATCAAAACAGTGGTTCCATTCTCCTGAATGCCAAGTCCGTATCTGCCTGCATTATTTGCCAGTCTGTTGCCCAGCTTATAGTACCAATACCATGCATAGATACCGCATGTAATCATTGAAAGCAGGATAAATGCTACGAGACCTGATGTATTCTCGCCATCTCCATCACATGCTATATTGACATCATGAGCCATCTTGTAGATGAAATAATATCCATAAATACCACATGTAATAATAGACAGGATGATGTATGAGGCAAGACCTCTGTCATCCTTTAACTTCTCTCCCCTGTATGGCGGAGGAGTCTGACCACCATTGTTCTGGTAGCCTGCGTTGTACTGTCCGGCTCCGTTGTTCTGGTAGTCTCCATTGTACTGTCCACCTGCATTCTGCTGGTTTGCACTGTTTCCTGTGAAGGACTGCTTTACCTCATCAAATGCACTTCCAAGCTCCTGCTCTGCTGCATTGAAGGCCTCTCCTGCTTTGTTGACAAAATCCTGTGCCCTGGAAACAGGTGCTCCACAGTATGGACAGAATTTTGTTGAATCAGGAATTTCTTTTCCACATTTTTCACAAAACATCTTCTTTCTCCTTTTTTATTTGCTTTTTATTACACGAATGATACGAAACAGGATATTGTTTTCCGGCTCAAAGACCACGACATCATCTCCTGACCATATCAATCTGCATATATAAACAATAGCAAACATAATGATGATTGTAAATATAATTATTTTATAAATTTTAATATTTATTTTATATTTACACAAAAGCACTATTACCGCAATAGGCACAAGCCAAAAAAGCGGATGGTATGCAAATGCCTTTGCTATATCAAGCTGTAAAAATGCCATCCATGCCCTCGACATGCCACAGCCTGCACATGATATTCCGGTGATGAACTTAATGGGGCATGTGATGCCTATCGACTCCATAGCTGTGTAAAGTACCACTACGGCTGTGACAGCACATATGAGCTCTTTTCTTTCATTTTTTCTTTTATTGTCCATACAAATGTTATCTCAAAAAGTATGCACTGTAAGGTGGCAGCTCAAGGCCACCGTTTAAAGTAACCTGCTCACCTGTAATCAGGTCTGTTGCATCACCCTTTCCCATATCAAAGCCTGCGAAAAACGGCTGGTCTGCGGCATTGATGCACACGAATACCCTTTCGCCATCACATTCACGACCAAAAACACACTGGCCGTTTGTGAGCACAACCGAATAGAAATTACCGTAGCATAGTGCCTTTGACTGCTTCTTTGCCTCTGTGAGCTTTGAAATCCACTCAGTCAGTTCATTCCACTGTGGGGCTTCAAAGCATGCCCTAAGCGCCGGGTCACCGTCTTCTTTTTTTGCCTTCTCTCCCCACTCACTGCCATAGTACACACAAGGGATGCCCGGCATACCAAATGCAAGTGCATAGATTAGTGGCAGATGCTTTTCATTGGTCAGTATGCTTGCCACTCTTGTCACATCATGATTGTCCACAAATGACAGGAGGTGCTTACCCTTGTAGAGAGTCCATTGCTCCGGTCCGAACTGTCTGAGAAGCGAATGATTTATCTCAAACATATTCATGGAATTAAAGCTCGAGTACAGACCCTTATAGCACTCATAGTTCGTTACCGAGTGAAGCATCGCATCATTCATAATCTGGTTGTAGTCACCATGCAGTGTCTCTCCCACCAGGAAGAAATCCGGCTTTAGTGAGTCGCAGAACTCCCTTAGTCTTCTGAGGAAATCATGGTCTAGGCAGTATGCCACATCAAGTCTCAGCCCGTCTATATCAAACTCGTCTACCCAGCCCTTTATCGCTGAAAAGATATGCTGGATTACATCCTCATTTCTCAGATTAAGCTTGACCAGATCATAGTTGCCTTCCCAGCCCTCGTACCACAATCCATCATTATAGTTTGAGTTGCCGTCAAAGGCTATACGGCCAAACCAGTTTACATATGGTGAGCTTTCTCTGTTTTTAAGCACATCCTGGAACGCCCAAAAACCTCTTCCCACATGATTGAACACACCATCCAGCACCACCCTTATGCCGTCCTTGTGCAGATTATCACAGACCTGTGCGAAGTCCTCGTTTGTGCCAAGCCTTGTGTCTATTTTTGTATAATCCCTTGTATTATATCCGTGTGTATCAGATTCAAACACCGGTGAAAAATAGATTGCATCTGCCCCAAGCTTTTTGATATGAGGTATCCAGTCATTTACTTTCAGAATTCTGTGCTCCAAAACACCATCATTCTCAAATGGTGCCCCACAGAAGCCTAACGGATAAATCTGATAAAATACGCTTTCATATGCCCACATTATTTTGTCCTCCTTGATAGTTGTGTAGTGGTTTTGTACCTGTTATCTATTATACACAATTATGTACTTATATGCTACATTTTTTTGTTACTTTTTACCTACATTAAGCATTTTGTTACCTTGTATAATTAAATTTCTAATAGAAATTCCTGTAGACAACACATGCAATAACCACATGGATAAAGAAAATAAGCGGCATCCCCTTTACAAAATACCAATGCTTTGTCTTGTGCCTGAAGGCATACATCCCAGCCCATGTACCGGCGCTTCCGCCCAGCAGGCTGAGCCCAAATAATGTCTTCTCCGGGATGCGCCATGCGTGTGCCTTGGCCTTACACTTGTCAATTCCCATCGCAGCAAAGCCTGCTATATTCATAAGAAGCAGATAAATCAGAAAAATTTTCATATAAATAATGCTCCATTCTATTACTCCGCACATAAATTTATAAATATATAAACATATCTGCATATATTAATAAGTCCACAAAAAACAATAGCCCAGCCTTTAAAGGCCGGGCCATAAATTAATTATTAATTCTTAGCTTTTTTAGAACCTTTAGCCGGTGCAGCCGCCTGCTTTTTGATGGCGCTCTTGCCCAGATAAAGCTTCATCACATACCACAGCTCTGTAGCGATGCAGATTGAAGAATATGTTCCGCAAAGCACACCTACCATGAGTGGTAATGAGAACTCTCTGATTGATGTATGACCAAAGATAAAGAGTAACAATACCATAACAAATGTAGTAAGCGAAGTATTGATGCTTCGTGAAAGTGTCTGTGTAAGGGACTCGTTTGCTATATCAGCAAGCTCATCTGCTGAGTACTTCTTGATACCGTGAAGGTTCTCACGGATACGGTCAAAGATAACGATTGTATCGTTGACTGAGTAACCTACGATTGTAAGTATACATGCGATAAACGTACTGCCGACTGAGATTCTGATAAGTGCATATGCTGTGACAACAACAAGCACATCATGTACCAGCGCAAGGATAGCACTTGAAGCAAATCTGATATCCTTGAATCTGAACCAGATATATAACAGCATGAAAATACATGAAATAATAACTGCCTTTACAGCGTTTGTTCTCATCTCTCCACTGATGGTTGAGCTGATACTCTGAGTCTCTATAGTTGATGCATCAACATTGAAATCCTTCTCAAGAAGAGCTGCGAGATCCTGTCTCTCATCGAGTGAGAGTGTACGTGTCTTTAATGTGACATCATGGCTGCCCTGGACTGTAGTAACCTGCACTGCACTATTGCCAAGGAGCTTTGATACTGAAGGCACGATGTCCTTCTCAACCTCTGCTGCTGTATAATCCTTGCCAAAGTCTGCAGTGGTTGATGTACCACCTACAAACTCAAGACTGTAGTTTAATGCATTGCCGCTTGTAGCACCGAAATAAATCATACCGCCGATACCTGCAAGTATAACTACACCTGAGATAACAAAGTATTTAACTCTGTTCTGTACAAATCTGATAACCTTTCTCTTCTTTGCCTTGCCGTAGAACTTCTCAGCTCTGACACCGACACCGTAAAATGCTCTTGTAAGGTATTTTGCAATAAAAAGAGCTGTAAACAGTGACAGAATAATTGAAATCATAAGTGTGTATGCAAAGCCCTTTACTGTACCTGAACCGAGCACCATAAGCACAAGTGCTGCGATAAAGGTTGTAACCTGTCCATCGAGGATGGCTGAAAGAGCCTTCTTGTAGCCCTCATTTACTGCAGCAAGCACTGATTTGCCACCTGCGATTTCCTCACGGATACGGGCAAATACGATAACGTTTGCATCTACTGCCATACCGATACCAAGGATGATACCCGCGATACCCGGCAGTGTAAGTGTAATCTCAAACCAGTAAATAAACAGTACTGTAAGCATTGAGTAGAGTGCAAGTCCGATAGATGCAACCACACCGAGTATACCATAGAGCACAATCATGAATATCATGATTAAGATAATTCCGATAATTGCAGCCTTTACTGCATTTGTGAGCGCTGTTCCACCGAGCTGTGCGCCAACAACATTTGACTCTAACTCCTCGAGCTGGAGGTTGATGGCTCCGACACGGATAAATGTTGCAAGGCTTGTTGCCTCGTCGTAATCCTTCATTCCGTTGATTACACAGTTACCATCTGAGATAACGGCGCTTACTGTAGGAACGCTGATGAAATGATCATCATAGTATATACCGATTGACTGTCCTGCATCCTTTGCCTTCTTTGTGGCATCTGCCCATGTGTCAATAGCCTTATCCTTGAGCTTTAATGAAACAACAGGCTCCTTGGTTGATGTAGATGATGACTGGTCATACTGGGCGCTTGCATCCTTTACATCGTTACCATCGAGGATGACTGAACCATTGGCCTTTAAGGTGTCAATATCATAATTGAGCTTGTAGCCGCCCTCAACCGATGTGTCCTGTGTATAGTTGGCATTTCCGTCACTGTCATACTGGGCGATGAAGTACAGTGATCCCGGACTTCCAAGATCCTCGAGTACCTTGTTAGGGTCGTCAACACCCGGAATCTCTACAGTGATACGGTCATCCCCGCTCTTGTATACAGAGTACTCTGTTGTGTAGCTCTCTGCACGCTCCTCGAGCTTTGCGATAGTATCATTTACGTCCTTGTCTGAAGGATTCTTGTCCTTGATATGGTAGGTGATTGAAACACCACCTGAGAGGTCGAGACCAAGCTTGATATTCTGATAATCCTTATCCTTGGTGCTCTCACCATTAGCAGTTGCCTCCTGCTTTTGCTTTGTGTCGGTGATTACTGCAGTGGAATACCAGCCCAGCAAGCCGATACAAATGACTGCCACAAGGATAATCACCCAACTCTTTCCTTTTTTCATTTTCTTATACCTTCCTGTCATTTTGCTACCATCCATATAGGTATACAGATGGCAAATATATTCGCACACGGGTCACAAATACCGCTATCCGTTTCCCGTGACAAATTCAAATTATTGTGCATCATCTGCCATATCAGCCTCTGCTGCCTTAATCATGATAGCGCACTCTATACGCTTCTTCTGCAGCTCGCAGCCTAAATCATAGGCATCAGTGATTGTGCCGTGGAAGTTGTATGAGTTGGCGGCACAGCCACCGCTGCAATAGAATCTGGCAAAACAGTTGCGACATTTTTCCTTGGCATAAACATTACAGCACTTAAACTCATCCTGGATGTCAGTGGCCTTGATGCCATCCCAGACATTACCCATAAGGAAGTCCTCATTGCCCACAAACTGGTGGCATGGATATAAATCTCCCCATGGAGTCACTGCCAGGTACTCAGTTCCTGAGCCACAACCGGAAAGACGCTTATATACACAAGGTCCTCCCTCTAAATCTATCATAAAATGGAAGAAATTGAAGCCGTTTCCTGCCTTGTTTCTCTTTACCATCTCTGCTGCAAGTCTGTCGTACTCATCAAAGAGCACAGGTAAATCAGATTCCTTAAGTGCATACTCATCTGTAGGCTGTGCCACCACAGGCTCAACCGAAATCTGTTTGAAGCCTAAATCAGCCAGATGAAGCACATCCTTTGAAAAATCAGTATTGAAATGTGTGTATGTACCTCTCACATAGTACTTGTCCTGATGTCTGCTCTCTGCAAACTTCTGGAATTTCGGAACAATAAGGTCATAACTGCCGGCACCCTTTCTGAAAGGTCTCATACGGTCATGAACCTCCTTGCGTCCGTCTATACTAAGAACTACATTATCCATCTCTTTGTTGGCGAACTCCATAATCTCGTCATTTAAGAGCACACCGTTTGTGGTGAGTGTGAACCTGAAATGCTTGTCATGAAGCTTCTCCTGCTCTCTTCCATATGCCACAAGCTGCTTCACCACATCCCAGTTCATGAGAGGCTCTCCTCCAAAGAAGTCTACCTCTAAGTTTCTTCTGCTGCCTGAATTGGCAATCAGGAAATCAAGTGCCTGTTTTCCTGTCTCGTAGCTCATGAGAGCTCGTCTGCCGTGATACTCGCCCTCCTCTGCAAAACAATATCTGCAGGCAAGGTTGCAGTCGTGCGCTATGTGAAGGCAAAGTGCCTTTACAACTGTCTGGCGCTTCTTGAAATCTATGATACGTTCTTTGTATGTATCTTCTGTGAAGAGCTCTTCATTATCCTTAAGCTCATTTACTTCCTGTATTGCTTCTTCTATCTCCGTCTGTGGATACCTGTCCACAAGCTTTTCAATAATCTCCTTAGCTGAGTTGTCCTCAAACAGCTCAATAACGTCATATGTGACATCATCCACCACATGGATTGCGCCACTGTTGACATCTAAGACAATATTATAGCCGTTGTTCTTGTACTGATGAACCACTACAATATTCCTCTCTTTCTATACACATTTTAAAATTACACTGCGAAAAGAGTGTGCACCTATCAGCGCACACTCTTTAAATCCGCTTCACCTATGACTATTTGTACTGCTCACAAGTCTGGTTTCCAACTGTACAAGATGTCTTGCAAGCTGACTGGCATGATGTCTGGCACTCGCCACATCCGCCCTTTTTAACAGTGTTCTGTAATTTTCTTGTATTTAATGTCTTTACGTGTTTCATTTTTATCTCCTTTTCATTTAACGATGTCTCATTGACACATCATATTTGCTTTCAACATTATATCACAGCATTATCAATATGAAAAGTCCTTTTTTAGCGAAAAACAAGCGCTGAAAACATTACCAGAAGGAGTATTATCAAAAGCTCGAAAATATTTTTGGATTCACCTATATCTATGACCACTGTTGCTATCACATACGTTATCCAGTATGCTACGACCGTCACCCTGATAAAACGTCTGCGGTGAAAGCAGCATTTGAGCAAAAATCCGCACACAAGCCCCACCACTATATTGACCGCCATGGCAAGTGCAAACTTTATCCACTCCGCCATGTCGACAAAGCACTGTACTATAGAAAGTATGATAAGGCACAAAAGCGCCGTAAGATGCATAATACATATTGTTATCACAGGACCTTTGATTTTTCTCCACATAAAAACGCCCTCCACACATCATATATATGTGCAAAGGGCGGTAATTATTCATATATGAAATTCATTCGTGATTACAGCTCACAGTTATTAACTGTTCTAGGGAATGGGATAACGTCACGGATATTGCCCATGCCGGTAAGATACATTACGCATCTCTCAAAGCCCAGTCCAAAGCCTGCGTGTCTTGCAGAGCCGTATTTTCTTAAGTCAAGGTAGAACTTGTAGTCATCCTCTGAAAGTCCAAGCTCATTTATTCTGGCAAGGAGCTTGTCGTAGTCATCCTCTCTCTGGCTTCCACCGATGATTTCTCCGATTCCCGGTACAAGACAGTCAACTGCTGCAACGGTCTTTCCGTCGTCATTCAGCTTCATGTAGAAGGCCTTTATCTCCTTCGGATAATCTGTGACAAATACAGGGCGCTTATAAATCTGCTCTGTAAGGTATCTCTCATGCTCTGTCTGTAAATCACAGCCCCATGATACCTTGTAATCAAACTTGTCATTGTGCTTTGAAAGGATATCTATAGCCTCTGTGTATGTCACACGTGCAAAATCATTTTCCACAACATTTCTTAATCTGTCAAGGAGTCCTTTGTCCACGAAATTGTTGAAAAATGCCATCTCCTCAGGTGCATTTTCAAGCACATAGTTGATAACATACTTGAGCATGCTCTCTGCAAGCATCATATCATCCTCAAGGTCTGCAAAAGCAATCTCAGGCTCAATCATCCAGAACTCTGCCGCATGACGTGTGGTGTTTGAATTCTCCGCACGGAAGGTAGGTCCGAAGGTGTAGATATTCTTGAATGCCATAGCATATGTCTCGCCGTTTAACTGTCCTGAAACAGTAAGGTTGGTAGGCTTATTAAAGAAATCCTTTGAGAAATCCACCTTTCCATCCTCTGTCATAGGGAGATTGTTCAAATCAAGTGTGGTCACCTGGAACATCTCTCCTGCACCCTCACAGTCACTTCCTGTGATAAGCGGTGTGTGCACGTACACAAAATCCCTCTCCTGGAAGAATTTGTGAATAGCATATGCGCAGAGTGAGCGCACTCTGAAAACTGCCTCAAAAGTATTGGTACGAGGTCTTAAGTGTGAGATTGTACGGAGATACTCAAATGTATGTCTCTTCTTCTGCAGAGGATAATCCGGTGTGGATGCACCCTCAACAGTCACCTCTGCGGCTTGAATCTCAAATGGCTGCTTTGCATCCGGAGTAAGCACAAGTGTACCTCTTACGATAATTGCAGCTCCGACATTGATCTTGCCAACCTCATCATAGTTGTCTAAGCCATTTCCGTATACAACCTGGATTGGCTCAAAAAATGTACCATCGTTTACCACGATAAATCCAAAATTCTTTGAATTACGATTGCTTCTGACCCATCCTCCGATAGTCACCTCTTTGTCAGCGAATTTGTCCTTGTTGCGGAAAATCTCGCGTATGTTTGTAAGTTCCATTATCTAATCCTCCATTTAAGCTGCCTGCGTATCACCACAGGCAGCATATTTATCGTTATTATTCGGCATCCGCGCTGCCACTTGAAGTATCCGGCGCTGCACTGCCATCCTCAAATGTCACATTTGCTTTCTCTGTGACTGTATCAATAGCCTTGTTTACAAGGTACTGGTTCTTAAGGTATGTCTTTCCCTCATCCTTGTGTCCGCTTCCAAAATACTTGTATACCTCAGAAGCCTTGCTGAACTGACCATTGCTGGCTGATACGATGTAATCCACATAGCTGTTGAAGGCATCATCATCCATCTTGATATTTTCCTTCTCAGCGATAAGCCCAAAGATGAACTCTGTCTTTATCTGGTCTGTCAGATTTTCCTTCCACTTCTCTGTGGCCTGATCCACTGTCATGTTGTAGTTGGACTTTAAATATTTCTTAAGTGTCTGTCCATCCTTGACATTTTCCTTGGTAAATGAAGCAATATACTCATTGAGTCTGGCCTGTAGATACTCATCAGGAATCTCAACTGTGCTGTTGTCAATCATGTAGCTCTTTATCTTGTCCACCTCAGCGCTGTAGAGCTGCTGCTTCAAATCTTTCTCAATCTGTGTGGTAAGCTGGGCATTTGTTGTCACTCCGGCCTTTCCAAACACTGTGTTGACCTGCTCGTCTGTCATATCAGCAAGTGCAACAGGATCTGCTGAGTAAATACCCTTTACTGTATACTCAAATGTAACTGTCTGTCCGTTTAAGTCGTCATTGCCATAATCCTCAGGAAATGTCACGTCACCCTTAACCTTGTCACCCACCTTGGCTCCGATTATAGGCTTTGTAAATCCATCAATAAAGGATGAACCGCCGACCTGGCTATTATTTGTCACATCAAGCATCACATCTGTAGCTGAGCCACCATCAAATGCTTTGCCATCCTTATATCCTGTGTAATCAACCTTGACATAATCGCCATCTGCAACTGTATCACGATCTGTAACCTGCTTGTACGCATCTGCACCATATGACTGAAGCACATTGGTCAGATATGTCTGCTTTGCTGTATCGTTTATCTCATAATCGTTTGAGACTGTAATTGCAACACCTGAATAGTCTGCAAGCTTTGTAACCTGCTTTGCGTAGTCTATGTCAAACTGTCCGCTTCGCATCGTCTCGCTGCCGGCCTCGGTGCCTGCCTCTGTTGCGCTCTTTGAGCCACCCTTTTTGCTCTTGCCGCTTATTACAGCAACAAGCGCAATAATTACCACGATAAGTGCAATCACAATCACTGCTATGACTGCCTTCTTACCTGTATTCTTCTTCTCACTCATTGGAATCCTCCTGAAATCTGTAAGTCATGTTATTTATATGTACAATGCCCTGCCACGGCAAAAACGCATCCGCAAAACACTATACCTGTCTACAATATCACATATCAGGTTAAATTACAACGAGTGAAAATTTCTTTATCTTTGCAAACACCGGAGAAGTATGCATCCTAAGCCCTACTGTCACCCTGGCATTCTTTTGCAGCCTTACCGGCTTAAGCAGATGTGTCACAAACCTGATATCATCCGGGAAAATGTCGCTTGTATATGTATGAACGCCGCTTTCATCCTCCACATCCATAAACAGCTCGACCTCGACACCTGTTGTATTGGTTCCTCTATAGTCAACCGCTGCTATATACTCACCGGTATATTCAATATCCACCGTCTGGCTTATCGAATAGTCAAAATTGGCATCTGAAGAGATAAACACTCCATCCTTACCCAGTGTATACTGTCCTTCTTCGAGGCTTGTCTCAATCTGCCAATTATTAAATCCATCCTTAAATTCAGGATTTGAGATTAGATTTCCATGAATCATAAGAAGCTTCATGAAATCCTCCACCTCCGGTGTTTCTTCATACTCATAAAGTGATTCAATATACTTGTCAAGCTCTTTAATCGGCGGATTTTTCGGATCAAAGTCCCTGATTGCATCCCAGCCCGGCAAAGCCCTGCCATGCTCGTCAAACATACCCATATTCTCAAACCAGGTTCCCATGCCTTTACCAGGCACACCGACAGGCTCCCAGTAGTATACACCTGTCTTTCCGGTATCCTTTGACACCTCTGCTGCTATCTGCATGATTATTTCAAGAGACTTCTTCTGCTCTGCGCTGCCTGCATCAAGACCTGCAGTCTCCATGAGTTCCTTCGAGATATGATCTCCCTTGCAATGCCTCCACGGATGAGCTGTCTCCACAATATAAACCGGCAGATTATATAATTTTATAAGCCTGCTCATAGTATCCTTCAAATCCATGAAGGTACCATGCCAGAACGAATAAAAGGAAAGGCCAATCGCGTCAATCGGCAGCATGCCCGCATTAAACATAGAATCAAACCAAGGCATAATACAGTTATATCTGCCTCCCTGATCCAGATGAATCATGACCTTTGTCTCCGGGAGCAGCTCCCTGACAGCTCTGATTCCCTCATTTACAAGCGCAGCCAGCTGCCTGTACTGTGGCACTGCACCATCCGGAAACAGCATACCACTCCTTATTTCATTGCCAATCTGAACCATATCCGGCGCACAATCCATGATTTTTAATCTGTATAGCACATCATATGTGTACTTGTGCACTGCCTCCTTCAGCTCATCAAAGCTTAAATTCTTCCACGCATCAGGCTTATTCTGCTGTCCCGGATCTGCCCAGTAATCTGAATAATGAAAATCAAGCAGAAAATGCATTTTGTATTTTTTAATGATATGAGCCATCTCGAGAACATATGTAAGACTGCAATACCCCTTAGACTCCGGCACCTTATCAGGCTCATTCCATATGCGCAGACGGACTGAATTTACATTATTCAGCTTTAAAAAATCAAATACCCTGCACACATGACCTTCCCTGTCCATTATTTGTATATTATTGTCAACCATCATAGGAACGGATGAAATATCCACTCCCTTTAAGAAATTGCTATCCTTTTTCTGCTTGCGCTGCTGCTTAAGCTGATACATCTTTGTGTCAGCACTTACGAGATAATCGTCAAAACTCTTACCACTGCCCGGCCTCGTATATATGATGCCGTGACTGATAAACAGGCTGTGCTGCTCCATGATATCATACACGCGCTTTATATACTTCTCAGCAGTGTCATGTCTGTCCCCAGGGATAAACACGATAAATTCATCTCCACCGAATCTATATACCATACTTCCCTCAGGCTTTTGCTCATCAAGCACCCTCGCCACAGTCTTTAAAAGCTCGTCACCGTACTGGTGTCCGTAGGTATCATTTATGTCCTTGAAATCATCCACATCAAGAAATACTATGGTGCAGCCGACATTTTGAGCTTCAAGCTCAGCAAACATAGGAATGACCATCTCATTGCATGCCACACGATTGTATAGGCCTGTGAGCGCATCATGGTTGTAGAGATTCTTAAGCTCATTATTTGTATTCTCAAGTACCTTTTGCTTAAAAAGATTCTCAAGCCTCTTGAGCAGGGCAGACTGTATATCAAACTGCTCAGGATGGTCGTACAAAAACTCAGGATTCCTGAGTATTACATAGCCCACTATCTCGTCCCTGAAATGCAGCGAACAATACATATAGCAGGTGTTTTTATCTACACTCTGCATGTACTGCATAAGGTCATTTACACTCTTAAACTCAAGCTTTCCATTGTCCTTGTCATCCGCATAGAGTACAACCTCGTCGTCAATATCATAGCCATGCTTCCTAAAGTGTGCATTGTTCCTTGCAGCTGCCAGATCAGAAACACCGACCACATACACTCCGTCACACTTCATGCTCTGTATATAGTCAGAGTATCTCTCAAACAAATCATAGTATTCATTGCACTCCTCGAGCTCTTTCTGGAGGATCATTACTGCATCCTCCTCCTGCTCTCTTGCAACGGAGCCTTTGATAATATTCTTTATGTAATTACGATAATCCACTCTGCCGGTATTAGGGCATCCGCAGCTCTCAGCCGGGATAAACTCAGAATCAAGGTATTTATCAGAAGCATCGCCCGTGCCATTCCAAAGCGCCTTAAATATCTCAAGAACTTTTCTGCCTATATTGCCCCTGTTGTGCTCCACTGTTGTAATCTGTGGGTTAAAGTACGCAGCCTTATCCAGATTGTCAAAGCCTGTGACCTTAAAATCCTGTGGTACCTTGTATCCGAGAACCTCTGCTGTCGCACACAGTCCTGCTGCTATATTGTCATTTGCACATAAAAACACATCCGGTAACGGTTTTTTGCTCTCGTGCCAATCACTCATATACCTGACACCCGTCTGATAATCAAAATCACCAAACATATACTTATCAGCTGTAAGTGGTATGCCATAATCACTTAAAGCCTTCTTGAAAGCCTCAAAACGCATTCTGTTCTCATAATGATACGGCGGACCACCTGCAAACACAAAGCTTTTGCAACCATGCTCATAGTACATATGATCCATCACCTTGCGAAACAGCCTCTTATTGTCGTCGCCCACATAGTAAAACCCATCAACCTTATACCCGATACTCACTACCGGCACATTTACCGACTGAAGCTTTCTGACCATATAATGTATCTCATCCTGGTTGATCGTATTGGTGCAGTCAAATACCACTCCGTCGAAGCTGTTTAAATCAGGCAAATCGTTCAGCGCATACTCGCCTTTGTTAAACTTTGGATCTTGACTCCAGGTTCCGTTGGTATTGTAAAAATACAGGCACACATCCAGTCCCAGCTCTTTAGAGCCTTCCATGATACCCTCAACCCACGAATATGTTACATATCTTCTCCAGCCATCAGCCAGAAGAGCAATTTTCTTCATTAATAAGTACCCCTTTGCATCTTCTAAAGACTTTTCCCAAAATATAGTTCTATTATATTACGGTTTTACCTATTCTTGCAATAAAGATTGATTTTTTTTAGCATATTTGATAAAATTAATTTAAATAAGCAAATTTTTAGGAGGGATACGTTTTGAATCCAGCATTAATCGTACTTATTGTTATCGCAGTAGTGCTTGTGGTAGCATTTATAGTATTAACAATCCTCGGTAAAAAAGCACAAAAAAGAAAGGAAGAGCAGGACGAGCAGATAGCTGCAGCATCACAGACTGTCAATATGCTAATCATTGACAAAAAGCGTATGAAGCTAAAGGATGCCGGTCTCCCACAGCAGATTATTGAGCAGACACCAAAGCTTATGCGCCGCTCAAAGCTGCCTGTAGTCAAGGCCAAGGTCGGACCAAGAGTCATGACTCTTATCGCAGACGAGCAGATCTTTGATGAGATTCCTTTAAAGAAAGAGGTTAAGGCTTCTGTCAGCGGTATCTACATCACAGCTGTCCGCGGTATCAGAGGACCTCTTGAGAAGCCTAAGAAGAAAAAAGGCTTCCGTGCAAGAATGGCAGAAAACTACAGCAAGGCCAACGAACAGCTCAAGGCTGAGGAGGCTGCAAAGGCTGAAAGAAAAGCTGCTAAAGCGGCTGCCAAAAAGGCCAAGCAGAAATAATATCATGATTTAATTTTCATGTACATAAACAGAGCATGTGGGATGGCTTTCATCCTCACATGCTCTGTTTTTTATATGCTCTATCCATATATGCTTTATATATTTTTTACCCCATAGGCTTGGCAGACTTTTATGCAATTTTGACTGCTGCTCCTTTTTTCTTCACAGCTATATTGATGTGACAGTCGCCTACAAATTCATAGTTGACATCAAGTGCATACTTTACCTCTGCCCTTATCTCGTCCTCAGTCTCCTTTACCTCTATGCTTGTGGCATCAATACCTATCTGGATACTTCCAAACGGTGTATAATAATATGTCAGGTTTTTCTTTCCCTTCTCAAATATCATATGTACACTCATAGGTCCCTTGCGGGTGAACTCAAGATAATTTTCATTGAATTTAAGCATATTTTTGAGTGTCTGGGTCTCACCCTCCATTATCTCCTCAAAAAGCACATAGTGCTTGTTATTTCTTATATAATACTCTCCCGGGGCAATCACCTCTACCGCATCCGACTGCTGGTCCGGTGCGAGCTGTAAGCCCTTTAATGATACTACTACATCCTTTGTCATTTCTTTCTCCTTATCCTCTTGCATATCTAAATTAATTCACGTTTAAATAATTTGTCATCACATATTTTCTTTTAATATATTTTTTCAGCATGAATATACTAACTGTTTTATCTGAAAATATCAAGGATTTTTAGTTTTATTTCATATTTTCCACTGTCAAATATGCTCTCATACTCGTCCGGAGTGAGTACCTCCTTAAGATTTTCCTTTGCTTCGTCCTCCACCACCTCGTACACACTGCCCCTAAAGCACATGTTTGGATACAGCACGCACCACCAGTTATGACCGGCTCCATCGCCCAGTGTTATTTCAAGCGCCTCGTAATTTCCCTCAGGAAATGTATAGTCCCCATACGTCTTTTCCGGGAAATCGGTGTGTGTAAGCTCTGCCGATGCGCCATATGTAAAACCGTTTGCTGCAAGCGTCTCCTTTGATACCGCTATTATTTCGTCCATATGGTCATTTACGGTGGCTCTGGTTTGTTCGATATTTTCGCACTCCAGCAGATATGGCTCTATGTAAGCCCCTACTGCATCGCGCACCTGCTTTTTCACATTCTGGTCTGCTTCGCTGTCGCTGTTTGCCAGTACGTGAAAACGCAGGATTTTGCCGGCGATGGATTTTTGCATGTCGGCTGTACACGCTATACTATTGGTGTTTGCGGCAGGTGTATGATTTTTTGAAGCTATCGCTGCCGTAATGGATATTATTGCTATGGTTGTTATTATTATTTTCTTTCTCATGTAAACAAGTATTGCCTTATTTGACGAGCTTATTCATCCTTTTTGAAAATTTTACCGGGTTTCATGAATTTCATTCGTATAGTCATCCAGCAAGGTGCCAAGTGTAATTATCGGTTCACCATCCTCATGATTCTCCTTATTTATTTTCTGCTCATAATAATCACCCATGTTATCAAAGATATCATTTATATCATCTGCTATGCACACATATGTGTTTCTCGGAAATTTTTTTGATGTCTTGCAATATTCCATGAAATCTGAATAAGCTGCTTTATCTTTTCTAAGTGTTTTTCCTATTAAAATCACCTTCAAATGATTGGTATCGGCTTTTTGTGACAGCCGATCCTCGAAGCTGTCCACGGCTGTTTTGATATCATCTGCATATTCCGGTTCGTAGGATTTGTCCATGTTATAGTAGAACTCTATATATCCGCTATTTTCATTTGCCGAAACATCTCTGTGGCTAACATATGCTTTGTTATCAGTTACTCCTTTATCTGTTATTTCGTCAGTATCTACATCTACAATATCCACCGCCGCAAGTGTCGGAAAACAGCGCTCCTCAAGCTCCACTGCACTGCAGCCGGTGAGCATGAGACCTATCGTCAGCACTACTATGACCGGTATCGCTATGCACAATAAAAATCCAAGATATTTTTTCACGATTTCATCTCCACTTTCAAGAATATATGCTAAGGTCACTGTGACTGCTATGACAAAAATGATGCACCAGCTTCTCATAGTGCTCTTTTCCTTGTCATGGCTTTTCTGTCTGTCAGAGCCAAATTGCTTATTGCTGCAGGAATGCCGGTTTTTATTAAATGTAAATATAATTTTTCCCGTATTTTCAGCAAAATTCTCACATCTTAAAACCGCATAATAAAGGCTCATATTGAGTACTGAAAACAGCGTGAAAAACCACACCGACAGCATCAGTGCATCTGCCCTCTTGAAGAAGCTGCCTTTTATCTGCACATCACTCATCAGTACGACAGCCGGAAACTCTATTTCCGACAGTGAATATTTTCCAAAGTTTCCAAGCAATACTGCATACAATAAAAAAAGAATGCCTGCATATGTGAATATTGCTTTACTCACACTCCCTCGTATCTGTGAGGCAGTGCGTTCCCTTACAAACAGTATATTGAACACGGAAATGGATGCTGCAAACACATAGTATGCACCCGCAAATATATCCGCTATGCCAAAATCCACACCGACTCTGTCCTTAATCATCAGATAGTCTAATCTCACATCCGATATCGCAAACAAAAGCATAGCAGCAAGCGGTATCAGCACAAAGAAAAATACTACCTCGTATACCCTTGCCCGGCACTCCACTCCGCCACTTAGCGCATAAGCGCATACCGCCATTATCACAAGGAGTACAACTGTAAATGACTCATCCGGTATAAGGCTGTCACGTATCAGCTTTACAAATATCCATGCAAGAAATGCGGCCTGTGACAGCTCGTATATCGCAATAATTAAATCATAAATTAACATTTTCGCACATTTTGTTTTATCAATGCTTCTGTCATATATTGTTTTCCTGCGTTCACGCACCTCGCTTACTATCCACATGAATAGCCATGCCATGAAAACTCCGAGTGCGATTGAGATAAAAGCGTACTTTCCAAGCTTTGCCAGATTGTTTGGAAGCACCAGTGTGCCGACTCCAAGCAGATTAAAGACGTATAGCCTGTATAGCTGGCGGGGCGATATGCTTTCGTTTTGTGCAAATGTGTAGCTTGTGCTCATATTTTTAGTCATCCTTATTTCCTTTCAGCTTTCTGCACTCCTTTTCTCTTGCAAATACAGGCCGCCTCCATAGTCTGCGAAGCGGAAATCGTATGATACTGTCCTTTTCATCCTCGCCGCCTGTCAGCTCGCTGCCCACAAATGGCATCATGTATGGGTAACCACAGCTTTTGAGCTTTGCGAGATGCAAAAGTATCACCATCAGACTTATTAAAAATCCAAAATATCCAAGCCATGCCGACATCATTATTACAGCGAATTTGAGTATCCTAAATGAAAATGCAAACTCCTCACTCGGTATGGCAAACGAACAGAGTGCGGTGAATGCAACAAGAATGACCACTATAGGGCTTACTAAATTTGCATCCACTGCTGCCTGTCCGATTATGAGGCCTCCGACTATGCCTATCGTGTTTCCCATTGCTCCTGGAAGTCTTATGCCGGCTTCGCGAAGCAGCTCAAAGGACAGCTCCATCATTAGCACCTCTATGAGCTGCGGAAACGGGCAGCCGAGTCTGGCTTCATAAAACGCCAGTATGAGTGGTGTCGGCAGTATCTGTGTATGAAAATTTGTGACCGCCAGATAAAGCCCCGGCAATGTAAATGACATGAAGGCAGCCACGTACCTTATCAGCCTGGCAAAGCTTGCCGCTATCGTTCTGTTATAGTAATCATCTGCGGTTTTTAAAAAATTGTTCATGGTGGTTGGCAGTATTATCGCTATCGGTGAATTATCGCACAGCACCACCACCCGCCCTTCTAAGAGCGCATTTACCGCCACATCCGGCCGCTTTGTGGTCTGAAGCTGTGGAAACGGCGAATACCATTTTGCCTCAGCAAATTGTTCAAGAACTCCCGAATCCCCCACATGGTCTATCACATAGCTGTCCAGATTCCTTTCCACATCCTCTACAAGCCCCGGTTTTACGAGGTCTCTCACATATAGTATGTCCACATTGCTGTGTCCTCGAAGTCCCTTTTTCACCTCTTTACACTTTAAGCGTGTGCTCCTTAACCTGCGCCTGATAAGTGCCGTATTTATCTTTATGGAATCAGCAAAACCCTCATTGGAGCCTCTTATGACCTTTTCCGAATCAATCTCCTGAATTGACATGGCAGGATATCCCTTATCAGGAAGCTTGAAAGCATCCGGATAACCATCCACAAAAAAAATCACGTCTCCTGTCAGCATCATCTGGGCCGCCTCATTAACCGTGTGCAGATGTGCAAATTCAGATAGAGCTGCCTGATTTTTGTCAAGTACTTCCTTAACCTGATCCCGTTCTATCCCCTCAAGGTATGAGGTAAATCGTCCAAATGCACTGTTATTGATACCGGAGCCTGCACATGTCACCTCAATATAAGCAACAAAACACTTTATTGAGGCATCACGCCCCAGATACATCTCCTGCATCTTGATATCTGAGCAATCAGAATATATCTGCCTGAAGCTTTTTATGTTCTCATCTATGTTTGTGGTCATCTTTAACTCTCCTATATACCCAATAAATCCCGTCAGATTTAAAATCCCTGATATAGTATGACCATACATTCCTACAAATATCCCTGATTACTTATTTTTTGCTATTTTTTGCTATTATCTAAGCTACTAACTAAGCCACTAAAAAAGGCCACCGTTCACACATCAGTGCAATCGGCAGCCCTTGGTTTGTTATATTCTGTTTTATTTCTTCTCTTCATCCTGCTTTTGTATCACAGCCTTCACAGCAACCGCCTGATTTGCCACATGCGTATGCATTTCTGTAGTCACAAGCTCCATATTTCTTGCCTCAAGCGCCCTGTAGATGGCATCATGCTCCTTCACAAGCATCGGATAATTCTTTGGGTCCTTCAAATACTCCACTCTGTAGCGGTACATCTGCTCACGGATATTGTTCATCATAGATACAAGCTTCGCATTGTTGGTCGCCTCATAGATAGCATCGTGAAACTTCACATCCTCCTCAGCTATCTTTTTCACATCTCCCGAGTCCATGCTCCTCTTGAACTCGTCCTTTATGGTTTTTAGATTCGCAAGCTCATCATCACTGATTTTCTTACAGGCTATTTTGGCTGCAAGCTCATCGAGAGCCTCTCTCACCTCAAGCACATCCTCCATATCCTTGAGAGTCATCTTGGCAACCTCTGCGCCCTTTCTCGGCATTGTGACTGCAAGCCCCTCCTGCTCAAGCATTCTGATTGCTTCACGTATAGGTGTACGGCTGACTCCAAGCTTTGACGCAAGCTGCAACTCCATAAGTCTCTCTCCCGGCTTGAGCTCACCCTTTAAAATTGCCTCACGAAGTGTATTAAACACCACATCACGAAGTGGCAGATATGCATCCATATTTAAAGTTAAATTATCAGTCATCAAACTTCTCCTATCTCTTGTATTATCATTCTCACATATAAGAAAAAAGTAACTATAAAGCACCCGCTGTGCTATCCGGATATCACGTTATTTGCGATTATTGTATACAGATGTCAGATACACCTGTCTGGCAAGATGTGAGCTTCTCATGGCTTTGTACGCTTTCTTTGCAGTATCTTCATTGTCAAACAGACCAAAAACCGTCGGACCACTACCGCTCATCATGGCTCCTAACGCGCCATTTGAAAGCATATGCTTCTTTATCTCGTCTATCACCGGATAATTTGGTATGGTCACAGTCTCTAAGACATTTCCCATATGCGCTGCGATATCATGCAGATTCTTAGCCTTTATATCATCTATCAGGCGGTCTATATCCGGATGAATAGTCGTATCATCAAGCTTCAGATTCTGGTACACAAATTTTGTGGATACCGAGATGGACGGCTTTGCAATAAGCACCGGACACTTTACCATTGGAGGAAGAGGACTAAGCGCCTCTCCTATGCCCTCGGCCAGCGCCGTACCTCTCATAATACAGTATGGTACATCCGCACCTATCTGCACACCTCTTTCCATAAGCTGTCTCTTTGTCAGTCCCAGTGAAAAAAGCCTGTTTACACCTATAAGCATGGCTGCCGCATCAGTACTGCCCCCCGCCATCCCTGCTGCAACAGGAATACGCTTGTCCAGCTTCACTGATACACCGTCAGTTATAGAAAACTCATCCATCAGAAGCTTTGCAGCCTTGTATATGAGATTGTTCTCGTTTACAGGGAGAAAAGACAGATTGGTCTGTATCTGTATGCCGGGCTCCTGTGTCCTTTTGATATCGAGCCTGTCATACAGCTGAATGGTCTGCATAATCATGCGGACCTCATGATATCCGTCCTCTCTGCGCCTCACTACATCCAGCCCCAGGTTAATCTTGGCTAATGCTTTTAATGAAATATCGTTATTACTACCCATATTGTATTACCTCTGTTTTTTGTATACAAGGATTATAACACACCCTGCCAAAAAGAGCAAATTTAAATATTCTCATTTAATTGTTAATTTTTACATCTCATCAGTCAAATTAACCTAAAAATGGACTGCACGTTGAGCGCAGTCCCTCTAATATATCATATTCTGTTTCTTATAGCCCTTGCCGTTATTTTTTCAATTTTCTTCCAAATATAAATGTCGAAAAATATATTATCGATGCGATAATCACTATCATCGGGCCTGTTGCCACATTGGTGTAGTATGACACTGCGAGGCCGACTATACCGGAAAATACTGAAAATATCACTGAAAAGAAATGATACTCACGCATATTTTCCGAAATATTCCTTGATGAAGCCGCCGGTAATATAAGCAGAGCATTTATGATAAGTATACCTATCCACTTGATGGATAGCATAACTATGAGTGCTACAAGCACCGCAAACAGATTATCCAGAAGACGCACATGGATACCCTTGCTTTTTGCCACGCTTCTGTGTATGCAGATGGCGTTGAGCTTATTGAAGCAAAACACCCAGAACACTATCGTGACCACAAAAATCACAATTAGATAAACTATCTCAGTCTTTGTGATGCTTAGCACATCGCCCACCAGTATACTTGAGTATTTGCTGAAATTGCCGCCCTTTGACAGTATCGCAAGACCTATCGCCACAGAGCACGATGAAAATACCGATATAATGGTATCTGTCGATGCAGTGTTCAGACTGCCTATCTTATTTAAAAGAAGTGCAAACACTATCGCAAATATCACCATGGCAAGCGAGGTGTCTGCCATGCCACATACCACTCCGACAGCGATTCCGGTAAGTGCTGAATGTCCGAGTGCATCTGAAAAGTATGCCATCTTTTTGTTTACAATCATGGTTCCCATTATGCCAAAAAGCGGTGTGATGATGAGCACAGCGATAAGGGCATTTCTCATGAAATCATATTGAAGCCAGGAGGTTATATTCATTTGTGCTCCTCCTCTCTCACCCAGGATTCCTCTCCTGTGTAAAAAATTCTCTCAAATTCCTTGCTCTCGAAGACTTCCTTCACAGTCCCCTGCTTTGCAACGGTCTTATCAAGCAGTACAACATGGTCTGCGTACTTTGCCACATAGTCCAAATCGTGCGATATCAGTATGATTGCAAGGTCATAGTGAGTCTTTAAATAATCCATGGTCTTATAGAAAAGCTCCATGCCGTTTTGGTCTATTCCGGACACCGGCTCATCCAACAGCAGCAGATTCGGCTCGTCCATGATTGCCATGGAAAGAAGCACTCTCTGCAGCTGTCCTCCCGAGAGGTTGCACACCTGCTTGTCGATGAGCTCCTCAGCCTCAAATACCTCGAGTGTCTCCCTTATCTTTGTCTCTATCTTTTTGCTCTTTGGCAAAAAAACAGGATAATTGTACTGATAGCTTGCTATGAGGTCATACACGCTGACCGGTGTATTTTTCTCAATATTGACAGACTGCGGCACATAGCCGATTTTAAGCTTAGCCATATGTCCGTCCTTAGTATCCTTGAACTCAATCGTACCGGTGTGAGGTATCTCGCCCAGTATCGCCTTTATGAGTGTAGATTTTCCGGCACCGTTCTGGCCTATTATGACATTGAAGGAGCCACAGTGTATGTGCATATTTACATCCTCAAGCACCGTCTGCTCTCCGAAGCTCACTCCAAGGTTATTTATTTTTATGCAATGAAAGCCACATGGCTGTATTATTTTCCGCATATTTTCTCCAATTTTATTTAGTAAATGCCTCTTTGATAAGCTCTATATTGTGCTCCATACCATCAAGATAGCTGTCCTTGTCGTACTCTCCCCTGTTGAGAGGGTCGATATAAATCACATGCACATCTGTCTCACGCGATACGGTATCTCCCATGCTCTTTCCGTAGAGCTCCTCAGCTAGTATTACCGACACTCCGTCATCCTTTATGGCACCTATTACCTGTTTTATCTCACCTGCGCTGACTGAGCGCTCATCGTCAAGGTCTAACAGATAGCATGCATTCATGGAAAAATCATCAGCTACATACGCATAGGCCTCATGGAATATGATGATATTCTGTCCATTGGTAAGACTCTTTATGCTATTTATCTTTTCTTCAAGCACTGCAAGCTTTGCATCATATGCTTTTGCATTTGCATAATATTCATCAGCATGCTTTGCATCCTTTTCGGCAAGCCGGGATGCGATTGTCTGAACCATGGTGCGGTAACGCGGCACGCTCATCCATGCATGGGCATTCTCATCACCATGGTCATGATCGTGCGCGCTATCTGATTCTGCGTCTGCTTCGTGGTCATGGTCGTGGTCACTGTCCGATTCTGCATCTGCATCGTGATCATGGTCGTGATCACTGTCTGATTCTGCATCTGCTTCGTGATCATGGTCGTGGTCACTGTCTGCATCATCCTCAGAAAGAAGTGCCACATCCTCACAGGCCTCAACCACATCAAGCTTCGGATACGCCTTTGCCACATCTGACATAAACGACTCTATACCGCCTCCGTTTATTACAAAAACATCGGCTGTGGATAAAAGCTTCATATCCTCCGGTGTGAGCTGGAAATCATGCAGACAACCGGTCTGTGGCTCGCTTAGGTTTTCGAGTCTCACTCCTTTCACACCATCCACTATGTTTAAAGTGGCAATGTACATAGGATAGAAGGATGTCACGACAGTAAGTATATCGTCAGCTTCGTCAGTATTTTTTGTATTGCCCGAAGCATTTGATACTCCACCGGCAGCGCCTTTCATACCTGCTGTGTGCTCATATGCCATTACCGCAAGCGTACACACTATCAATATACACAAAAACATAATGCCTACAAATTTGCATTTATTCTTCATATATTAAATATTCGCCTTTCTTTCTATAACTTTATTTCTTTTTATGATTATTAACGCTTTTTTTGCTCTTGGCCTTATCTCTGCGTTCTTTAGTCTTTTTGGCAACCGGCTTCCCGGTCTTCTTCCAGCGCTCCTTTTTGTGCGGCTGGGATGCAGCAGCTCTTTTTGCAGCTGATTTAGCCTCGCGCTTTGCTTCTTCCTCCTGTTTCATGGCAAGAAGCGTATCCTCGTCAAACACGAGTGAATCTATGAGATTCCAGATTTCGTCCCTGCCTTCCTTTGACATGGACGAAAACGGTATAACTACCGTGCCCGGCTTCACATGAAGCACATCCTTGATAGTCTTTATGTGTGCGGCAATCTGGCTTTTTTTCAATTTATCAGATTTGGTTGCAATGATGATCGGTGCAAAGCCCTGGTTTACCATCCAGTCATACATCATGATATCATTGTCCGATGGCTCATGCCTTATATCTATTAAAAGAAACACTGCCTGAAGCTTTTTGGAGGTGTGAAGATAGTTTTCTATCATCTGTCCCCATTTAGCTTTTATCTCGATATTGGCATTGGCATAGCCATAGCCCGGCAGATCGACCAGATACATGGCGTCATTGACGTTATAAAAATTGATGGTCTGTGTCTTGCCGGGCTGTGAAGAGATCCTGGCAAGTGACTTTCTGTTCATGAGTGCGTTGATCAGTGACGACTTGCCTACATTTGACTTGCCGGCGAATGCCACTTCATTATACTCATTGTCAGGGATTGTGCTTGTAATTCCGCAAACTGTCTCTAAATTAACACTTTTAATTACCATAATCTCTTCCTCATTCTTATTTTACAAATGCTATCTTCTCCACCTGTGAAAATCTCTCCACCGGCACGATTTCCATGCCGTCTGTTATTTCTTTTGAAATCTCCTCCAGGTCCTTTTCATTATCCTTTGGAATACATACTGTTTTTATTCCGATTACTTTGGCTGCAAGCAGCTTTTCCTTGAGTCCTCCTATCGGAAGCACCCTGCCGCGCAGTGTTATCTCGCCTGTCATGGCTACATCTGCCCTGACAGCTCTGTCTGTAATGGCTGAGAGCATGGCTGTCGCCATAGTGATACCTGCAGATGGTCCGTCCTTTGGCACTGCGCCCTCCGGGATATGTATATGGATATCATGCTTCGTGTAAAACTCTGCATCAATGCCATATCCTTCGCTTATTGAGCGCACATAGCTAAGTGCCGCCTGTGCCGACTCCTTCATCACGTCGCCAAGCTTACCGGTGAGCACGAGCTCACCCTTGCCCGGCAGCACATTCACCTCAACCTCGAGTGTGACACCGCCCACGCTGGTCCATGCCAGGCCTCTAACAATTCCAACCTCTGCGTGATCATTTTTCTTCTCCGGACTGTACTTCGGATTGCCCAGATATGTCTTAAGATTGGTCTTTGTAACCTTTACAGCAGCTTCGCTGTCCTTAAAGATTTCCCTGGCAGCCTTGCGGCACAGCTTGCCGATAGTCCTCTCAAGGCTTCTGACTCCGGCCTCTCTGGTGTACAGCCTGATGATATCCTTTAGGGCAGAGTCTGTTATCGTAAGCTGTTCCTTTTTAATTCCGTTTTTGCTCTTTTGCTTCTCAACCAGGTGTTCCTTTGCTATGTGAAACTTCTCATTTTCAGTGTAACTTGACACCTCGATAAGCTCCATCCTGTCAAGAAGCGGCTTTGGAATGCCTGAAACCTCATTTGCCGTTGCAATAAAAAGCACCTCCGACAAATCCACAGGCATCTCAATGTAATGATCCCTGAATTTGCAGTTCTGCTCACTGTCAAGCACCTCGAGAAGAGCGGCTGATGTGTCACCCTTGTAGTCACTTGACACCTTATCTATCTCATCCAACAGCATGAGAGGATTTGAAACGCCTGCCTGTCTTAAGCCATTTACTATACGGCCCGGCATAGCGCCGATATATGTCTTTCTGTGTCCACGGATTTCTGCCTCATCGCGCACACCACCAAGAGAAATACGCACATATTTCTTCTCCAGTGCAGACGCAATTGAACGGGCTATGCTTGTCTTTCCTGTTCCCGGAGGACCTACAAGACAAATTATAGGACTCTCTCCCTTGCTTGTCAGATTTCTGACTGCCAGAAACTCAAGTATTCTCTCCTTAACATCCTTTAATCCGTAGTGATCATCATCGAGCACCTGTGCTGCATGGTCAAGATCCTTGTTGTCCACAGACATCTTGTTCCACGGAAGCTCAAGTACAGTCTCTATATAGCCTCTCTCAACTGTGCTCTCTGATGAGCTGCTGCTCATATTTCTAAAGCGCTTTATCTCTTTTTTCGTCTTTTCCTTTACGTAGTCAGGCGCATCTAACTCAGATAGCTTTTTCTCATATTCATCAGCCTCCGAGTCAGCATTCTCGCCCAGCTCCTCACGTATCACACCAAGCTGTTCACGAAGCACATACTCCTTCTGATGCTTGTCCACACGAACCTTTACTTTTTTCTGAAGCTCATTCTTTATGGAAATAACCTCCACCTGGGAGAGAAGTAATGATACTATAACCTGATATCTGTCATTGATATCCTCTGCCTCAAGCACCTGCTGCTTAAGCTCATATGACACCGGCAGATTGTTGGTTACATAATCAATGAGCTTTTCAAGATCCTCATACTGATCTATCTGTCTGATAAGCTCCTTGCTGATTTTGCCGACGACTGCCGCATATCTGTGAAAAGCCTCTCTGACTCCGAGAAGCATGGCTTCCCTGAGATCCTCCGGCAGGCTGTCTGCATTACTATCACAATAACAGATTTCTGCCTCAAGGTACTTCTCATTATCGGTAAAGCCAAGCAATGCTGCCCGGCTTATTCCATCTACAAGTATTCTCACAACATCATTCTGTAATCTGACAACCTGCTTTATATCAGCAACAATACCCATCTGATAGAGGTCTTCCTGAGTCGGGTCCTCACTGTCCACATTCCTTTGTGTGACAAGATAAATCTTTTGATCCTGCTCCATAGCCTCCTCGACAGCACGAAGAGAGCGCTCTCTGCTGATGTCGAAATGGGCAATCATCCCCGGCAGAATAGTAAGCCCTCTCAGCGCTACTGCAGGCATATTCATAATCTGTTCTTCCACTTATATCTCCTGTATTATTGCACAGCCATGCATAACAAAGCGCTGTGCAATTTATATTATCCGATGCTGTATCTTTTGTAAAATACCGCCTTGTACTTACGATGCCTCTTTTTCCTCGATATATGCCTCAGGCACGCAATCACCATCAAGCTTTAAGTTATCCTCAACGATATCCTTGTCTATTACACATCTGCTGATGCTCTTGTCTGATGGTATACGATACATAAGGTCAAGCATAACAGCCTCCATGATGGCACGAAGTCCTCTGGCTCCTGTCTTTCTCTCAAGTGCCTTGTCAGCGATGGCATTTACTGCATCGTCTGTGAACTCAAGACCTACTCCGTCAAGCTCAAAAAGCTTGGTGTACTGCTTGATAAGCGAGTTCTTAGGCTCCTTAAGTATACGGATAAGTGCATCCCTGTCGAGTGCCTCGAGAGAAACGGTAATAGGTACACGTCCGATAAACTCAGGAATCAATCCAAACTTTACAAAATCCTGTGGAAGTGCATGCTTGAACGCCTCTCCTACATTGAGCTCTGTCTTTGACTTTACATCTGAATTGAAGCCTATAGATGATGTATCCATACGGCTGTCGATAATTTTTTCCAGACCATCAAATGCTCCACCGCATATAAAAAGTATATTAGTAGTATCAATAGGAATAAGCTCCTGCTGCGGATGCTTTCTTCCGCCCTGTGGCGGTACAGATGCCTCTGTGCCCTCAAGAATCTTTAAAAGAGCCTGCTGTACACCCTCGCCTGACACATCTCTGGTGATTGAGACATTCTCTGATTTCTTTGTAATTTTATCTATCTCATCTATATAAATGATACCATGCTCTGCACGCTCGATATCATAATCTGCCGCCTGAATAAGCTTTAATAGGATATTCTCCACGTCCTCACCTACGTATCCTGCCTCTGTAAGTGTTGTAGCATCAGCGATAGCAAATGGAACATTTATCACTCTGGCAAGCGTCTGCGCAAGAAGTGTCTTTCCTGAACCTGTAGGTCCAAGCATGAGAATGTTACTCTTCTGAAGCTCTACATCTGATGTATCACCTGCCAGTACTCTCTTATAGTGATTGTAAACAGCAACCGAAAGCACCTTCTTTGCCTGATCCTGTCCTATTACATAATCGTCCAAAAACGCCTTAAGCTCCTCCGGAGTAACAAGATTTATATCATCCTTAGCGCTGCTTTTGTCCTCATGGCCCTCTACGCCTTCTTCCTCAAGAATCTCGGCACATATATCTATACACTCATCGCAGATAAAAGCTCCATTAGGTCCGGAAATCAAACGATTTACCTGGTCCTGTGTCTTACCGCAAAATGAGCAGCGAATCTTTCCGTCGTTTTTTCCTGCCATTATTAACTCCTTTTATTGCATGAGGGCATCCCATATGGGGTACCCTCTTAAATTCATCTAACTTCTGATTATCTGTTTGTTATTACACTGTCTATGAGACCATACTCTGCGGCTTCCTGTGCTGACATATAGTTGTCTCGCTCTGTATCAGCTGCAATTGTCTCGTATGGCTTGCCTGTATTGGCTGCTAAAATTTCGTTTAATCTCTTCTTTGTCTTTAAAATATTTTCTGCAGCAATCTGAATCTCAGTAGCCTGACCCTTTGCACCGCCCGATGGCTGATGAATCATAATCTCTGCATTTGGAAGAGCATATCTCTTGCCCTTTGCACCGCCTGCGAGAAGAAAAGCTCCCATGCTTGCTGCAAGACCGATACAGATTGTTGAAACATCACACTTGATGTACTGCATAGTATCGTAAATAGCAAGTCCTGCTGTAACCATTCCACCCGGTGAATTGTAGTCACAGCGTAGGCGCGGATCTCGGCCAGCAGTGCCTCGGTCTCGGCCTTATTGGCCGGGTCGGCGGGGTCAAAGGTGGTCAGGATGGCGCCGTTCATCACGCCGCTCTCCCGGATGATACGGGTCAGGTGGCGGGTGTCGATGCCCTCGATGCCGATGGTGTTGTTCTTTTTCAAAAAGCTGTCCAGCGTCTCCTCACAGCGCCAGTTGGAGGGGGTGGTGCAGGCCTCGCGCACGATGTAGCCCTTTGCCCAAATGCGGTCGGACTCCATGTCATCGCGGTTCATGCCGTAGTTGCCGATGAGGGGATAGGTCTGGGTGATGATCTGGCCATAGTAGCTGGGGTCGGTCAGGGTCTCCTGAAAGCCCACCATGCCGGTGGCAAAGA
>ERZ1106954.476-NODE-476-length-34499-cov-64.068982_pt1 | contig 34499 bp, 25 predicted proteins | sample MGYA00403678_ERZ1106954 | MGnify/ENA primary metagenome ERZ1106954 (study PRJEB35170, sample SAMEA104062445) | human gut metagenome | biome: human gut; feature: human-associated habitat; material: faeces | place: Denmark | collected 2012-08-20 ... | reverse complement strand
GGCATTTATCCGCGGCCGCGTCAAACGTGCGTCCGCATACGGCGCAGTGTATCTTCGCGCCCGTATTTCCCTCTTTGCTCACCGAATCCCTCCGTTTTTATGTTTTTTATTATGCCGCATCTTATAGATGCGCCACTCATGGTATCTATATTTTATCATCTGATATGCCAAAAAGTCAAGTTGCATGAAATACGCGGATATGATAAAATGAGTGGCAGAAAGAGAAAGGGTGAACGATATGGGACTTTATATACTTCTCGCCGTGCTTGCAGTTCTTGTTATATTTATATGTATACTGCTGATAAGAGCCGCGCTCGCCGCGAAAAAAGCCGAGCCGATAGGCGAAAAGCCGGTCTATACAACCGAGCAGGAGGATATAGAAAACGGCGAACGGCTGATGAAAATGATAAAATGTCAGACCGTCTCGTCCCGCGAAATATATGACGACACGGAGTTTGCGAAGCTGCGCGCGGCGGTCAAAGAACTGTTTCCGCTGCTGCACGAGCGCGCCGAGATAAAATATTTCAGCGAGGACTGCTGGGTCTATAAAATCCCCGGGCGCGATGAGAGCCGGAATATACTGCTCATGTCGCACCACGATGTCGTTGCCGCGACGGGCGACTGGACTCACGAAAAGTTCGGCGAGATATCCGACGGAAAGATATGGGGACGCGGCACGGTAGACACAAAGACTTCGCTCTTCGCGGAGCTCTCCGCAGTCGAGGAGCTGCTCGCCGAGGATTTTGAACCCGCATGCAACTTATATATAGCCTCGGGACACAATGAAGAGATTTTCGGCGACGGAATACACGAAGCCGTGAAATATTTTGAAAAGCAGGGCATCGAATTCGAATTTGCCATCGACGAGGGCGGCGGGGTCATCAGCGCACCGATAGACGGGATAGACTGCAAGTGCGCGATGATAGCTGTTCACGAAAAGGGCTACCACAGAATAAATGTCCGCGCCGTTCAGGGCGACTCCGAAGGGCTGACCCTCAGCGACAATCCCGTGACCCGAGTTTCAAAATTCATCGCTGAGGTTTCCGCGCTGAAGCTGACGATAAAAATGCCCGCTCAGGTGCGCGAGATGTTCACGGCGCTCCTGCCCTATATGAACTTCCCGCTGAGACTTATCTTCGCGAACCTATGGTGTTTCGAGCCGCTGCTGATAAAGCTCATGCCGAAGATAAACTCCCAGGCGGCAGCGATGCTCGGCACGACCTGCGTTTTCGGCAGCATCGAGTCAAAGAAGGGCAAGACCCCGCGCGACAACGAGTGCTCTGCAAGCGCGCTGATAAGATACATCGACGAAGAGGATCTTGTCGGCGACATGGAGAAGATAAGAGAGCTCGCGAAGAAATATGCGCTTGAAATAACCGAGCCCGCCGACGGGCACGAGTTCCACCGACCGGCTGATACAGGCAGCAGGGCATTCAAATATGTCTGCCGCTGCGCGAGAGACGTGTTCCCGCACGCCGCAGTTGCCCCGTTCGTCCTCGCCGCCGGAACCGACGCCCGCTGGATGAGCGATGTCTGCCCGTGCACGCTGCGCTTTGCTCCGATCGATATCAACATGCAGCAATTCAACAGCGTCCACAGCGTAGATGAAAACATCGACCTCTCCGCCATCGGCGCGGCGATAGAGTTCTACAAAGAGGTTCTGAGAAACTACAAATAAATATATTTCCGTGCCGCAGAGCGTAAAATCGCCCGGCGGCACGGATTCTTTTCGTTTTGGCGGGTTTTCGCTCCCGACCATATATATTGTATGAATATTAATGCAAAGTACCTGAATTTGTGTATCTGCCGTGCGAGAATTGTATTTTGTAATTCAATTGATAAAATTAACGAAATTTCAGATAAAAATTAGTTAAATATTACTAAAAAAAGTTGACTTTTTCTGTCGAAACGATGTATAATAGTTACGATATAAACGGTGGCTGCCGATCTCCATTACCGCTTATATGGCGCAGGTAATGAATATCCGCAGCCTCGAAACATCTAAAGGACCGGATAACCGGAAAAAATCGAGACCCTACGGAGATTTGTGAAATGAAAAGATTTTTAGCTTTAGCCATTGCAGTTCTTATGATCCTGTCATTTGCCGCCTGCGCTTCGGACAAGAGCGGCAGCGACGGCAGCGACACCACCGCGGCATCCGACATCAAGACGGATGCGGCAACGGCCCCTGCGGCGGATGACACCACCGCCGCGCCCGAGACGACCGAGCCTGCGACGAGCGGCACCGATGCCGTTTCCGCCGCGCCCTCAGTCAGAAGAGGCCCCACAAAAACAACCCCCGCTGCCGACACCACAAAGCCCGCATCGGGCGACAACAGTGGCTCGACTACCGTCCCCTCCAAGCCGGACGACAGCAAGCCCTCAGTGGTTGAAACGAACCCCAAAAAGATAATCGTCTCTGCTGAAAAAGAATGGATATTCACCGAAAAGCCCACCGACTCCTGCCACGCTTCGACCGTTCTGCCTCTTGACAACGGTACAGTTGTTGCGGCATGGTTCGCAGGCTCGTCCGAGAGCGACGACGATGTCAAGATACTCACAAGCGTGCGCGGCACGGACGGAAAATGGGGCGAGCCCATCAGAGTTTCCGCCGATCCGAATGTCGCCCACTGGAACCCCGTTCTCTTCCAGAACGACGACGGCACGATAACCCTCTATTTCAAGGTCGGCAAGGACACCGAATATTGGAAGACCTACTATTCCGTCTCGACCGACGGCAAGAACTGGGCAGCTCCCAGAGAGCTTGTCCCCGGCGACAACAGCGGCGGCAGAGGTCCCGTCAAGAACAAGCCCATCAGACTCAAGAACGGCACTATACTCGCTCCCGGCTCGACCGAGCTCGGCGGCAAATACAGATGCTTCGTTGACATATCGACCGACAACGGCAAAACCTGGAACAGAACTCCTGAAATCAATTCGACCTTCCTCGGCTTCTTCAAGACCCCGATGATACAGCCCACGCTTTGGGAATCGAAGGACGGCTCGGTTCACATGTTCACAAGAACAAAGGTCGGCAAAATCTACAGAAGCGATTCCTATGACGGCGGCAAGACCTGGTGCAGCGCATATCCGACCAACCTGCCGAACAACAACAGCGGTATCGACCTCGACACCGACGACAGCGGAAGAATTTTCCTCGTCTATAACCCCGTCGGCATCCCCGGCATCAGAACGCCCCTCACCCTCGCCGTTTCGCTTGACGACGGCAAGACCTTCACGAAGATAAAGACCTTCGAGACCGGACTCGCGGAGTACTCTTATCCCGCAGTCGTTGTCAAGGGCGACACCATCCACATCACTTATACATATGAAAGAGACTATATCGCCTACTGGCAGATAAAGATCAAGTGATGTTTTCCTGCGGCTTTTACGTGATTTTCAATCGCTCAAAACCTTCTTGAGCGTTGTGGAAACGCGGCATAATATAGGAAATTTTTAGGAGGAAGTAAAATGACCAAGAGAATTTTATCGGTTCTCGTCGCAATCAGCCTCATGTTTGCTCTCGCATCCATAGGCATGGCTAAAAGTTCGAGCGATGATATCATCGTCTCCGCAACAAAGGAAATGATCTTCGACAAGAAGATAACCGATTCCTGCCACGCTTCAACGGTTCTGCCCCTCGATGACGGCTCCGTTATCGCAGCATGGTTCGGCGGCTCTTCCGAGAAGAAGAGCGATGTTAAGATCTACACCTCGGTTCGCACCGAAGAGGACGGCTGGAGCGATCCCATCGTTGTTTCCGCAGCTGATGACATAGCTCACTGGAACCCCGTTCTGTTCCAGAAGGAAGACGGCACTGTCGTTCTTTACTTCAAGGTCGGCACCGACACCGATTACTGGAAGACCTATTACGCAACCTCGACCGACGGCAGAAGCTGGAGCACTCCCAGAGAGCTTGTCCCCGGCGACAACAGCGGCGGCAGAGGACCCGTCAAGAATAAGCCCATCAGACTTAAGGACGGCACCGTTCTTGCACCCGCTTCGACTGAGATCGACGGCGAGTGGAAAGCATTCGTTGACATTTCCACCGACGACGGCGCGACTTGGACAAAGACCGCTAATGTCGATTCCAAATACTGCACATGGTTTAAGGTTCCGATGATTCAGCCCACCCTTTGGCAGTCCGCTGACGGCTCTGTCCATATGCTCACAAGAACAAAGGTCGGCAAGATCTATCGCAGCGATTCCTATGATAACGGCAAGACCTGGTGCCGCGCTTATGCCACCAAGCTTCCCAACAACAACAGCGGTATCGACCTCGACACCGACGATCAGGGCAGAATCTTCCTGGCTTATAACAACATTGGTCTCCCCGGCATCCGTACTCCGCTTGTCCTCTCCGTTTCGACCGATGACGGCAAGACCTTCACAAAGATAAAGACCTTCGAAAAGGGTCTCGCTGAGTATTCTTATCCCTCAGTTGTCGTCAAGGGTGACACCATCCACATCACCTACACCTACGAGAGAGACTACATCGCATACTGGCAGATAAAGATTAAATAAGATTTTTTACAATCGGCCTGAGGGTAATCAAGGCTGAGAATAAGGGAAACTGCAACCCATAAAAATATGCGCCCCGAAAGACAGTGCACAGTTCTTTCGGGGCGTGTATATTTTTTTAATCTATTCCGTACTTCTCGTGGATGACATTTCCTATCTGTGGGAACGGGATGACCGGCGGCTGATTTTCAAGATGCTCGCCGATAAGCTTCTCCATCCAAACCATGCCGTACCATCGGTGGAATTTATATCCGCATTTTGTGAAGCCGCCGACCATTCGGTAGCCGAGATGTGCGTGGAATTCCGCACTGTTTTTCGTCAGATATTCGTCCTCAACTTCTGGATAGGCTATGCAGGCGTTCATGTTGAGAAAGCCCTGCTCGCGCAGCACGGCTTCGAGCGCGTCGTGCAGCTTTCTGCCGAGCCCGCCGCCGCGCGCATTCTGATCGAGATAGATCGATGTCTCAACCGCCCAATCATACGCCGGGCGCGAATGAAGCGGACCCGCATAGGCATAGCCGAGGATATCGCCCTCCCTTTCGAGCACGAGATACGGGTATCTCCTGAGCGTAGATTCGATTCTCCTGCGGAACTCCTCCTCGCTCGGCACATCGTATTCGTATGTTATCGAGGTGTTTTTGACATAGGGCGCGTATATTTTTAGCAGCGCCGGCGCGTCGTCGGGCGTTGCCGCGCGGATTTTTATTTCATCGGCCATTTTATTTTGCCTCCCATATTTCTATGCTTCGAGCTTTTTCATTGCCTTGCCGAACTGAATTGTGAAGAGTATGGACGTGAATGTTATCGCGATAACATCAGCTACGGGCTCCGCCATATAAACGCCCATCGTCTTGTCTGCGACAAACGTCGGCATGATATAAATAAGCGGCAGGAGCAGCACGAACTTGCGAACGACCGCAACCGATATCGAGCACAGCGCGCTGCCTATCGACACGAACGCCATCTGGCATGACATCTGTATGCCAAACAGGCAGAGCACGGCGCAGTAGATACGCAGGGCGTGCGCGGTGAAATCAATAAGCGCGGCGTCGGAACTGAACATCCTTGCAAAGCCCTGCGGGAACAGCTCGATGAATCCCCAGAGCAGGAACGAATAGGTGAGGCACACGGCAAGAAGCAGCTTAAATGTCTTTTTGACGCGCTCGCTGTTTCCCGCGCCGTAGTTGTAGCTGAGGATAGGCTGAGAGCCCTGTGAGATGCCGTTGAGCGGCAGCATGGCGAACTGCATGACGCTCGTCAGTATCGTCATCGCACCGACGGCGATATCGCCGCCGTATTTGAGCAAAGACGAGTTGAAGCAGACCGAGATAACGCTCTCGCTCGACTGCATGATAAAAGTCGCGAGCCCGAGCGTAATGCACGGCAGGATAATTTTAGGAGAAACGAAGAAATTCTTCGCCTTCAGGCGCAATATTGTCTTTTTGCCGAAGAGAAACGCCACGACCCAGACGCACGAGACACACTGCGATATAATCGTCGCGAGCGCGGCGCCCCTGACTCCCATATGCAGCCCAAAGATAAATATCGGGTCGAGCACTATATTTGACACAGCGCCTATCATGACGGTCACCATGCCGATATTCGCGAAGCCCTGCGCCGTTATAAACGCGTTCATGCCGAGCGTCAGCTGGACAAAGACGGTGCCTATGGCGTAGATATTCATATAATCGACCGCGTATTCGATAGTGTTCTCGCTCGCGCCGAATGCGAGGAGCAAGTCGCGGTCAAAGATAAGCAGCAGCGCAGTCAGAACGGCAGATATGACTATCTGCATGGAGAAGCAGCCGCCGAGTATTTTTTCCGCCGAGCCGTTGTCGCTCTTGCCCATGGAGATGGACGCCCTGGGCGCGCCGCCCGCGCTGACGAACGCGGCAAACGCCGAGATTATCATGATTATCGGCAGGCACACGCCGACTCCCGTCAGCGCAAGGCTGCCGTCGCCGGGCATATGACCGATATATATGCGGTCAACTATATTATAGAGCATGTTGACTATCTGCGCTATGACCGTCGGCAGCGAGAGCTTGAAAAGCAGCTTTCCGACCGGCTGAGTGCCGAGAAACGATTTATCTTTTTCCATTTAATTACCCCCATGCATGCAAAAAAACGAACAGTCTAATTATATAACCGCTCCGCCGGTTGTCAAGGGGGACAGGTTAATATACAAAGCGCCGCCGAAAATGCTGCGGCTGTTTTTTGTTTTTAAGGCTCAGGGGGTAATGCTTCAAAAGAGTTGCAATGGCGGCGCGGAAGTTGTATAATTAATTGATTTTGATAAATTCGCGTCGAGGGGCGGCGAATTTTGCGGCGACAAAGCGCGTCAAGCGCAAAAAATATACTGTGAGGTTTTACAATGTTCAAAGTGGGATTCGATAACGACCTTTATATCCAGAAGCAGTCCGAGCAGATAAGCAAACGCATCAAGGAATTCGGCGGCAAGCTCTATCTTGAGTTCGGCGGCAAGCTCTTCGACGACTACCATGCCTCGCGCGTCCTGCCCGGCTTCAAGCCCGACAGCAAGCTGCAGATGCTCAAAAATATCGGCTCGGATGTTGAGATAGTCATTGTCATCAACGCGAGCGATATCCAAAATAACAAGATCCGCCGCGACCTCGGCATAACCTACGACAGCGACGTGCTGCGCCTCATCGACGCGTTCCGCGCGATCGGTCTTTTCGTCGGCAGCGTCGTTATCGCGCAGTATAAGGGTCAGCCCGCCGCGCTTGCATTCAAGAACAGGCTTGAAAATCTCGGCGTGCGCGTCTTTATCCACTATCCCATCGAGGGCTATCCTTATAATATCCCGCACATCGTCAGCGAAGAGGGCTTCGGCAAGAATGAATATATCGAGACCGAGCGCCCGCTCGTTGTTATAACCGCGCCCGGCCCCGGAAGCGGAAAGATGGCGACCTGCCTCTCCCAGCTCTATCACGACAACCTGCGCGGCATCAAGGCGGGATACGCAAAGTTCGAGACGTTCCCCATATGGAACCTGCCCCTGAAGCACCCCGTCAACCTTGCATATGAGGCGGCAACCGCCGACCTCAACGATGTCAACGTTATCGACCCCTACCACCTCGAAGCATATGGCAAGACCACCGTCAACTACAACAGAGACGTTGAAGTCTTCCCCGTGCTCAACGCTATATTTGAGAAAATCGAGGGCAAGAGCCCCTATAAATCGCCCACGGACATGGGTGTCAACATGGCGGGCTACTGCATCTCCGACGACGCCGCGACCCGCGACGCCTCTTTGAACGAGATAATCCGCCGCTACTTCAGCGCGCTGTGCGACCACAAAAAAGGTCTGACCGGCGACGCGGAGCTGACGAAGATAGAGAGCCTGATGAATCAGGCAGGAGTCACCGAAGAATATCGCCGCTGCGTGCGTCCCGCGCTCGACAGAGCAAAAGAGACGGGCGCTCCCGCGGTCGCAATCGAGCTGCCCGACGGCAGACTGATAACCGGAAAGACTTCTTCTCTGCTCGGCGCGAGCTCGGCGGCACTGCTCAACGCAGTAAAGCTCCTCAGCAATCAGCCCAAGGAGCAGCTGCTCATCGATCCCGGCGTTATCGAACCGATACAGTCGCTCAAGACGAATATCCTCGGCAACAACAACCCGCGCCTGCACACGGACGAAGTTCTCATCGCGCTGACCATGAGCGCGATACAGAGCGAGCCCGCAAAGAAAGCGTTCGACGCGCTCTCGCTCCTGCGCGGCTGCGAGGCACACTCCTCGGTTATACTCTCCCAGGTTGACGCGGATGTCTACCGCAAGCTCGGCATAAACCTGACCTGCGAGCCGCATTATCAAGTCAAGAAGCTCTACCACAAAGCGTAAATATAAATAATCAGCCTGCGGGGATATAGACGGGTGTCCGTAAAACAGTTAATCCTCCGTATGGCTTAGACCATGCGGAGGATTTGTTTATGTCTAATCTTCAAACTTGCTGGCGGCAAGTCCACAGGGGATAGCCGCTTTAGCAGCGCAAGGGGGTGTAGCCACCTTGACGGAACGAAGTGACGCAACATTCTCGGTCATGCAGTATCCTCCTGCTGACGGAGAATGAAGCTCCGCAGGACGCACGATACTCCCGTTAGGAGAGTATAGAAGTGCGCCCTTTAGTTCCTAAAGGGTTTTTATCAGTTCGACAAACTGAAAGTTGTCTCTATCAGAGTCCGTAATGAATTACCCACTTGTTATTGCTTAATGCCTTTTCTAACAGCTTTTTTAGTTCGGATAGTTCAGAATTATCTGCAATGACATCAATAAATGCCTTTAGCGAACAAGGTGGAACAAGTGTAACACCACAGTATGCAAGCCCTTTGCCTTTGACGGAAAGTGTATGCCAATAGAAGTCAATGGATGTAAGCCTTTCGACAACACCTTCCAAATAGGCGTCATCAACAGAAATACAGGCATATTTCCACGGCTCATACTCGTCATATCGCTTGCCCTGCTGAGGAGCATCCATCATAATTCCAAACTCGTGTTTTGCCATGTAGATCACCTCCACAACTTCCGATTTGTTGCTCAATTTTTGTATTCAAATTATACCATAAAACTTGTGAACAATTCTACCGCAACTTTGGAATATATGAGAAAAGTCCGAACAGTTTTCTGCCCGGACTTCCTCACTCAATCGTAAATCAATTCGATTTTCACAATTCCCTCTGCCTGTGCCTTGCAAGCGTTCATCTGCCGTACCCATTCCATTTGGTGTCGGCTTTCAGTTTCTCGGTCACGCCGTTTCGCTTCGCCAGTTCCGGCACGATCAGCTCCATGCGGTTTCGTGCCGCTTCGTCAATCTTAGCGCAATACTGTCTTACGTACACCCAGCTATCCTCGTGGGCTGTTTTTTGCAAGATGAGTCCTATAAATTGCCCTGTAAATGCCAGACCGCAAACTATGATAAAAGCCGCAACCTACGCCCAAAAACGCGAGTTGCGGCTCTTTTTGCTCTTTGGTCTGCGCCGAGTGGGGCAGTCCTTATTTTGCGGGGACTGTGTGCCAGATATTCTTTGCATACTCGTTTACCGCTCTGTCGGCGGCAAATCTGCCGGAGCAGGCAGTGTTCATCAGGGACATCGAGTTCCAGCGCGTTCTGTCCGCCCAGAGCTCGTCGATTCTGTTCTGCGCCTGACGGTAGTCCGCGAAGTCCGCGAGCACCATGTAGGGGTCGTGATAGACGATGGTTCCGCTGATTTCCGGGAACTGCTTGCCGCAGAAGCCGCGGTTTATGAAATCGATAACATTGCGAAGCTCCGCATTGTTGTTGTAGAAATTCATCGGCACATAGCCTCTGCTCCGAAGGTCGTTGACCTCGGGGGTGGTCATGCCGAAGATAACAATATTCTCGTCGCCGACTGCGTCGTGAATCTCAACATTCGCGCCGTCGAGCGTGCCGAGAGTTATCGCGCCGTTCATCATCAGCTTCATATTGCCCGTGCCGCTCGCCTCGGTTCCGGCGAGGGATATCTGCTCGCTGACATCGGCGGCTGGCATCATATATTCAGCCATGGAGACGTTGTAGTCCTCCATGTAGACGACCTTGAGCCTGCCCTTGACATCGGGGTCGTTGTTGATGAGATCCGCGAGGGCGCAGATGAAACTGATTATCTTCTTCGCCATGAAATAGCCGCTCGCCGCTTTTGCGCCGAAGATATAGGTGTGGGGCGTGAAATCGCCCGAGGGATTCGCCTTTATCGCGAGATATTTCGCGAGGATGTTGAGCGCGTTGAGGTGCTGGCGCTTATACTCGTGCAGGCGCTTGACCTGAACATCGAAAATGGAGTTCGGGTCGAGCTCGATGCCGGTCTTCGCCTTGACGCGCTTTGCGAAGTCCGCTTTGTTCGCGGTCTTTATCTTCTCTATCTCCGCGAGCACGGCGGGGTTATCTTTATATTTTGCAAGCTCCGAGAGGCACTCGGCGTTATATACGAACTCGCCGCCGATAAGGTCGCTGAGCATCGAGGTCAGGCGCGGGTTTGCCTGGCAGAGCCAGCGGCGGTGGGCGATGCCGTTTGTGACATTGCAGAACTTGTCGGGCGTGAGGGTATAGAAGTCGTGGAACACGCTGCCCTTGAGTATCTCGCTGTGGAGAGCGGAGACGCCGTTGACGCTGTGGCAGCAGGCGACGCAGAGGTTCGCCATGCGCACGACTCCGTTTGAAATAACAGCCATTCTCTCGACCTTATTAGCGTCGTGGGTCTGCTCCCAGACGCTGCTGCGGAAGCGGTTGTCTATCTCCTTGACTATCTGATAGATTCTCGGAAGCAGGCGGCGGAAGAGATCCTCGCTCCAACATTCGAGAGCCTCGCTCATGACGGTATGGTTCGTGTAGGCGAAAACCTTCGTCACAACATCCCATGCGTCATCCCAGCTGTAGCCGCACTCGTCGAGCAGCAGACGCATAAGCTCGGGAATGGCGAGAGTCGGGTGGGTGTCGTTGATATGGATAGCCATCTTGTCGCAGAGATTGTCGAGCGAGCCGTACTTGCGCAGGTGGCGGTTGATGATATCCTGAACGGACGCGGAGACGAGGAAATACTGCTGGCGCAGGCGAAGGCTCTTGCCCTCGGGATGATTGTCTGCGGGATAGAGCACCTTGCTTATGACCTCAGCCATGGCGTTTTGCTCCATGGCGCGCAGGTAATCGCCCTGATTGAAGGAGTTCATGTCTATCTCGGAGCTCTTTGCGCTCCAGAGACGCAGGACGCTGACGCCCTTGCCGTCCTTGCCGGCGACCATCATATCGTAGGGAACGGCGTGAACCTTCTTCGCGTTCTCTATATCGACGCTGTGATAGCCGTCCTCCCAGCGGTCAACGACATTGCCCTCGAAGCTGACGTCAACGCTCTTCTCCTCGCGCGCAACGAGCCATACCTCGCCGCCGGGGAGCCAGAAATCGGGCATCTCGGTCTGCCAGCCGTCAACGAGCTTCTGCTTGAAGATACCGTATTCGTAGAGAATGGAGTAGCCCATGCCGAGATAGCCGTCGGTTGCCAAAGCGTCGAGATAGCACGCCGCGAGACGGCCGAGACCGCCGTTGCCGAGACCCGCGTCCGGTTCGCAGTCATAGAGCTTGTCGAGCTTTATGCCGAAATCCTTGAGCGCCGCCTCCATGACGGGGATGAGATTGAGGTTATAGAGCGTGTTCTTGAGCGAGCGTCCCATGAGGAACTCCATGCACATATAGTACACGCGCTTCGAGCCGCTCTCTTCGCAGCGCTGTTCAAACTCGTGTCTGCCCTGTCTGAGCATATCGCGGGTTATCATCGCGATAGCCTTGTAAAACTGCTCGTAGTTGGCCTCTTCGGGAGTGACGCCGAAAAAATGCGAGAGCTTTGCGGTGATCTGCTCCTCGGCGGCCTTCTTTGTCAGTGAATAATCCATTGTATCAAACCTTTCGTTTGCTTGTGCAGCATATACTGCCGGATATATAAAAATATACCAGATGTTATTTTATACCGAAAATGTAAATAATACAACCGAATACTCGCAATTACCGCTCGAACGCCCTCAGAAAAAACGAACTCCCCGGCGAGAATTTTCAATAAAAATGCCTAAAAATGTCAGAGGCGATTGAAAAAGCGGGTATTGTTTACAATTTGTTCACATTTATGTATACTTGATGCAACACGGCGCAATTATTCTATATCTGTACCCAAGAGGTACTGAAGAGACAACTACCTATCTGGTTTTAATAATTGTCAACTTCTTTTTTCATTTTTATTTTCTCTTTCCCCAAAGCTAAAGCCGAATGCTGCACACATTCGGCTTTAACTTTTTTTCGGGGAACTTTTTTATTTTTACAGGTCGTCTACATCCTGCACGGGCTGCGAGCCGTCGAGCGGAGTGCCCGAATAACTGCCGAGAACATCGGTCGGGATAACTCCCTCTTTGTTCATCGGGTCGTTGTAGTGCGGAATTTCGATTATCTTTTTCTTCTGCTTTTTCGGCTTGTCCACAAAAAATTCTCCTTTCTCTGCGTTTGCGTTTTTAGCTTTCCGCGCGGGCGCTCCGATATTCCGCGAAGAAGAAAGTTGAATTTGCTCGTTATTTTTGATAGAATCATCTTGTCCGAAAGACGGAGGTGCAAAAAATGAAAAATTTCAAAAAATATATTGCCGCTTTGCTGATTTTTGTTCTCGCGCTGAGCCTTTGCTCCTGCTCGCTGATTGATCGTCTCAAGCCCGCTCCCGCGCCGGAGACAGTCAGGCTGACCTTTCCCGAGGGCACGACTGTCATTCAGGCGGCGCAGAAGCTCGAAGAGGGCGGCGTATGCACAAAGGACGAGTTTATTTCGGCGGTCAACAACACCGAACGGGACAACAAATTCGTTAAAGCTATAAACAATCCGCAGGAGCGCCCGTTCCTGCTCGAGGGCTATATCTATCCCGACACATATGATTTCTATGTCGGCGAGGGCGCGGAAAAGGCGCTCGGACGCTTTCTCGCAAACACTGAATCGAAGCTCACAGACGATATGTATGCTAAAGCTCAAAAAATCGGCATGTCCATGGACGAGATAATCACGCTCGCTTCGATAATCCAGCAGGAGGCGTCGGTGCCGTCGGTCATGGCAAATGTCTCCTCCGTGCTCCACAACAGGCTCAATTCATCGAGCTATCCGCGCCTGCAGTGCGACGCGACGGTTTTCTATTTAAAGCGCAGCGTCAAGCCGTATATAAGCGAGGATCAGGCGGACAAATACGATGAGTTTTACAACACCTACGATCGCAGGGGGCTCCCGGCGGGTCCGATAACGAACCCCGGAATTGAAGCGATAAACGCCGCGCTGAACCCGGCGGACACGGACTACTATTTCTTCGTCACCGACAACGACGGCAACTACTATTTTGCAAAGACCTATCAGGAGCATCTGAAAAACTGCAAAGCAGCGGGGGTCGCGCAGTAAAAATTTTGCAAATATTGCTTTTCGTATCATTGAATTTTTCAGCCGCGCATAGTATAATTGGATTTTAGGCAAATCAAATATACTTCATCACAGGGGTATAAAAGAGGTATTATGAACGGTCTTATTGCATCGGCAAAGAAAATAGAAGAATACGGCGCACTGCTCGACTGCGTCAAAAACACCCGTCTGCCCATAGGCATGACGGGTCTTTCCCATATACACAAGGCGCATTTCGCCGCCGCACTGAACGCGGACTGCGGCAGACCCGTGCTCGTGATAACGGCGGACGAGGCGCAGGCTTCGCGCCTTGCGCTTGACATGAAAACGCTCGGCTGCCGCGCCCTGCTCTATCCCGCGAGAGATTTTGCGTTCCGCTCGACGGAGAGCCAGTCGCGCGAATATGAGCACAGGCGGCTCGGCGTGCTCGACAAGATGCTTCGCGGCGAAGCGCAGGCGGTAATCTGCTCCGCAGAGGCGGCATCGCAGCTGACTCTGCCGCCAGAGGAGCTTAGAAACCGCACGATTGAACTCGCCGTCGGCGACGAGATGCCGCTCGAGGATATAGTAAAAGCGCTGCTTCGCGCCGGCTACTCCCGCTCGGCGCAGGTCGACGGAGTCGGTCAGTATGCAGTGCGCGGCGGAGTGCTCGACTTCTTCACGCCCGGCGAGGAATACCCCTGCCGCCTCGAGCTGTGGGGCGACGAAATCGACAGCATGGCGTATTTTGATATAGAAACTCAGCGCCGCACGGACAACATTGAAAAGATAAAAATAACCCCGTCAAACGAGATTCTCCCGCCCGACACGGACGAATTCGTCGAGCTGCTCGAGCGTTTTCGCTCGGAGATACACGGCAAGGGTGCTGTCAAGGCGCGCGAGTGCGTTGACAAGGATATAGACAGAATAAAGGGCGGTCTGCGCCTGCAATCGACGGACAAATATATGCCCCTGCTCTACGATGTGGCTTCGATATTCGACTACGCGAAGGACTATATTCTCTGCGTGAGCGAGAGCTTTTCCGTCAAAGAGCGGTTCAACGCCGCCATCGGGCTCATGCACGAGGCGATGAAGGCGATGTTCGAGGAGGGCGAGCTCTGCCCCGGACTCGACAGATTTTCTCTGCATCTCTCAGACCTGCTGAACAACTATGAGCAGATGGGCGCCATATACATGGACAATCTGCCGCGCGGCGGATTCGACACGCCCGTAAAGGAGCTCATCGGCGTCAACGCAAGGCAGATAACAGCGTGGAACGGCTCGTTTTCCGTTCTCAAGGACGACCTCGACGCGCTGACGGACAGAAATAAACGCACCTGCGTTATCTTCGCGGGCACGCGCAAGGCCGCCGACGCACTGCGCGGCGATCTTATAGACGACAGCTACAGCGCGCTCTACATGGACGAACTGCCGAACGAACTGGCTCCAGGCACGCTGACCGTTGTGCCCGGCTGTCTCTCGGCGGGATTTGAATATCCGCTGGCAAAAATAACCGTATTTACCCACTCCGGCAGAGCGGCGGTAGCTCAGCCGAAGAGAAACGTCCGCAAAAGCTCAAACGCGTTCCACAGCCTTGACGAGCTTCACCGCGGCGACTATGTCGTTCATGTCGCGCACGGTATTGGCATATTCGAGGGTATAAACAAGCTCGAAGCGAGCGGCACGATAAAAGACTATATCAAAATTCGCTACGACAAGGGCGACATTCTCTATGTCCCGGTCACTCAGCTCGACCAGGTCTCGAAATACATCGGTCCGTCCGGCGACGACAAGCCCGTCCGCCTCAACAAGCTCGGCGGCAAGGACTGGCAGAAGACCCGCTCGCGCGTGCGCAGTGCGGTCAAGGATATGGCAAAAGAGCTCACGGAGCTGTATTCGCGCAGGCTCAAAATCGAAGGTCACGCATTCTCGCCCGACACGGATATGCAGAGCGACTTCGAGCGCAGGTTCGAGTTCGACGAGACCTCGGATCAGCTCAGATGCATCGATGAAATAAAGGGTGACATGGAGAGAAGCTGCCCCATGGACAGACTGCTCTGCGGCGACGTTGGCTTCGGCAAGACGGAGGTAGCACTTCGCGGCGCGTTCAAGTGCGTTGCGGACGGCAAGCAGTGCGCTATTCTTGTGCCGACCACGATTCTCGCCTATCAGCACTATCAGACGGTGCTAAAGAGGATAGAGGGCTTCCCGGTCGAAGCGCGTATGCTCTCGCGCTTCTGCTCGAAAAAGGAGATAGAGGACACTCTGAACGGTCTGCGCCGCGGCAGTGTAGATATAGTCGTCGGCACACACAGACTCATTTCAAAGGATGTTCAGTTCCGCGACCTCGGGCTGATAATAATCGACGAGGAGCAGCGCTTCGGCGTGGCTCAGAAAGAGAAGCTCAAGGAGCTCTATCCCAAGGTCGATGTTCTCACCCTAACCGCGACGCCCATACCGAGAACGCTCAACATGGCGCTCTCCGGAATACGCGATATGTCGATTCTCGAGGAGGCTCCGCACGACCGCTCGCCGGTGCAGACCTATGTTGTCGAGCACAATCCCGAGATGCTCGCGCAGGCGATGAACGCGGAGCTCAGGCGCGGCGGGCAGGTGTATTATCTGCACAACCGCGTTGAGAGCATCGAGCACACGGCGGCGGCGATAAAAGATATGCTGCCCGACGCCGTTGTCGGCATAGCCCACGGCAAGATGAGCGAAGACGAACTGAGCGAAGTCTGGCGCAAGCTGCTCGAGGGCGAGATAGATATATTGGTATGCACGACTATAATCGAAACGGGCGTTGATGTTCCGAATGTCAACACCCTTATAATTGAGGACGCTGACCGCATGGGTCTCGCCCAGCTTCATCAGATACGCGGGCGCGTCGGACGCTCGTCGCGCAGAGCGAGCGCGTATCTCACATTCAGACCCGGCAGGGAGCTGACGGAGATAGCCACGAGCAGGCTCGACGCGATAAGAGAATTCACGGAGTTCGGCTCGGGCTTCAAGATAGCCATGCGCGACCTCGAACTGCGCGGTGCGGGCAATGTGCTCGGCGCACAGCAGCACGGACACATGGAAGCTGTCGGCTACGAGATGTATCTTCAGATGCTCGAACAGGCGATAAGCGAGGAGCGCGGAGACCAGACAAAGAAGCCGAAGAAGGAATGCCTCGTCGACCTGCCGATAGACGCGCACATCCCGCCGACATATATCGAGAGCGTGCCGCAGAGGCTCGGCATCTACCGCCGCATCGCGGACATAACCTCGCGCGCAGATGCGGACGATGTCACGGATGAGCTCATCGACCGCTTCGGCGAGCCGCCCGCTCCCGTGCTCGGACTGATAAGGACTTCACTGCTCCGGGCGTATTCCGCCCAGCACAATATCTATGAGATCGGGCGCAAGGGCGACAAGCTGCTGCTCTATATCGACGACCTCGATATGCAGGAGATCTCCGCGATAGCCGCGGGCTTCCCCGGCAGGGTGACAGTCAGCGCCGCAGGCAAGCCGCACATAGCAGTGCGCATCATGCCGCAGGATAAGATGCTCGACCTGCTCGAAAAAGTGCTCATGCTAATGAACACCGCGAATAAACAGAAAGACAGCTGACCGAAATCAGCTGTCTTTTTTTATATTTATCTGTCCGTGTGCCCGTATTCGAGAATGTCCGCTATTCTCTCGCAGGCGTGTCCGTCGCCGTAAGGGTTCGCGGCGTGGCTCATTTTTTCATATTCCGCCTTGTTTTCAAGCAGAATCTTGAAATTATCGTATATTGTCTGCTCGTCCGTGCCGACAAGCTTGAGCGTGCCTGCAGCGATGCCCTCGGGTCTCTCGGTCGTGTCGCGCATGACCAGAACCGGCTTGCCGAGGCTCGGCGCCTCTTCCTGGATTCCGCCGCTGTCGGTGAGGATCATATAGCTGTGCGCCAGGAAATTGTGGAAATCAACAACATCAAGCGGCTCGATTATTTTTATATGCTCGCATCCGCCGAGTTCCGCGTCCGCCGCCTCGCGCACGACGGGGTTCATATGAATGGGATATATCGCCCTGATGTCCGGATGCTCCTCGACGATGCGCCTTATCGCGCGGAACATGTGGTGCATCGGCTCGCCGAGGTTCTCGCGCCTGTGCGCGGTTATCATTATCAGCCTGCCGTCGGCAGCCCAGTCGAGCCATTTGTTTGAATAGTCCGCACGCACGGTGGTTCTCAGCGCGTCTATCGCGGTGTTGCCCGTGACGAACACGGTCTCTTTCTTTTTGCCCTCTCTGAGCAGGTTTTCGCGCGCCGTCTCGGTCGGGGCGAAGTTATATTCGGAAACTATGCCGACCGCCTGGCGGTTGAATTCCTCCGGAAACGGGGAATGTATATCATATGTGCGCAGACCCGCCTCGACATGGCCGACTTTTATTCCGAGATAATAGCACGCAAGCGCGGAGGCGAAAGTAGTTGTAGTATCGCCGTGGACGAGAACCGCGTCCGGTCTCTCTTTTTCGAGCACGGGCTTTATCTTTTCGAGGATGCTGACCGTGACATCGAAGAGAGTCTGCTTATCTTTCATTATGCTCAGGTCGTAGTCCGGCTCAACATCGAATGTCCTGAGCACGCTGTCAAGCATCTGGCGGTGCTGACCGGTGACGCAGACGACCGTTTCGAGCCCCTTGCGGGTCTTGAGCTCTTTGACGAGCGGACACATTTTTATCGCCTCGGGTCTTGTGCCGAAAACGAGCATTATCTTTTTCATGCGAAGCCTCCCTGCCGCGGGTGTTTTCTCAATTATAACCGTTTTTCTTTTTTCAGTCAACAAAAAGGGAAGCGGCCGGCTGACAGATATCAGACGGTCGCTTGTCTTCTCCCCAAATAGATGCTGCACGCCTAACGCACAGCCTAGCTTCTTTTTTCATAAGGCTATTATATACTGTTTCTGTTTGGGAAGTCAATATTTTTCGCAATAAATAATATTTTACTTATTCGCCGCGGTCTCTTCTCGCCTGCTCGGGCGAGATTTCGGCGTGGGGGCAGACTATCTCGTCGATGATTTCATGAGGAGCCGCCCAGCGCACGGCATTTATTAAAATCTGCTGAACCTGCGGGATATAATATGTGGGGTTAGCCTCATGACCGGGCTGGAAATAGAATACTTTTCCGCGCCCTCTTCTCCAGCAGCAGCCCGAGCGGAACACATCGCCGCCGGAGAACCAGCCCATAAAAACAAGCTCGTCCGGCTCGGGGATATCAAAACGCTCGCCGTACATCTCTTCGACGGGTATCTCAATATATTCACCGATGCCCTTTGCTATCGGGTGCGCGGGATTGACTGTCCAGAGGCGCTCAAAATCGCCGTCGCGCCAATGCAGGGCGCAGGAGGTACCCATAAGGCGCTTGAAGGGCTTCGAAAAATGCGCGGAGTGCAGTGCTATGAAGCCCATGCCGCGCAGAACTCTGTCATGCACGCGCTCAACAAGCTCGTCGGGCACTTCGTCGTGCGCCTTATGTCCCCACCAGATGAGCACATCAGTGTTTTCGAGCACTTCGGGCGGCAGACCGCAGTCGGGGTCGCGGAGAGTCGCGGTGCGAACCTCCATGTCCTCCTGCGCGCCGAGAAAGCTCTTTATCTGACCGTGGATTCCGTGGGGATAAACTGCCGCTATCTCGGGCGATTCGACCTCATGGACGCCCTCGTTCCAGACGGTAACTCTTATCATTTTATCATTTCCTTTCGGGAGAAATTTTATCCAAGTCAAGTATATATTTTTGCCCGCCCGCTGTCAATGGATTTTCTCCCGTATTGCAAAATCGACCGCCGTTTGATATACTTTAATAAAGATTTTTCGGGGTGATATTTTGCTTCTCAACAAAAATGACGACATTGAACTTCATATAGATTCGGTCTCGCTGACGGGCAGCGGAGTCGGCAGATACAACGGGCTCGCCGTGTTCGTCCCCGCGACCGCGCCCGGAGATATAATAGAAGCGCACATAATCAAAGTGAAGAAGAGCTACGCCGTCGGCAAGTGCACGAAAATAATCAAGCCGTCGCCGGACAGAACCGACAACGACTGCCCGGCATATCCCGGCTGCGGCGGCTGTTCGTTCCGCCACATGAGCTACAATGCGGAATTAAAGCTCAAATCCGATGCCGTGCGCGACGCGTTTTCACGCATCGGCGGACTTGATGTTGAACTAAAGCCGATAATCGGCGCGGAGTCACCCGACGGCTACCGCAACAAGGCGCAGTACCCTGTAGGGTGCGAAAACGGCGAACTGAAAATCGGCTTCTACTCCCGCCGCTCGCACAGGATAGTTGACTGCCGCGCGTGCCGCCTCGCGCCGCCGGAGTTTGAAAAAATCCTCGGCACGGTCGCGGACTGGATCGAGAAATATAATATTTCCGTCTACAACGAAACAAGCAGAAGCGGAGCTATCAGGCACATATATCTGCGAAAAGCGTTCGCGACGGGCGAGATAATGCTCTGCCTTGTAAGCGCACAGGAAAACCTGCCGCACACCGACAAGCTCATCGAATCACTCAAAGATGAAAAAGCTATAAAAAGCGTGCTGATAAACATAAACCCCGACGACACGAACGCAGTGCTCGGCGAAATGTGCATCCCGCTTCTCGGCGACGGCTGCATAACGGACATACTCTGCGGAGTAAAGGTACGCATATCGCCGCTGTCGTTCTATCAGGTCAACCGCGCGCAGGCGGAAAAACTATACAAAAAAGCTGCCGAATACGCCGTAGACAAAAAAATAAAGCTCCTGCTCGACCTCTACTGCGGCGCGGGCACGATAGGGCTTTCGATGGCAGACAAGGCGGAGGAACTAATAGGCATAGAGACCGTCGCGCCGGCGATAGAGGACGCGAAGAAGAACGCCGCCGCAAACGGAATAGAGAACGCGCGGTTTATCTGCGCGGACGCGGGCGAAGCCGCCGAAAAGCTGCTCGCCGAGGGCAAGCGCCCGGAGGTGATAGTCCTCGACCCGCCGCGCAAGGGCTGCTCCGAGCAGACGGTAAGAGCCGCCGCAGGCATGGCTCCCGACAGGATAGTGTATGTCTCCTGCGACCCGGCCACGCTCGCACGCGACTGCGCCGCGTTCAAAGAGCTGGGCTACGAAGTCGAAGAAGCGACCCCCGTCGACCTATTCCCGAGGACAGCGCATGTGGAGTGCGTGGTTCTGTTGACTAAAGTACAGAAGTAAAAGTGTGAAAATGCTTGAAAAATAAAGTTTTTCCGAGGGTTGGGATTCTTTTGGGAATACTTGCAAAAAAGTGGCACGTATTTATTATACATTGATGATATTGTGGATTTTAAAAATTCAGAAAAGAGGTAAAAATGAGATACGAAGATTTAACATTTAAAATTCCTGTAGAAACTAAAAGTTATCGTGAAGATTCGGCTTTTGTGATAAAACAAATAACGAATATTTTAGACACAAGAAAACAAATTGGCGACAATAAAATTATTATTAACACTAATCTAAAACTTGGACTTCCGTTAGAGAATATAAATAAAATCGCTGGTCCGATGATTGAAGCGTGGGCTGGTGAAGTTTTCTTTGGCATTCGAGATGATTTAAATAATCAATATAATCTGATAAATGTTGAAGCTCAAGAACGACTGGGAATGGCAGATATAATTTTGCAATTTAAAAAAGGAGAGCAAGTCTTAACTGGAAACGTAGATGTCAAAGCAACAGCAAACGATATACCGAATAGCGGTAAAGGTCCAAACATAACTTCATTTTCTCGTATTAGAACAGCATATGTTACCGATCCCGATTTTATGTTTATAATTCTTTCAATCAAGCACAAGGTTTATTCTGAGCGAAATAAAGATACAGGCTTAGTTGATGGAATTATGGAAGTGGTTGATTTCAATGCATATGATTTGAAATTCATAAGTGATGCTGATATCAACTATAATCCAGCTTTAGGAACTGGACAGATTCAGATTAAGGATATTCACTATGTTTCTTATCAATATAGGACAACTTGGGAAATGTGTCAGTTGTTAGATAGCAAATATTTACACAGTTCAAGGAGAAATATTGATGATTTTATAAGGGAGGCGAAGAAAAATAAATGGATAAAGGATTAAAGCTGATTTGTGGTGATTCTTTAATAGAATTAAAGAAAATACCAGATAAAAGCATTGATTTGATTGTTACAGACCCTCCTTACAATCTGAGTAAAGATTACGGAAACAATCAAGATAAACTTGAATTTGATGAATACCTTGATTTTTCGAGAAAATGGTTGTTCGAAGCAAAAAGAGTATTGAAAGATGATGGAACAATATATGTATTTATGGGGATGAAGTATATTTCATACATATACAACATATTAGAACAAGAGTTAGGAATGTACTTTAATTCGTGGATTACTTGGTTCTATACGCAAGGCATTGGCAAAACCAAGGGATATTCACCAAGGCACGATGATATACTTATGTTTACAAAAAGTTCGAAAAAGTTCACCTTTAATTTGGATACTATTCGTGTTCCGCAAAAGTATTATAGGTCTGTAAATAACATGAGAGGAGCCAATCCGGGGAATGTGTGGGAATTTTCTCATATGCACTATTGTAATAAGAACAGAAAAAAACATCCCACTCAAAAACCAGAGGGATTGTATGAAAGAATGATACTGGCTTCATCTAATGAAGGAGATACAATATTAGACCCATTTCTGGGTAGTGGTACTTTATTAAGGGTATGTCAACAAACAAATAGAAAAGGTATAGGAATTGATATAAACCCTGAATATATTGAAATGTCCAGAGAGCGACTTTCAGAAAAGTTTTGTGGCTTTGACAGTATTGATGAAAGAATGCAACGAGTACCAAATGATTTGAATGACCCACAAATAAGATTAGAATATATTGATAATCATATTAAATGGTTCTTGAAAAATCATCCAGATGCAATAGGAAGTTTCTTGGAAGAAGTAAAAAACAAATATGGTTCTAAACTAACGCAAGAAGAAATAATAAAATTCTTCTCACAGACAGTTTAATAAGCGAAAAAGCCGTCGACGTATTCCCACAAACGGTTCAAACACGAAAAAGGCTGTGGATATATTCCCTCGAACGCAAAAACAGCAAAGACATTTATGTTATCGTATCGTGCCACGTTGAGACGGTATGTTTGCTGTCTCGAGCGATATGAAATTCCGAAAACTGAAGAGTAATTAGAAGAAAGCTTATCGCTTCCGTAACTACCGCAAAGAAGAATACAAAACAGCAGACAGAATCGTAAAAAGATGTTCGCGATAAGCTCAAAATCCGGCCGACACACAAAACCGCATAAAAGACGGGCACCGGTTTCACGGTGCCCGTAGTTTTATCTTGTCTCATCCATCCAATCGGACAGGCGCGTCATGCTTTTTTCGCTGCCGACAGCATAGAGAATATCGCCCTCACGGAACATATAATCGGGATGCACATTGTCTGTCAAATTTCCGTTGTTTTCTATAGCGATTATGTTTACTCCGAACCTTCCCCGCATATCGGCGGACATTATCGTCATTCCGACGATCTTACGCGGAACTTCAAGCTTAAGGAGATTCAGCTTTCGGCTCAGCTGAACAAAGTCCAGCATATTGGGAGTTTCCAGTTTGTGGGCGAGTCTGACTGCCATATCCCTCTCGGGGTAGACGACTTCTGCGCCGAGCTTCTTGAGTATCTCGCCCTGCTCGGCGCTCGCGGCCTTTGATATGACGGTCGGCACGCCGAGAGAGACAACGTTGAGAGTAGTCAGAATCGAAGTGTCCATCTTTTCTCCGATGCAGACCACCACGACGTCGCAGTTTTGTATTCCGGTCTCCGAGAGAGTCTTTTTGTCAAAGCTGCTGACGACAAAGGCGTTCTCCGTGTATTCGCGCATCTCGCGCACCTTTTCCTCGTTTCCGTCGATTACGAGCGGCTCCGCGCCCGATTTCGCAAGCTCCACAGCCAGAGCAGAGCCGAAGCGCCCGAGTCCGATTATTCCGTAAGATTTGCTGTCGCTTTTTGATTTTTTAAACATCTTTGTCCTCCGTTCTCAGCCTATGGCTATGTTTCCGTCGGGATATTTTATTCGATCTCCGTTTGTGAAGTACCAGAGAGTCGCTATTGTAAGCGGCCCCAAGCGGCCGATATACATCATGACTATTGATGTAAGCTTGCTCGCGGTGCAGAGTCCCGTGGTTATCCCGGTAGTGAGTCCCACCGTGCCGAACGCGCTCGTCATCTCGAACAAGGCATCCCTTATTGCTATATCCGGCTCAAAGGCGCAGAGCATAAACGTTCCCACTGCTATCACACTTATACCCATGACCGCTATGACCGACGCTTTGCGGAACACACCGTGCGGCACAGAATAGTGAAAAGCCTTTCCCGAGGTGTTTGTCGCGGCGGTCTTTATGCCCTGGATCAGCGCAAACAGCGTGCTCGTCTTTATTCCGCCGCCGGTGGAGCCGGGCGACGCGCCGACGAACATTAAAAAGATCATAGCGAGCAGTCCCGCGTTTGAAAATTCGCCGAGCGAATATGTCGAGAAGCCCGCCGTCCTCGCAGTAACGCTGTTGAAAAGGGCTCCTATCCACGGCATATCCTCGGTAATTCTGAAAATCACCGCGCCGCCGACCGTCAGCGCGACGCTCATCGTGAGCACTACTTTTGTGTGCATGGAAAATCTGCGCCAGCGAAAGCGCTTTTCGACAATCTCGCGGATAACGAGAAAGCCGATTCCGCCGAAGAATATCAAAAAGCAGGTCACGAGATTTAAGAACACATCCTCTTTGTAGGCGGAGAGGCTTTGGAAGTTTCCGAGGATGTCGAAGCCGGAGTTGTTGAACGCGGCGACGGAGTGAAAAAGGCTTATTCCGAGAGCTTTGAGCGGCGGGTAATCGCGCACGAAAACAATGAAGCTCAGCGCCGCACCGACGAGCTCAAATGCCGCCGTAGTCAAAAACACGCTTTTTATAAATTTTACTATTCCCTTGCCTGAGTCGAGATTCATCGCATCGCGCAAAACACGCCGACCTTTCAGATTTATCCTCTTTCCGACCGCTAAGATAACGCCCGCGCCCATTGACGCGACTCCGAGTCCGCCTATCTGTATCAGTGCCGCAACAACGAACTGACCGAACGCGGTGAACGTGTCCCCTATATCGACGGTCACGAGTCCCGTCACGCAGACGGCGCTCGCCGAAGTGTAAAGCGCGTCTATGTATTTTAAGTCTACGCCGTTTTGCACGCTGCACGGCAGCATCAGCAGACCCGAGCCTATAAATATCACGGCTGCAAAACCGAGCGCAATTATTCTTGCAGGCGACATTCTTTTTAACAGCTTTCTCATAATTCACCTCGTATCCCGTAAAAAAGACCTTCGGCAGAATCCGTCTGCCAAAGGTCTTGCTTCATTCACGGCCAACGCCGCCAATGTCCGCTGCCAGCACAGCTCCTGTGCGGTTGGTGACAGGCGGATGGGTAACCCATAGCTACTCCCCATTGGTTGTGGCTTAATTATATCCCTTTGCGGGCGAAAGTCAATATATTTATGAAAAAATTATCCGACATTAAAGGCAGAAAAGGTCTGCCGAGCTAATCGACAGACCCATGTCTTTATGAAATTCCTATTAATAAGCGAAGGTGTACTGCTGCTGCCATGTGCCGGTGAAGTCGGCGTCGATGGAGATGCCCTTCTTGAGCTTGCAGATAACGTTTGCGGGCTCGCTGACGTTGATGCTCGCAAGAGTGCCGTTCGCGTTGAGCACGAAAGTGAATGTGCCGCTCTGATAGTTGACCTTGGTGCTGACAGGCTCAAACGGTCCGAAGGAATCCTTCGTCAGCGAGAGAGTGTCGAAGCAGGAGCCGTGGTGCTTGGGAACATATGTAAGTCCCTCGCCGCTCTCGGTAACGAGAGTGATGCTGACTTTCCAGCCGCTGCCCTGCTTGACGCAGGAAGCGGACTTAACGCCTGCGGGATCGACTTTATAGGAAGCGCGCTTTGCCGCGGGCAGGAAGCTTGCAAGAGTTGTGCCGTCGGAAGCCTTGCCGCCGTTGAAAGTCTTGTTGTCGGTCTTCGGATAGTCGTTGGGAAGCAGGGGCTCTGCGATTTTCGCTATAGCCGAACCGCCGGTGATGCTGTTGATCTTCGAGGTAGTGCCCTGGACTCTCTTGACAGAGACCTTGCCGGTGTAGCTTTTCATAGCCGAAGCGTACTTGTTGAAGAACGCAACGATCTCAGCCTTGCTGCCGTTGACGGGAGCCTTGATTTCCGCTGCGGGCTTGTTGCCCTGCTGGCCGCCCTGAGAACCGCCCTGCTGACCCTGAGTAGCCGCCTCGCTGCCGCCCTCGGAGGGTGCGACTGCCGTGCTGTCGTCAGCGGTGCTCTCTGCCGCGTTGCTCTCCGCGTCGCCCGTCTGGGTGTCCTGAACGTCTGCGTTCGCGTCCTGTGAGCTCTCAGCCGTTGTGTCGTTCTTGTCGTCCTTGCCCTTACATGCCGCAAATGCAAATATCATTATCAGCGCGAGCAGGATAGCAATAATTCTCTTCATAGTTTGTCTCCTTTCATCTTTCGGCAGAGCATCCTCTGCCATGCTACGATTCAAGTTTACTTTATGTTTATTCGTTTGTCAAGAGAATAAACTTTATTTTATATTTCCATAATTTCCATAATTTTTTATCGATTTTTGTGCATTATATATTATATTCGTTCTTTATACAATATATAATAATTCGCCGCATTCCGGGCACACTATACAGCGAAAAAGAACAGAAAGGGTGCATAAAATGAGCAAAGACACACTTGAGCTGCTGCGCGAATGCGACAGCGGAATAAAAATGGCGGTCGGCAGCATTGACGAAGTGAGCGGACACATAAAGGACGAGGATCTAAAAAATCTGCTCGAAAAGAGCAAGGAGGAGCACAGCCAGCTCGGCGGTACGATAAAAGAACAGCTGGCATCGCTCGGCGACGACGGCAAAGACCCGGGGATAATGGCGAAGAGCATGTCGTGGATAAAAACCAACGTCAAGCTCGGCATGAACGACTCGGACAGGACGGTTGCAGGTCTGATGACCGACGGGTGCGACATGGGCATAAAGAGCCTGACCCGCTACCTCAACGAATATAAGGGCGCGGACGGCGCTTCGCGCAGCACGGCACGCCGCCTAATCGGCATAGAAGAGGATCTTCTCTGCGGGCTGAGGCCGTATCTGTGATATATTTATTTGCAGGACTGCAGCATTATTTTATAAAATCACGCCCACCGCGGCGCTTCGGACGAAGCTGCTGCGATGGGATTTTTTAGTTCAGTCAGATATTGACGCCGCTCTCTTTAAAGCAAATCTTTTTGTTATCGAGGTCGATTTGATATTCAATTCCGAGGGGGAGCAGCCCCATGGGAGCCGCATGACCGATGTTTACATTGTAGATTATCCCCAAGTGTTCGCAATTGAACTCTTTGACTATCTTTTTGTATACTTTTTTATACTCTTCATAGTACACCTCGTCCTGCGGCTTGCCGACGATAATGCCGTTTATCTCCTGCAATATGCCCTGAGCTCCCAAATTTCTCAGATAGTATAAAATATAATCCGGCTTCGCTTTGTCCTCGCTCGTTTCAATAAGCAGTATTTTTTCTTTCCACTCGGAAGTATCCGGCCAGATCTCCGTGCCTGTGATTATCGGAAAAACATCGATGCATCCTCCGATCAGTTCGCCGGAAATTATACCGGAGCCGTTTATGACTTCATAGCCGTGCTCATCTTCACGCAGCTTTTTCAGATGGTTTATATTCTTCTCTTCCCAGTTCACAAAATCATCCGACCAATATTTGCTGGGCTTCACTTCATAGCCCGCTGTGTCTTTGAACAATATGTTCTCTACCGCCTCTTTAGTGTAGTCGAACATCTTCACATATTCGCCGAACTCGCACATAACGGACGGGCCGTAATAAGAAACTATACCCGCTTTTCTCATCACGAAATGGCTCACAGTCGTGTCCGAATAGCCCATGAATATCTTGGGATTGTCATGTATAACATCGTAGTCTATATATGGCAGAAGCCTTATCGAGTCGCTTCCGCCGATGGCGCAGAAGATGCCCTTTATTGACTTGTCGCAAAAGGCTTCCATTAAATCCTGCGCTCTCAGCTCCGGATGGTTATACACAAAATCGGTTCCCTTGAGGGCGTTTGGCATGGTGACCACGGTCAAACCGAAGTCTTTTTCGAGCCTATCTTTTGCGATATAGTATTTGTGGATCAGCCCTGCGTCGCCGAGCCCGCCCCACGACAGGCTGACGATGGCAATTTTATCGCCTTTTTTCAGCGCGTTCGGTTTTATCATTTTCTCATCTCCCGCAGAAATTGCCGGGTATATTTTCGGCGATGTTTAAATTATTTTCTGTGTGATTCAATTATAATATAGTTTAAATCATTCCGCAACCTGAAAATATTTATACGCTGCAAATTAAAAAACGGCACTCCCGATTGAGAGTGCCGCTATGTATTTTAATTATTTGAGCATACCGTGCTCTTTTGCATATTCGTAATACGCCTCGATGCTGCGTCTTCTCGCCTCGTTGACGCTCGAACCGGTTCTGGTGACGGTCGTCATCGGGATACCCTGCAGGCTGACGAGATACTTTGCGCTCGCGTTGAAGCCGCTGTCGATAGCGTTGTCGAGCAGGATTATCTCGTTGAAAGTCTCTCTCGCCTTGGCTATGTCCTTCTCGACGAAGAACTCGTCATACATCTTGCGGAACAGATTTGCGCCGCAGGAGGTCGGGGTTGCGCACACGCCGCGCGCGCCCGCCATATATGCATCAAACAGCAGCGGGATGTTCGCCTGGAGCACTGCGGAATCGCCCTGAACGGCGATTTTGTCCTTTATTCCCGCCATGGTGCAAGTGGTGTCCTTTATTCCGTGGAATCTGCCGGTCTTGACCAGCTCGCCGTATGCCTTGCCGGACATATTGCACGGCTGCATTCCCGGGAACTCATAGAGAATTATCGGCAGAGTAGTATATCCCGCGAGTTCGCTGAGATATTCGACAAGTCTCTCGTCGTTATCGGCATAGCCCTTTGAGACGAAAACGAGTCCGTCAACGCCGGTCTGCTCCATGCGCTTGACCTCTTCGACCTGCATATGCCATGTCGGCTCAAGGTTCGCCGTGGCGACGACTTCCGCGCTGCCGGAGCGCTTTGCGGCGATAGTCGCGCACTTGACTCTCTCCTCGGGAGTGAGCGTCGTCATCTCGGAGCTTCCGCAGACGGAGAACAGATGATGGGTTCCTCTCTCGACCTGCCACTCGACATACTGCGCGTAGACATCGTAATCTATCGACTTATCCTCTTTGAACGGGGTGAGCAGGAGGGAATAAACTCCCCTGTAGCTCTCAGGCTTATCAGTAAACATTGTTTCCACCTTCCGGATATTGTTTTTTCCAACGCTGATATCTTACTCCACAATGCACAAAAATGCAATAGAAAAAGGCTAATTGTTGCATTTGCTCTTGAAAAAACTACGGATTTCGATATAATTATTATTGATATTTATGCCGCCCGATGCGGCTTCGATTTTTTTACAAAAGGAGCAGATAAATGAAAAAACGCAGCATGGTATGCCGACTCGGGAAGTTTCCCCAGCTGACGAGAACGGTATTCACCTCCGCCGACGGTCTCGCGTCGGATAACATAACCGCGCTCTGCTACGGCGCGGACAACTGCCTCTATGTCGGAACGGACAGAGGTCTTTCAAAGATAGACGGAAAGAAAATAACCACGGTCGATATCGGCATTGAAAACGCGCCGATATCCATGCTCTTCTGCGCAAACGACGGGCATATCTTCGTCGGCACGGGCAAGAGCGTAATCGAGCTCAGCGGCAAAAAAATTATAGCGTCCCGCGAGTTCTCGTCCGACGCCGTCGCGATGAAGCAGGACTGCAACAACGTCACATGGATTCTCACAAAGACCGTTCTCTCCCGCTTCCCGCAGGGGGCTAAAGAACACGATCTTAAAATCGGCGTGCCCGGCAAGGGCAGCTGCATCGCCGTTTTCGGCAACAACAAAGTCTATGTCGGAACCGAGAGCGACGGTCTCCACGCGCTCGTCGGCAAGAGATGGCACTGGTCGGAGCTCATGGAGGGCGTGACCGGAATACTCAGCAACAACATATCCTGCCTCGACATTGACCCCGCGGGCGATGTCTGGATAGGCACGGACAAGGGTGTCTGCGTCTACGACGACAACAGCTACTGGCTCGACAATTCGAAGATAACCGGTCTGCCCAATGGCGAGATAACCGGCATGGTGACTGACAGCGAGGGCAGAAGATACTTCACGACCTCATGCGGTCTCATAATCCTCCACAACGGCAAGCTCTCATATTACGGCTACAAGCGCTGGCTGCCCGACATGCACGCGACCGGCATCGTCCTCTCGCCCGACGGCAGCTTCTGCGTCTCCACCGCCTCCGGCGGCATCAGTGTTTTCAAAACCGAGATGATGACGCTCGAAGAGAAGGCGAAGAGACTTCGCGCATTCAGCGAAAAATACAACGTCCGCAAGGACGGCTTTGTGCTCGAGCGCGCGCTTGAGCATGAGGGCGTTGTGTCCGAAAATGAAGGCTATGTCTGCACCGGCGACAACGACGGACTCTGGACGGGGCTTTATCTCGGCGCGCTGTGCTTTGAATACGCCTGCACAAAGGACCCGGAGGTTCGCGCCGCAGCTCACCGCTCGCTGCTCGCGATGATAAAGCTCACCGAGATAACGGGTATAGAGGGCTTCACCGCCCGCTCGATAAGATACATCGACGAAGCTGGCTACGGCACGGGCGTGCGTCACGAATGGCACCACACCGCCGACAAGGACGGCAACGAGCTTGAGTGGCTCGGCGAGACTTCGTCCGACGAGATGGTCGGTCATTTCTACGCATACTCGAACTACTTCGATCTCGTCGCGGACGATGAGGAGAAGAAGCTGATAGCCTCCGTTGTCAAGAAGATTCTCGACCATATTCTCGACAACAAATTCAGACTCGTTGACACCGACGGCGTGCCGACCACATGGGCGAACTGGGACCCCGATCTGCTCAACAACGACCACAAGTGGATATACGAAAAAGGCACGAACTCGCTTCAGATTCTGACCTTCCTCAAGGCGGGATATCATATCACCGGCGATAAGAGATACGAAGATGCGTTTGAATATCTCATCAGGGACAAGCACTTCGCCATGAACCTCATGCAGTACAAAATCCTTGACGGCCACCTGCTCCACATTGATGACAACCACGATTTCCTCATGATATCGCTGCTCATGCGCTATGTTGACGACCCGAAGCTGCGTTCCGTGTTCGCCATGGGTCTGACGCATCACTGGGACGACGAAAAGGCGGAGCACAATGCGTTCTTCAACTTCGTCTACGGCGCATGCACGGGCGAGCAGTGCGACATCGAGACTTCCGTAGACGAGCTTGCGGACTACCCGATGGATCAAATTCTCTGGACGCTCTACAACAGCTGGCGCGATCTCGACTGGGACATGCGCCCGACAGAGGTCGGCATGATCCCGCAGCTCTATCACCCGCTCCCGGCGCACGAGAGACGCATAAACAGCTGCGACAGCAACCGTTTCATCGCGGACTCCGGCATTGCCGGCGAAGCCGAGCGCCTGTTCACGAAGTCGGACGACCCGACGGCGTTCACGATGTTCCCCGGCACGGGCGACGACCACGGAATGTATCTCATGGCGTGCACGAACTACACCCACCCCTACTGGTTCGCACGCTACTACGGACTAATCGAAGAGGCGGAATAAAATATAAAACAAAGCAAAAATCCTACCCGGGATGGGTAGGATTTTTTGTTGCAAGTAAAAGTGAGCAGTGGAAAGGCTCGCGATATCGGCGGATATCATTCGCACGCGAAATCTGCGCAATTTTATTTCTTCTCAAAACTCACGGACTTTTCTTTCATCGAGATTTTCCCGACCCGATAGCCGTAGTTTGTAAGCTCCTTTTTGAAGTTCAGAAACGAGTGGTCTATCGGCACGTCGGCGATATTTTGTATTTCATCAAAAGTGAGCTTCAGCGACTGTTTACCGCTATTTTTGACATATTCCCAAAGTGCGTTGTATTTGCTCATTTTTTCGCCTCATTATTCGTCAATATAGCTGTTCCTCTTTTCGAGCACCCATGGGATATCCGCATCGAAGTCGAGCTGAATAACTGGAAGAGGAAAATCCGGCTCCGGCATGTCGATACGGTCGCTGAACGAAACGCCAAAATTCGGTGAGAGCGGATATGTTGCTTTTCCGTCCCAACAGGCTGTAGAGTCGCTTGTCGGTTTCCACGCGCTTTTGCCGCTGAGCAAAGTTCCGCAGATGTGGCAAAAGCCGCCGTAGTACAGCGTGTTTTCGTCTTTGGCGCAATAGACATAACATTCGCAGATTTTTTTCATGTCAACGCCGAGCGCGGAGAAAAAGTCCCGGATATTCTGCGGAAGTTTGTCGACGGTTCTCTCGAAGTTAAGACACCCGTCGCATTGGCACCCCTCGCTGACCGTTTTGGCGCGGTCATAGAACTGCCGTGTCTTTTCAACATCAACATCGATTTTGTATTCGCCGAATTGAAATATCAAGTTTTGCACCTCCGATATGAGCGGTTTCTTTGATTATATCAGCAAAGCGCGGAAAAATCCACCTGGATATGCAAAAAGGGCGCAGTTTGCACTGCGTCCTTTTTTCTGTTCTGTTGTGCTTATCAGCTGTGCTTTTTGCCCTTTTGCTGATTCGCGCTGTGGCAGGAGCCTGCCATAGCACAGTGGGCACAGTTGCAGCCGCAGGAGGATTTGCCTTTTTTCTTATTTTTTACGAGGCTGAATATTATCAGCGCCACGATAACGGCAAGCACAAGGCATATTATAATGGTTGCAATATTCTTTGATAACCACGCAAGCATTTCGGAAGACTCCTTTCACAGCATATAGCTTGGTTTATTTTGTGACCTTTACATCGGATGCGAGCTTTGTGGCCTCTTTGTAGGGGCGCACGAGCATGAAGATTATCAGGGCGAGGAACGCGAACGCGAACACAAGGCTTACGATATCAACTGCGCCGTGGATGTTGCCGGTGAAGAGGTTGCCGAACTGATTTATCATAAGGGAGATAACATAGGCGAAGCCGCACTGATAGCCGATTGCGAACCAGGTCCACTTTGCGCTGTTCATCTCACGCTTGATAGCACCGATAGCTGCGAAGCAGGGAGCGCACAGAAGGTTGAAGACGAGGAACGAATAAGCGGTCAGGCCGGTGAACGCCTTTGCAAGGGTTGCGTAAACGTTGCCCTCTGCGCCATAGAGGATGCCCATCGTACCGACGATGTTCTCCTTTGCGACAAGTCCGGTGATCGAAGCGACGGTAGCCTGCCAGTTGCCCCAGCCGAGCGGAACGAAGATCCAGGCGATAGCCGAGCCGACCTTTGCGAGCAGGGACTGATCAAGCTGATCCTCTGCAAGCATTCCGAAGTGACCGTCTACGAAGCCGAAGTAAGAGGTGAACCAGACAACGATAGTTGAAAGAAGGATGATTGTACCTGCCTTCTTGATGAAGGACCAGCCGCGCTCCCACATGGAGCGGAGGACGTTCTTGAGGGTCGGCCAGTGATAGGCGGGAAGCTCCATAACGAACGGAGCGGGATCGCCGGAGAACATCTTGGTCTTCTTGAGCATGATGCCCGAGCAGATGATAGCCGCCATGCCGATGAAGTAAGCGGAGGTCGATACCAGAGCGGAGCCGCCGAAGAGCGCGCCTGCGATCATGGCGATGAACGGTACCTTAGCGCCGCAGGGGATGAATGTTGTTGTCATTATGGTCATACGGCGGTCGCGCTCATTTTCAATGGTACGCGAAGCCATGATTCCGGGAACGCCGCAGCCGGTGCCGATAAGCATCGGGATGAAGGATTTGCCGGAGAGACCGAACTTGCGGAATATACGGTCAAGGACGAATGCGATACGGGCCATGTAGCCGCACGCCTCAAGGAATGCGAGGAGCAGGAACAAAACGAGCATCTGGGGCACGAAGCCGAGCACCGCGCCCACGCCCGCTACGATACCGTCGTTGATAAGTCCGCTGAGCCAGTCGGCCGCGCCGACTTTTTCAAGTCCGTTGCCGACGAGAACCGGAATGCCGGGCACCCACACGCCGTAAGCGGCGGGATCGGGCTCGTCGAAGCCCTTCTCTTCAAGGTACTTGACAGCGTCAACATAGGTCATGCCTACTGTTGCTTCTTTGTCAGCCTTGGAGAGGTTTGCGGGGATTGCCGAATAATAAGCGGTCATGGCGTTGACGGCGAGGGTCTCCTCATCCTCAACATCAACCGTTGCGGTGTCCGCTGTGGGCTGATAAGCCTTCATCTCGGCAAGAGCCTTGTCGGCGTCAAAATCTTCTGCGCCGAAGTCAATGCCGGTGAATGCGCTGACAGCCTCGGTAGCGGCGGTGTAGTCGTCAGCGTCAGTCGAATAAGCCTTCGAGCCGATGCCGAGCAGGTGCCAGCCGTCGCCGAACACTCCGTCGTTCATCCAGTCGGTCGCGAACGAGCCGACAGTGACCATGGAGATGTAGTAGACGAGGAACATGATAACTGCGAATATCGGAAGTCCGAGCCAGCGGTTTGTGACGACCTTATCGATCTTGTCGGAGGTCGAGAGCTGACCGACATTCTTCTTTTTGTAGCAGGCTTTGATTATAGATGCGATATAGATATATCTCTCATTCGTGATGATGGACTCTGCGTCGTCATCCATCTCTTTTTCGACCTCTTTAATGTCGCCCTCGATGTGCTCAAGGGTCGCCTTGTCGAGGTTGAGCTTCGCAAGCACCTTGTCGTCGCGCTCGAAGATTTTGATGGCGTACCATCTCTGCTGCTCCTCGGGGAGTCCGTGGACGGCGGCCTCTTCAATGTGCGCGAGAGCGTGCTCGACAGAGCCTTCAAATGTATGCATCGGAACGGTCTTGGTGCTCTTTGCAGCCTCGATGGCAGCCTCGGCGGCGTCC
>ERZ1106954.469-NODE-469-length-34779-cov-9.338699_pt1 | contig 34779 bp, 47 predicted proteins | sample MGYA00403678_ERZ1106954 | MGnify/ENA primary metagenome ERZ1106954 (study PRJEB35170, sample SAMEA104062445) | human gut metagenome | biome: human gut; feature: human-associated habitat; material: faeces | place: Denmark | collected 2012-08-20 ... | reverse complement strand
TCCATAAATAAAAAAGCGCCCCGAAGGACGCATGAAATCATTGTTCGCAAAGGAAGCCCGCCGATAAGCAGTAACGCTTGTTATTGCCCTCGGCTTGGCTTCAATCATTCTTTGCTGATTATAATTATATCACAGGGTAATAGTGCCATTCAATGCCATACTTTGAAGTGCTGCGCCGTGGATTTTGTAAATGTGGCGGATATTATAATTCATCACAAATGCAATATCCTCCCACCTCTGCCCGATTACGTATCGCCGTGTAAGCACTTCACGCTGAACAGCGTCGGGAACAGTGCCGATAACCTTTTCTACCTGCTGACGCACCCCCAGCATTTCCATCATCAGCCTGTCCGCCTCTGCCTGATAATCAGCGAGACAGCAGTATGTGCGTTCTACGTTATTGCCGTTCTTCTCGTGTGTGCTACCGTCGCTGCCGTATTTGACGGCTTTACCTCCCATAATCAGCTGAGCGTAAGAATTTGCCTTGTCTCTCGCCAGCCTGTACGCTCTTTCCGCTTCTCGGGCTTGGTTAAGGTACGCTTTTGCTTTCTGTGTTGTCATTGCTCTCCTCCTCTGCCCACTTGTCAGCTTCACGGTACAGCTCTTCGATATCCACACCGAACTCATCCTTTAATTTAAACTTAAACAGCCACTCATCGTCCTCTTTCGGCAATTCATAGCGGTTTCGAAAATCAACGTGCAGGTCGTGCGTGAATCGCCAGAACTCTATCAGCTTCTTGCGTGATGGGTGGAAAAATCGGGCAATGCTGAGCAAATACAACGAATCAACTTCCTCGGAAAATCTGTCGTAATATGCCAGCATCTCCGACTTGATTTCTTGCTTCAGAACTTTCTTAGCGGGGCTGGTCAGTGCTGGTGTGACTGGTAATCTGGATTTCACGAATTTTCACCTCCGTCCATTTGCCGCCGCATTCAGCAATTCGGGATTATCGTGAATGTTGCCGATAACCTCTGCGGCAAATTCGTCTGTCTTACCCAGTGAAACGCATCTCAAAATAGATGAATTTTCCCAAGCGGTAGGATTTGGGGCGTTGACACGGCGCACACCAAAGCTTGAAATTTCATCAATCCAAACGATCACACCAATTGTTGTAGCAGAATATGCAGTGCCCTTAACGATATCCCCCTCGAAAATCTTTACACCGTTCTTGTCGGTAAGCCCTGTGTACTGTCCGATTGTATTATGATCAATTTCAATGCCGATAACACCGCTTAAATCTTTCATTTCAGCAGGCAGATTTTCAAAACGATTATCATATAATCGGGTTACTAGTCCATAAATCCAATCCCCGTTTTTATAGTTTGTTCTGTGGATGCCTATATCTCGGTTTATGGCTTTTGCTCGGAATAAAATTTCACGTTCCATTGTTTTCACCTCCGTCCATCTTTGCCCCGCAGTTCGGGCAGTATTTAGAGCCAGCATACACATATGGGCTGAACCGCTTGTCGATCGGCAGATTGTTATTAACACTATGGCACAAGCTACATTCCCATGCACCTAAACCCCAGTCATGCCCGTTTTGATTATATACCCAATGCCCATGCTTCACTGGTGCAACATCAACATTTGTGACTTCAAAACAAGTTTTAAGCCACTCTTTTACATTAGCTAAACAGTATGATCCATATCCAATATGCCATTCGTTGTCCGATAGATCGTAATACTCAATTAAATAATATGGTTTATCAACGTTGCCTCTAACGATTATGTTAGGATTTACTGCTTTAATTTTATCCATTGTTATTTTCCTCACTTCCTTTATCCATTTTAGCCCCGCAGTTGGGGCAATATCGGTAAGACTGCCTAAATGCGTCAAACAACATTTTATTGCTTTCACCCTCAAAAGTGACCTCAAAGCATTCTCCGCATACATCGCATTCGGCTGTAGTGTAATTTCCGTAAAAATTCAACCATTTGCCATGCTTCACGGGTGTATCTCCCGCAGCCATCACACACGCAATAACCGCAATTACATCTATACCGATGATAAAACCTATCAGAAATCCGCCCAGAAACATCATTCTTCACCGCCTTTTATCGTTCTGAGCAGCTCCATAAGCATTGTCCTTCGGTCACCGTAATTCATTCTGCGTTCCTCAGCCTTCGCCTTTTCGATATCCGCCTTGCGGATTTCACGATTGCAGTTTGCAATCTCACTGTTTATAGCATCAGCAATGATTTTATTCTGCTTGACTGCCTCAGCCGCAGCCTGCAGCGCTTCTGCGTCCTGGGGGAATATTTCATCATCGCCGTCATCGGTATAATGACCCTCAGCTTCTTTTTTCAGGTCTTCAAGATGACTTATGATTTGATTTGCATTCATTTATGCATATCCTCCTAATTTCAATTTAAATGCCATTTTTAGGCGCTTTGTGTTTTGGTGTGGAATTTACCCTACCCACATCCGTAAAGCCTCATACAGCTCATTTCCGTGGGCTTGTCGTTGACGCTGCCGCTTTTTCATCAATGCCTAATCGCCTTAATATTGTTTTTTCTGACACATCTTCTCCACGCATCAGACTGATAGCCCTTAATGCAATCCTCAGTGTATCTTCAATGCTATACACCGATTTATTCATTTCGGATATCAGCGCTTCGGAGAACTTGACATTCTCGGCATATTTCTGGTTAAATTCAGTGTATCTGCCAACCGCCTGCATGTTTTCTTCGTATTCTTTGCGGAGAAGCTTACCGATGCTCTGGCACTCTTCTTTTGTCTTGTAACCGCCCTTGTACTGCATTATAAGCTCTCTGTACTGGTCAAGGAATTTATACGCCACAGGCTCGACTTTGCTAATATCTGTGCCTACAGGATTGGAATTTATAGAAATCTGCCAGCCTCTTATCTCGTCATCCGTCATATGAACAACATCTCCTTTTCCTCGGTATTTTTGTTAAATGCCGAATACTCAAAAACATTTTTACCGTATTCAACAATGCGTTTACTCTTTTTTCCGTAGTTAAGCTTTATGGGATTATCGGATCCAACGCATACTCCAGTCAGTCGGTTTTTAGTGATGATCAAATCGGAATTATAAGCATCATCGCCCGAATTTTTTTTGCGCCTGTATGCCATAACTACGTCAACTGCATTTGTTATATCTCCGGAACCGCTGACCATATCGTTTGAAAATTTATCACCCTTTTTGGGGTGTGCTACGAGAATAATCACGATGTTATATTTTCTCGCCATTTTCGACAGTCTTTTGACAAACGCCGATTGCGCCTGATATATCTCGCTGGTGGAGCTGCTGTCTGCGTCCATAGCAATCATCAGATTATCAATGCAGACCAGTTTGATATCATACAGCAGTATCTGACGTTCAATTTCTGCAATCAGACTGTCAAATTCATCATTTACCGCCTGATTATCAAAAATATAACACTTGTCGTAATACCAGCTGTTTATCTGCTGCTGTGTTTCGTCAGTCAGCGAATAATGCTCAAAGCCGTTTGCATCAGTACTGGTAACTATGCGATTTCCGCCTGCTATCTGCAGGTCAAGCCAGTGCTTAAACATATAATTCGGCAGCTCGCCGGAATAAACGTATGTGATTATACCCTGCTCCAAAGCATTTGCTATCAGTTGTGACATGAATGTTGACTTGCCTTCGCCACGTTTACCCGACAGCAATATCACCTGACCGTAAAACAATCCGCCAATAACTTTGTCAATGGTTGGAAGCATTGTCTTGATTTTCGGCATTGTTGCCGTGTCGATGCTCTGGACTTCTGCCAGCCTATGAGAAAAATGTGTTGTCGCAGGCTCAGCGTTTTCAACAGCCGCTATAACAGCTTGTCTGCCGTATTTTCGGAATATGTCGTTTGCATCCTTTTCACCTAGATAATATTTGGGCTGCACTTTGTAAATGCCGTCCGTGACTTTTATGCGTTTCTTGATCTCGTCAATCAGCGTCATCTTGCCGTGTTCAAAATCCCCGAAAACAATTATTTTGGTAAAATTATCTTCCAGCCAGTCAATACAGTGCTGCACCCATGTAAACCCATTGCATCCGGTTGGAACGGATAGCGCATTTGGAATACCGCATTCCGCAAGGGTCAGGCTGTCAATTTGTCCCTCGGTGATAACCGCTGTCTTAATGGCTGTATCACACTGGTATATGCCGAACAAAATAGGCTTGCAGTCTTTTTCACACCATTCCTTGCTTTTATCAACGCCCTTAACAAACTTGCTGTTGCGATATTTTACGAATTGCAGCACGTTGTTTTCATCATAAAACGGGAATACCACAACATCGGGATTTTTTGTCTGTGCCGTTATGTAATACCTTCGGCATATTTCCTTTGATATTCCACGGCTTGCCATGTATTCCACGGCAGTGTCACGTATAATACGCTCTTCGGGCTTGACCTGCGTTAAGGCTTTATAAACCTTGCGCTCGCCAAAATCCAGCTCATATTCAAAATCACGGCATAGCTCTACAAAATGCCCTTGCTTGCCGCAGGAAGCTCTCAAGCACTTGAATGCACCCGATATGGCGTTTACCGAAAAGGTGTGTTTATCTCCCGAGCTTCCGCCATTGCAATAGGGGCAGCGCTTAAACTCTATCTCATCTCCTTTGGTTCTGGTCTCGTACCCATGTGCCGCAGCAAAGTCATACACATCTGAAACTTTGTATTCATATCCCATCAGAAGTCACCTCCGGGAGGAAAAATCCGAACGTCATTTTCTTGCTGAGCGTCAGCGGATATATATTCTTCCTTCTTATTCTTCTTATCTTTCTTATTTTGTTGTCGGTTGCTTGTCGGCTGCTTGTCAGGTTGCTTGTCGGTGTTTGAGCGTTTACCCTGCGTTTTGCTTGTCGCTTCTTGAAATTTATCGTAATTATTCAGCGTAAATACGGTGAATTTTGGGTATGCCGACCTTGTCACTTCGCCTGTCGTTTCTAAGTGATTTATAGCCGTTCTTGCTTGTCGAATTGTCAGCCCTGTGCGTTTTGCGATTTTTGAATAGCTTGAAACAAGACTGCCACGTGGAATATCTATTCCGTGCCATAATACTTGGTCGATATTTGCAGACAGAATGAGATGTACATATACCACCAGAGTTGGCGGATCGTCGTACCATTCCCATGTCAGCATTGAACGCCAAAGCTTGATGTATCCATTGTCAAGGCTCACCCGAAATCACCCCTTTCAAGCCGCTCTTTAAGTTCACGGTATAAAATATCGTGTATTACCTTAGGAGCGGTCTCCTCTTTGCAGAATATTACACGGCAGTCATATCTTGTCATCCAAGCAAACAAGGAAGCTGTAAACGCATTTGGAGAGAGCATAGAGCGGTATTTGTGATTATATAAATTTTCATAGCTTGCATTCTCTACAAGCATATATATACGCATGCCGATTTCCTTGGCTCTCTCAAATTCTCTGACAAATCTCTTGCGTTCCGTACCAAAGCACATAGCAAGTTCATCAAGGCTCATTTTGCGCTCTACAGCCGCTGTATTGCTCAGCGTTATCTCCATGCCGTCTATATCTGAGGCTATAGAATAATCGCCGCTGAACAGTTTCTCACGTTTGTGCGGCAGCCCTATCAGCTCAAGCCTCCTGTGCAGTGCAGGCGTGTCTTGCTCACGGGTATCTACAAGCAAGACAGCCTTTTCCAGCACTGTTTTTATATCCACAGGGTTCATGATCAGAATGGAAGTTCAGACGATGCCACTTCTGTAAAATCCGACAGATCAGGGGCAGATGATGCCGATGCCTGAGGTACAGACTTGCTGCCATTAAGCGGCTTAGGCTCGGGTATCTTGACATTGCCTGACTTTGCATCAGCTACAGAGACAAATTTAAAAGGAGCTGTCCTCCAGCCGTGCCTGTTGTTGTAATCCCATTCTTCAGAACGGAAAACTATGCCCACTGTCTTGCCCTTGAGCTGCGCTTCGTTCCAGTCCCAATGATATCCGCTGTTACTTTCTTCAATGGCAAGGATATTGGTCTTAAACGACCTCTTCGCCCAGCTGTCAGCCTCAGAGCCGTCATCAGAAGGGATATTCATGCGCAGAACGCCCTTCCACTTCTTGTCCTCACCGCTCTGAGATCTGTAATCGGCAGCATAGAAATCCTTGTGATCGCCCTCGATAATATCAAAGCTGATTTCCAGCTTGTGCCATTCGCCTTTAGAAGATGTATATACCTTTTCCTCAGCCTTGAGAATACGGCAGATATATACACCTACCGGAAGCTGCTCTCTTGCTGAAATGGTCTGTGTGGTTTCGTAGTTGTTAAATGGTCTCATAGTTTGATTTCTCCTTTAGTTTTCGTATTCTTCCAGTGCCTTGATGACCGTTGTAATGTCATTCGGTATGGTATCCTCTTCAAACAGTCCCATAGGGGATTTGGCGGTGCTGTGATTGCTGTGGGTCTCGAAAACATACTCGCCATTATTGCACTTAGCCAGCAGAACTGTTGTGAGCTTGCTTTCAAGGACGATTTTTTCAAGCTTTTTGCCATTGGTCTTGATATGAGTAAACTCAAAGCCGCTTTCGTCACGTTCTGTCTGCGTGTGAGCTATAAACAATATGGTCAGGTCGTCCCTCAGAGGATAAGCCATATCGACCATTTCCCATATGCTTCCGGCAAGATCAGCCCATTTATCATAACCTTTTTCCTTGCGCCTGCGCTGTTCATCGCCGTTCATGATGTTGTTTATTGTGTCAACAACAATCGTCTTTACTTTGGGGCACTTTTCGGCGATTGCCAGAATGTAAGCCGTTATTTTAGCAGGATCATCAATGCACAGGTAATTTTTATTCTCAGCGTTATACTGCTTCCTCCAGCCCTTCCATGACAACCCTTTGCGGTCAGCATCAATGTAATATGTAGTATTTGGGTCAAGATTACGGCAGCTTGTGGTCTTTCCGCTGCCGCTTTCCCCCATAATGCAAATTACCTTAGCCATTATCATCACCTCCACTCAAACTTTCCCAGAACGGGCATTCCTGCCCGATGTACTTTGACGGATACGCAGGCACAGCCTTGTTGAGCTGGCAAATGCGGCTTGAATGGCTGTAATACGGGCACTGGAAGCAGCACACATCCGCATTGCCCTTGAGGTCAATCGGAAAGCTGACCGATACAACAGCCGAAGCTTTGACATATCCCGATACACCCGAAGAAAAATCAGCCATCAGTCATACGCCTCCTCGCTCGTATCATAGGGATAATCATCGTCACAGTCCTCACCATAATCATCACAGTCGGGACTAAGCCAACGCTCCTCGCATTCCCTGATAACCGCCTGATTTCGGAGCTGCAGGTAGGTATCGTCATACATTGCCCGTGTCCTCCTTGCTGTCATCTTCGTGGGTAAGCTCTCCCGCAAAAGCAAGGATATCGTCCTTGTCAATGTAATTTTTGGTCTTTATGTAGCTGATGATAGCGTCATATTTTGCCGCTTTTTCTACAAGCGGTATAAGGTCATAAAGTTCTATTTTCATGGTTGTTCCTCCATATCAAAAAGTGAAATTTGTTCGTTGTTTTGTGGGATTTACCCCCACTGTTCAGCCATGGCTTTAGCAATGCCCGGAAAGGTTTTAGAACGGGATTTGCTGTCGTGTGCACAGTTTCGTGCGCCATAGCTGTCCCCGCCAAGTTTTCTTCCCGTGCCGCTTGGCACAAATGGTTTATAATCTGTGCAAATTTTGGTAGGCTTTAAGCATGGCAGCCCTTTAAGCCACAAATACGTTTTTTTGCTCCAAGGTTCTCCAAACTGATAGGGCTGGATGCGCTGATTTTCGATTGGCAGATTAACGACTTTCATCGGCATTGGATTTTCAATACACATTTGCGGGCAGTTTGCGTTATAAAATTCCATAAAGAATTTCTTAGCTTCCAATGCTTTTTTTAGCCGCTCTGCATTTATCAATCCCTTTTGCGGGTACATTCTGCACGCTCCTGCATTTGACATATATGTACACGGCGGATGCGCTATCAGCAAATCCCATGTACCCTCTATGCGATGTGCTGTGCCGTCCATTGTCACAAAATCAGCATTGCCGTTGATGATCGGCAGCACATCAAGGGTGATGTGCCATTCGGGGTGACCGCCTGAACAATCCTGTATGTCTGCTGAATACGCTTCATGCCCTTTGGCTCGAAACGCGATGCACACCGCCTGGCTTTCCTCGCAGGCTATTAAAACTTTCACTTGACAAATCCTCCTATATGCCTTATTCCTTATTCAGCTCAAGAAAAACCTCAATCTCTTCAACCTGCCTTGTCCAGTCATCAATGACAGCCTGTTCAGCGGCAATCTGCTCCTTGAGGTTTGCGATTCGTTCCCAGCACGCCTCCTTTACCGACTGCGGAATAGCAGGCGTGCTCTTGACATTTTCCTCGGAAGGTGATACAATATCCGCAGGAATGTTGTCACAAGTTTCCTGCTCAGAGCTTGTAACGGTTGCCGCCGTTGCAGGCTCTTTTTCTGCCTCAGCGCCCTCAAATGCCGCCTCGCCGTGCTTCTTGTACTCCTGTACAATGTTGTACACAGTGCTCTTGACTGTCCCGTGCTTCTCGGCAACCCGTGCCATGGTTGCTCCTGAGTTATACTCAGTTACTATGCTGCGCTTCTCTTCGGCGCTGAACTTTGGTGACTTCGCCATTTCATTTTCCTCCTTGTCACTGGGAATGTCCCAGCCCTTTTCACGTATTGATGTTATCAGTCCAACAACTGTATCGGGCAGCACATCATGTATGCTCATCGGTATGTAATCAGCGCTGCCCAGTGATATATGCAGCTGTGCGGCTATATCCTTGGGCGTGTACCCCTGCCGCAGAAGCTTGTACACCCTCTGTTCATTGGCTGACAGCGCCCTGACTGTGGACGCATCTATCATCACTCTCATATCGTTCACCCCTGTACAGGGCATTCGGAGAGTGACAGAATACTTGCCGCACCAACAAACTGCTGAGCGCATTCATTCGCCATCTCAAAGCTGTGAGCCTGAATGCGACAGCTATACTTTTTGCCATCATAGGCGTATCTGAGTATATACCATTTCATTTCCTCACCCCCTTAAAATTGAGCCTTGCAGTACCAACGGACAAAAAGCCCTGTCGGTATAAGAAAAGTGTTTCTTGATTTGCTTCCCTCTCTCCAGAACAGTCCGAATGTCTGGTTTTGTACGATCGCTGATCGAACGCTTGCAGCTGTACAGCCAAAATGCTCGGCAAGATGTTCTACAGGGATTTTCTCAGGATATTTCTCAATGGTGTCGCTGACCCACTGATTATCCTTTTCGATGAACTTTTCGATGAAGTCGGAAAGAACGTCTCTGGTTTCGTTCATGCTTTTCACCCCCTCTCTCACTCGATAATTTCCATATGGTCATAAGCGTATTTGACCATATCATAAACGGTCTGGGCCTTGGTGTTGTTGGTGATCTGCATGACCTCCTCGACCATTTTTGCAGCTTCGGGGTAAGTCCTCAGCTGGGCAAACTCGATAGGCGCTTCCTTTGGCGCTCTTTTGACTTTGAATTTCTCTTCCATGTTTTCAACTCCTTGACAACCCACCTCTTACGCTGTATAATGATGACAATTTACAGTGAAGGGGGGGATATAAATGAGTTTCTGTCCTTTTATGAGTAATGGTAAGGACATAAAAAATTGGTGTGGCTGTATAACCTCTTGTGAGCTTCGTATTAACAATAGTTGCGCATTGAAGATATTGGCTCAAAAGGCGTTATTTGATGCCAAGCATCAAAAGTCACAGATTGAAGAGAGCAAGCAGAGCGTTGCAGATGGCACTCGTTAATTTGTCGAGTTCATCAGCGGTATGCTGCTTCTTCGCCTCCTCTGAGAGCAGTTGTATATGTTCCCAGAGGAGATTTTTTGCTTCTGTGGCTGTAAAATTATATTTGCTTTCCATTTCTCTCACCTCCTTTGCCGCTATCGCTTACTGCTGTCCGAAAAATATTTCCTGAACAGTCTTTCCAAAGAAATTGGCAATCCTGATTTTGATTTCATCTCTCGGAACACGCTCGCCACGTTCGTACATAGACCAAGACGATTTTGTTATTCCTATCTGCTTGGCAATTTCGTCTTGTGAGATTTCTCCTCTTAACTTTTTGAGCTGTTCGTTGTATGGCATATGCTTTCCTCCTTTGTGTTGAGCACTATGTGTGCTCGTCTTAATCATATTGTACACTATACGTACTCAAATGTCAAGCACTATTTGTGCTCAATTTTTAATAAAATATGTGTTCACAATTTGTGCACTCTGCATATTGAATTTTGTGCACGTTTCGTGTATAATAATAATCAAGAAATACGAAAGGAGGAGTTAAAAGTTGTCAGAGTTTACAGAAAGGTTTAAGCAATTAAGAATCGCAAGCGGTTTTTCACAGCAAAAATTAGCTGATTTGCTAGATGTATCAAAAAGTACTGTTAATATGTACGAGCGAGGCGCTCGCAAACCTAGAATAGATCAGCTTGAAGCTATTGCGGATTGCTTTAATGTGGATATGGATTATCTCAGCGGTAAATCGGACATTCCCCGCAAGACACTGATTGGTGCCGAACAGTCGTCGACTTATGATTCTGCCGAAAGAAATCTTGTTATTAGATATCGCAGACTTGATTCATATGGTCAAGAAGCTGTAAACGCCTTAATTGATGTTGAGTTGAAAAGATGCACTGAGCAATCCAAAATCAAATCTTTCAGAGCAGCAAAGAGCACCGACAATCACCCACCAGAAGTTGTCGAGATGGAAGATCTGGCAAAATATCCCGAGGCGGATATAAACGATATTTAAATAAAAAAGTCTCCGACAGTAAATACTACTGTCGGAGGCGATATCGTGGTTTATGGCTGCTATAAATATGCCCACGTCAGAAATGCGGCGTGGCAGACACTGATAGACTATAATGTTACGGAGCTGCCTGTCTCGCTGCTGAAAATATGCAGGGCAGCAGGGATAAAAGTTATCCGTGACAGCGTGTGCCGTCAGCTGAACTACGGGGAAAGCGGCATAAGTGTCAAACAGGGCGATATTTGGTATATCATTTTTGATGATACCGACACGCTGCAGCGCATACGCTTTACCATCGCCCACGAACTGGGGCATATTTTTCTTGGGCATGAGCTCAAATATGGCTACCATACCCGAAAATATAACATCGTCAAGCCGTCCGATGAAACGGAAGCGGATATGTTTGCGGCACGTCTGCTGGCCCCTGCCTGTGTCCTCTGGGGTCTTGGAGTGCAGTCCGCCGAAGATATTGCCGCAATATGCAACATCAGTTATTCAGCGGCAAGTATCCGTTTCCGACGGCTCGAAACGCTCCGGGAGCGCAACAGCTTTTTCTTAAATCCCCTGGAGCAAAAAGTGTATGACAACTTTAAAGAATATATGCAAAATTATAACAGATAAGGGGATATGACATATGTTAATAGGCTTTCGCCAGACATTACTGAAAATGGGGAAATTTCATATCGGGATAGGATTCAGGGTAAAGGGTATAACAGCGATTTTTGTATATCTTGTGTATTTGATATTCCTTATGATGTGGTACTCCATTCTTGCCTCGTTATGGCTGCTGTATGGAATGATCTATCTTATAGCGCTTCCCCTCAAAGGAATAAAACACCAGGTCGATTGCGGCAACTGGAAATTGTCATCTGTAATAAAAGTAAGTACGGCAGTATTCGGCTGTATGGTGCTGATTGGCTTCGCAGCAAATGCAATAGATAATATTCGCACGCCTAAAGCTTCATCAGCTGATACTACCGTTCAGGCTGAGACGCAGCAAGTCATAGCGTCCGAGGTATCAGTAACCGAAGAAACTACACCCGAATATGCGGAAGATGAGCTTATCAACAGATTTTTGACCGATTTCATCAGCACTTCTGGCTTTGAGGTGACAAAAATATCGCAGGGTAATATCAAGACTAAATACCTTTGCCAAATAAATGGCTGTCAGGCAGAGATAATTAACGCAACCAACGCCGGAGCTAAGGCATTCTGCATAACAATCACAGGCGGAAACAAGTCAAGCAGTGGTAACCGAGTACTTGCAGTCATGCGTGACGCAGTAAAAGTTCTGGATCCATCACTGACCGACGATCAGATAGACACAGCAATTTCAGATTTATCAGACAAGCCAGAGACAAGGCAGTCATATCAGATTGGTAATAATATTACCGTTACATATACCCCGCCCGTGCAGCTGTCCCAGATGACTACAAAGGCAAAGGCCGATATAACAGCAACCAACTATAAATAAAAAAATCCCCGCCCGGCGCTGGAACACCGAACGGGGAGCAGGATATGTAAAATACACACCCAAAGCAAGTATATTTTACCATATCCTCCCGAAAATGTCAAGGAGGAATTTTTTATGCCAAGACCAAAAAAGCAAGCCCCGAACCACGCAGATGGAATGTACGAGTACAAGGCAACTGTCGGCAAGAGCTTTGACGGCAGATCTATCCGAAAAAGCTTTTACAGCTCCAAGAGCCTTGCAGATGCCAAGGTAAAAGCTCAGGAGTATATTATTTCCAAAGAAACAGCACTGCGAACGGGAGAAGTATTTATCCAGAAGAACTACACGTTTGCCGAATGGGCGCTGAAATGGCTCGAAGTATATAAGCGTCCGACTGTTACAGAAAATACATTTATAACCACTTATCAAATACCTGTCAAAAATCATCTTATACCCTATTTTGGAAAAGCAGAGTTGCAAGATATCAAAAATGTAGATATCCGCAACTTTTTTTCTCAAAAGCAGCGGACTGCATCGGCTTCATTGCTTCATAAGCTGAAAATAACCTTGTCAGCCATCTTTGAAGCCGCCATTGAAAATGATCTGTGCGTGAAAAATCCTGCAAAGAATATTGAATACCGAAGCGCAGTTGAGAAGAACGAAAAGAAGGTTTATTCCGATGAACAAATACGCCAGGCAAAGGATTTCTTCTTTAACGATATGCCCGAAGCTTTCTTGCTTCTTGATACGGGGCTGAGACGTGGCGAAATGCTGGGGCTTATGTGGAAAGATATCAACATAGAAAACAAAACTTTATCCGTCAACAGGTCTATTGCAGATAAAAAGGGCGGAGGCATAGCCATAATGCCGCCAAAGTGGGAAAGCTACAGAACTATTCCCATATCGGAAGAGCTGATACGACTTCTTGAAACTCTACCCCACAATTCAATGTATGTATTCCCGAATGTTAATGGTCAGATTGCCTGCCCTCATAACTGGTCACAGAAACTGAAAAGGCATATGGCAGCACTGAATGCTCAGTACCCTTCAATCCCTGTGCTTACAGCCCATGAGTTGAGACACACCAGAGGAACGGAGCTGCGCCGTAGCGGAGTTGACATATACACAATTCAGAAGTTAATGGGTCATAGAGATGTGAATGTCACAGCAAACATCTATGTCCATGATGATACCGAGACAACTCGCAGGGCAGCAAAGATAGTTTAGATTAAACTACGACAAAACTACGACAACTAAGTGCAACTAAGTACGACTAAGTAGCACTTAATAATTTACGGAAATCATTCTAATGCGGTGTTTGTGGCTATAATTCGGTGATTTTTGCATTGCTGATTTTTTGACTTTTAATCAAAGGGTCTGGGGTTCAAATCCCCAATGGCTCACCAATGTATCCGCAAGCCTTTTCGGTTTGCGGATCTTTTGTTATATGATATAAAAACAGCGCTTTGCCTTATAAAAGACAGAGCGCTTATTTATTGAGCGGTTGTTCGCTTTCTTTTATCGCTGCTTTAGTATCCTCATTTGGAGCATCTGATATACCGAAGCTCTTTAAAAGCATCATAAGTGCTTCGATCTGTTCATCGTTAAGCTGGTCGATCATGAAATGAACACGGGTTCTTACTCCCAACAAACGGTTACAAAACCATTTCCATTGCCTACATTTGATTACAGGTATTCTTTTCCTCTTGATACTTTTTCATGCAGATGATATAATCAGAATATAACATAAACTCAGTCATAAAGAAAGGATACCGATATGAAAAAATTCAGACTTATTGCCGCTGCAATGGCGGCTGTTATGTGCATATCCGCAGTGCCCGTGTCCGCAGTGCAGCACGGCTGGGAAAGCGGCGAGGGAACAGGCAGATATATCCTCCATGACGGAGCGGCAGCCACAGGCGTTATGAACATCGACGGCGTGGTATATCGCTTTGATTCTTACGGCAGCTGCCTTGGCAGATACACCGGCATCGGCAGGAAAAACGGAGTTATCCGCTATTACCGGGACGGCATTATGTTCACAGGCGGCTGGCTGAAGCTTTCGGGCGGCACATATTACTTTGACCAAAGCGGCGTGGGAGCTGTGGGTATTGTGACCATAGACGGCAAGCAGTACAATTTCGGTTCCGACGGCAGGCTCACCGATTCCGTCAACCCCTTTTCCGTGACCGCCGACAAGCAGCTTATCGTTATGGGAAACCGTGATAAGATAAAGTTCACATTCACCGCAGAAAACATCAGCGGCACTGCCTACATGGGCGAGATAACCGAGCTGCAAAGATATTCCGACGGCAAGTGGTACAAGGTAAAGCCCTCGGACAGCTATGTCGTTAATGATGTAGCATATGAGCTGGGAAATGTGGGCGACCCATACTATTATAATGGTTCAGCCGATGTGTATTTCACTCCCGAGGCGTATTCCAATAACATTACTGCGGGCAAATACCGCATTGCCCAGACTATTTATACCGACAACGGTCAGAAGCGGCTTTTCTGTGAGTTCAGCATCGCAGATCGGGCAGCGGTAAGCACTTCTCAGCCAAGCTATGATATTATGTCAACCGAGAGAATAGATATCAGCGGATATGCCGTCAATGGTTTAGCGACCGTCTACTGCCGATGGGTCAACAAAGGGCTTTTCGGCAATAAGGCGTGGAATGGAGTGCCTCTAGCAAGCATGGACGTGCAGTCCGCCAGTGAAGGCTTCAACGAGTTCGTAGACAATTCCTATGAAGACCATATGGAGAATCGTTTTCTGTACGTTGCGGGAAACACGGTTTCCTTCCGCACATCGTATGATGCGACCATTCCAGCAAACACATGGCATGCCGGCAGCGTATCGTTTCCGGTGACGACGGTTTAGGCCGTGATGTACGAGGAGGATGTGACGAAACCTTCTCCGTTCTGGCTGCCACCAAGATTCCTGTAGGTGAATTTGCCGTCCGGCAGTATGGTGAAATCTCGTTGGCTGCTACCGTCACGCCCACTGTACGCCCACCTCGTCGTAATCAATGGACGCCAGCCAGCCGGCAGGACGCCGAAATTGCCGGTATCCCATGATGCCGTGGCGGCGCTCTTCCATTCCACGAGGATTTGCGCCACATTCCCGGCTTTCACGCCCGTCACGGTGCCATACTGCGATTTAATCAAAGTCTGGGTTACGGAAAGCTAGAAATCATGGGATTGGGAAACAAAGCGTGCCGACGCAATCCTGATTGCTGCCAGCGTTTCCCATGTTCGCCACTCGGATAGTTCCATCAGCTCTGGCCGTGAGGCTTCGCGCCGTTTGCCCATTTGATACAAGGCAGACAGTCGACAAGTCAACGATGGGACGATACCAGGACTCGAGCTTTACCGGACATTCAACAGCATCCCAACTGCCCGAACCGATTTTCCCACTGAACTTGATCAAAATCATCCTGCCGTTACGCATGATGATCCAATTGGAATCCTGGTACAGGGTTACGGAAAGCTATCCTCATGGGATCGGATAGCAGAGCGAGCCGACGCAACTCTGATTGCTGCCCGTGGCTCCCATGTTCGCGCATCGAATGGTTCCGTTGGGATTGACGATGAGCATTCTCGACACCTGCCCGTTCGACACGCATACCATCGCGTTGACCTCGATCGGCGGACGTAATTCGACCGGCAGCGTGTAATCGCATTGCACGCTGCTCCAACTGTCACCCGCGAAGGAACCGGCGTATTTGATGAGCATCATCATTCCAGTGCGGATGATCGTGAAGCCCTTCGAGTTGTACAGGGTTACGGAAAGCTATTAAAAGTGGATTTCCACGATTCCGCCTGTGACAGCCACCTCGGGACCAACGAGCAGGTTGACGGTCCCGTCCGGCGCGATCGATACTTGGACTGACCGCTGCAGATATGACGGGTGAATGAATGGAATCGCCACTGTCGTCCCAGACGATAGTATGGCTCTGCCATTCAAAGCCTTAATCGCGTTCGGATTGGGTATTTTCCCGATTGGATAGATTCCTCCGTTGCCATTGCTTTTCCCAAACGGCAGGGTTACGGAAAGCTATTGCAGTGCCATCCAACAGCCGTGCGCCGTGGAGTAAGCGGATTTCGGGTCGCCAAGCATCTGCACCTTCCCATCACGCATGACAAGCAGGCTGAAACCGCAGGACGGGAACGATATGATGCTCTGGTCGGCGAGCGGACGGAACGCTTCTGGGATGGTCTCATTCGCCGTCGAGTAGTTCTGCTGTCCACCGCCGTCGAACTTGACGTTGCCGTTGATCGTGACGATGCGTCCGACGCGACATAGAGTGAGTCTGCTGTTCGTGTATGGAGGTTTCCATGGCTGGGTTACGGAATCCCACAGCTGGCTCATCGGAGGCAACTGCTTGACAAGCATGACAGGAGTTCCGGCGGTGATGCCACTGATTGGAATGCGGGCGATCGGAATCCATACGGTGCCGGAATTGTTCAGGATACTACCCGACGGTACCGTGGGGTCAGCCGCCGTGCCACTGGTGGCGGTGCCCTTCAGCACCGCGAGCGCGATCGTTTCGACGTTGTTCGAGTCTCGCGTGTATTTCACGCAGATTAGGTCGTTGCGGTTCCGTCCTGTGACTCCGCTTTCGATGGTGACGGTTTCCGCCGCGGTGACGCGTGCGTATCGTCCTTCGATCACAAGGTTGAGGACCGGGATGAGCGCTTTGTTTGCTGACTGCATGGTCACGGCGGGGAATTTGCCGTCGCCGCCTTGCAGCAGGTAGTTGCCGTTTCCGACCAGTCCGGCCTGCATGGCTCCTTGGTCGCTGGATGTGATGTGCGGAGCGCCGGCCTTGCCGGTGATGAGATTCATGGTCATGGTCATTCCTTCCTATCTGTTGTGTTGTTGAGGTATGCGGCGTAGGCGGCGTCCTGCGTGGCTGCCAGCGCTTTGAACGTCTGCCAGCATGCGGTACAGACGAGCGCGCCCTGTGCGACTCCGTCGACGGTGGTGTGGGTGATGTCGTGCCAGTCGCTGGAGGTGCGTGGGTCACCGTCGGCGAGGTATGCGGAGGCGTGGCATCGGTCGCAGGTGTATCTGGTGATGTTCGTGGTTCGTGCCATTGATGTTCCTTTCTCTTTCAGGCTGTGCGCTGGTAGATGTGTCCCGGAAGCGTCGTGCCGCATTCCTTCCAAGTGCCTCCGTAGGTTGTTCCCGGATTGGCCGCGGAAGTGGTCCAGTAAAGGGAGCCCACGGGGTGGGCGGCGATGAATGCCTGGCTCACGCTCATGCCGTTGTCTCCCTTGTCACCCTTCGGCCCTTTGTGCACGACGTAGCTACCGACGCCTTTGACAGTCACATCGCTACCGTTGATGGCGGTGACCTGCCAGAACCCAAGTTCAAGACCATCTGCGGCTTGATATTGGTCAAAAATGGTGTCTCCGACCTGCAGGTTTCCATTTGGCTGAATACCAGATAGGGCAATTTTTCTCACTTCTCCGCCCGCACCCGAACCGTTGATGTCGCCATTGAATTTCCGTAGGCTCAGTCCTCGTGGCCCAGTGGCTCCCGTTGGACCCTTCGCCCCGGTGGCGCCGGTCGCTCCGGTGGCCCCGGTCGGGCCTTGCGGTCCTTGCACTCCCTGCTTGCCTTGCGGTCCGGTATCGCCCTTGGGACCTTTGACATTGCCGAGCAGAATCTTCGTCATATGCGCTCCTTACTTTCCGTCATTGATCATGTAGTACAGGTCTCCCGTCGCCGGATCGTAGGAGACGGGAGCCGCCGACGCGGTGGTCGTATCCGCGTACACGGCGTACAGGTCTCCGTTCGGATCGACCTGGAGCGTGAAGAATCCTGATGCAGGTGCCGTCACGCCGCTGGCGCCCTGCGGACCGGACGGCCCCTGTGGACCCTGCAGTCCCTGAACGCCCTGCGCTCCTTGCTTGCCTTGCGGGCCGGTGGCCCCGGTAGCTCCAGTAGAACCGGTGGGGCCAATGGGACCGGTAGGACCAGTAGGCCCGGCGGGACCTGCTGGCCCGGCCGGCCCGATATCCCCTTTGTCTCCCTTGTCACCCTTCAGACCTTCAGGGCCTTGCGGACCAGTAGGCCCGGCGGCTCCAGTGGCTCCTTTGGGGCCTTGCGCACCGATGATGGATTGACGGGAAATCGTCTTTCCCGTGAATAGACTGCCGGACTGTGAAACGCACTGCCAGACGATGCTGTATTTTCCGCCACCTGACAATGCGGTCGAATATTCGTTGGCGAGTGGTGTTCGGTTCAACCATTCGCTCACGTTCCCCGTGAAAGTGGATCCCACCGGATATTCGCCGACGAGGGATTTCTTCATCACGAGCGCCGGAAGGCCGACGTCGCCTTTAGCTCCCTGAACGCCCTGCGCTCCTTGCTTACCTTGCGGGCCGGTGGCCCCGGTATCGCCCTTGTCACCTTTGGGGCCTTTGATGTTGCCGATCAATAGTCGCGCCATGTGTCACCTTTCCGGGATGTCCACGTACAGGTTCCCGCTCTCGGAGTCCCAGACGAACGAGGGTGGGTTCGTGTTGTCCGGATAGTTCACGTACAGGTCGCCGTCGCCTTCCATGCTGAGCGTGAAGAAGCCGTTCGAGGGGGCGGATACGCCGCTGTCGCCCTTGTCACCCTTCTCCCCTTGCGGGCCCTGGATGCCTTGGGAACCTTGGATGCCTTGTCTGCCCTGGGGGCCGGTCGCTCCCTGTGGACCCGTGGGACCCTGCGGACCTGTGGAACCCGTCGGGCCTTGCGGTCCCGCCGCGCCGATCGCGCCGGCATCACCCTTATCGCCTTTCTCGCCGCGTATCCCCTGCAGTCCCTGCGGGCCTTCGGGACCGGCGACGCCTTGCGGCCCTCGCTCCCCGGTCGCTCCTTTCTCTCCCCGAGGACCGGTGGGTCCGGTCGCTCCGGTGGCCCCCTGTGGTCCTGTGTCGCCCTTGTCGCCCTTCTCCCCTTGCGGACCCTGGTCGCCTTTCGGAAGCCCCAAATTCAAGGTTTTGTCGCTGCCGGCGCCCGTGAGCGACGCGCTTGCCTGTGCACCGGGGGCGAGCGTGTCCACCGAACCGATTTTCAGGCCGGTGATGTAGTCGCCTTTCGGCTGTTTACCCGACAATGCGTTGTTGAGCGAGTCGATGTCGTTTCTGGTCACGTCGGCGCTGAACGTCCAGGCGTCGAGTTTGAGGCCGGCTCCAGCGTAGTAGGCGTGGCCACCATCCCCGATGGAGGATTCTCCGCTGTTGCCGCCGGCGCTGGCGCCTCCGGATTCGTAGGTGACGGTGAGCACGCCTCCCGAAACCTTGACGATCTTCTTGGAGATCTCGGCAGTGACGACGAGGCCCGTGTTGTTGTCACGACCCGTGACCAGGTCGCCAACGTCCGCGTCGATGCCGTCGGGAATGTCCACGTCGATGGTGCTGGTGTTCCGAAGCTCCTGGAATTTCTGCCTGCCCTTGTCCTCGAGCTCGTCGGCTTCGGCGTTGGACAACTCGTATGTGGCGGTGCGTTCGTCAAGGCCTTTGAGGGTCTGCGTGTGGCTGAACGTGCCGTTCGCGTCGGCGTACCAGTGGATGACGGTACGGTCCTTGAGTTCGCCCTTGCCCAGGCAGATGAGATGGTTGATCGGGTGCGCCGCCTGTTTGGCGGTGAAGTCGATGAGGTCCGAGTCGATGCTGTCGCCGATCGTGCGGACGGGCATGGCGCTCATGGATACCTTGTCGCCGTCATTACGCAACCGGAGTTTGAGTCCGCTTGCCCTGAGCATCTTGACCAGACCGCTGTACAGGTCCACGTACCGGTCGAACTGGCAGGTGGTCTTGTGGTCGGCGCTTTCGTCGGTGACGGTGAACAGGCCTTGCAATCCCGCACGGCTGACGAGTGTGCGCATGATGACGGGAATCGTGCCGGACAGGGTGAGGTAATCGTTGTTCCTGTCCGGTTCGATGATCTTCGAGGCGAGTACTCCATGCCAGTCGCGGCCATGCCATGTGACGGTGGACAGGCCTCCGTCCACGTCGACATCCGTGTCGTCGATGATGCCGCCGTACTCGGTGCCGTCGATCATGATGCGGCTCCCCGCCTTGAGCGCGGCGTCTTCGACCTGCAGGTCGAAGTCGTTCTCCCCGCTACCGAACGCGAGGTCGAGCGTGTATGAGGCGTGGCTCGCCACGGGTTTGCCTGTGGCGTCGGTGACGATCAGGTCCATGGCGGTTCGCTCCTTTCCTCGCAGACCGTCAAGTCGAATTGGAATCCTCCCGGCCAGCTGATCGGCTGTGTTCCGGGCGCGAGCGGTTGGAACACGTACCGGCCGGAATCCTTGCCCGACCCTCGCACGGCCTGCGCGAAGCAGTTTGTGGCGAGACCTGTGCCGCTGACCATGGTGACGGTCCTGACATCGCCGGTGCCGTCGATTTCCAGACGCGAGCCGGATGGCACGGTCACGTCGACCTCGTACCGGTTGTTTCCGATGATGACGTACGGTTGCGCGCATGGTCCGAATATCGTGAGCTTGACCGGCTGCGGGATGGACGTGTCGTTGACGATCTCGGCACCCAATGCCATGCCGGCGAAATCATGCGGATAATCATATGGATAGTCAAGGTCGGCGGTTCCGGAATCGTATCGCGGCGTGAAATGCGTCATGGTCGGACGGCGCCACACGCCATCGGCCAGCACGATGGTCAACTGCGTCTCGACCATCGTGGGCGTGATGGATTGCGGTTCGCTTTTCGTGATCCACGCTTTGGCTTCCCATTCGCCGTCGGCCACGAGCGTGCCCGGGTTCCCGGATGCCATGTCGGCGTCCGCGAGGCGGCGCAGTAGGTCGAGCGTGGCTGGAGAATCGTGGATCTTCACGGTGACTGTCGCCTCGCGTGCCTTGCGGGTGATGCCCGTCATGCCACGTGAGGCGAGGCTGTAGTCCCAGACGCGGGCGCGCAGTCCCGTGAGCGTCTCGCCGTACAGCGGCCCCTCGAAGCCGATGCGCTCACCTGTGGCCGCGCACACGTATTCAAGCGATTGCACTTCTCACCTTCCTTGCGAAGTCGCGGTCCCCTATCGTCGGCGTGTACCTGGCGATGATCGATCCGAGGTCGTCGTGCAACGATTCGACGGCCGTGATGAGTTCCCGCAGATCGCCGTCGCCGGCATTGGCGCCGGTGCCGGCCGTGACGTTCAGCCTGCCGGTCTTCGACCAGTCCGCGTCGGAGAGGCTCATCGTGGAGACGAGCGAATCCATGGAACGGCTGACCACATGCGCGGAATCGTCGATGCCCAATGCCATGCCACGTCCGACCATCACGCCGACCTCGTCGCGGAACACACGCGACGGGGAATGGATGCCCAAAGCGTTCTTGGCCTTGTCCACCAAGCCCGACAACGCGTTGGTGATGCTGGAATACAACGAGCCGACCATTCCTGTGATGCCGTTGATCAATCCCTGGATGATGTTGCGTCCCGCGCTGACGAGCCAGCTTCCCGCGCCGGACACCGCGCTCCGGACGGTTCCGCCGATCCCGCTCACGACGCTCCCGACACGGCCAACCATGTTGCTTACGGTGCCGACGATGCCGCCCCAGACGCTCGACACAATGCTTCCGACGCCATTCCACAACGCGGCCCACACGCTCCGGATTGTCGAGCATGCGGCGGATACCACTCCGCTGACCATGCCGATGCCGGCGGAGACGACGCCTTGGATGCCGCCCCACACTGCCGACACGATGCCCTGGATGGCCGACCACGCGGCGCTCCAGTTCCCGTTGACGACCGCGAGCGCCAGTTGGATGATGCCTTGGATGACGGCGAGTGCGGTGCTGATGACTGTGGCGATGATGGTCCATGCGCCTTGTACGACGGTGGATATGGTGTTCCAGAGTCCGTTCCAGACCGTGCTGATGATTGTGACGGCGGTTTGGAAGATGGTTTGGATGTTCTGTATTCCTGCTTGCAGGAGTGGTGTGATGGTGGTGATGAATGTTTGGATGCCGGTGATGATCGCGGTGAGTGCGGTCATGATGATGGGGCCGATCGTGTTCCAGACGTTTTGGAGGACGGTGGTGATGAGTGTCCATCCGGTTTGCCAGATTTGTTGGATTTGGCTCATGGTCTGGGTGATGAATGTGGCGATGGCTTGCAGGATTGGCTGGCATGCGGTGCTGATCTGGTTCCAGATTCCCATGAACCATGTGGCGAAGCTGTTCCAGAGTCGTTTGCCCGTTTCGGTTTGGGTGAAGAACCATGTCAGCGCGGCCACGACCGCGCCGATGGCCACGACAAGCATGCCGATCGGATTCGCATCCAAGGCAGCGCTGAATGCCAGCTGCACGGCGGTAGCAGCCTTGGTCACCGCGCTCCACGCCGATTGAGCTGCCTTGACAATATTGAACGAGCCGGCGAGTTGCTTCAGTGCTCCAGCCGCGCTTCCCGCGTCGGAGATCTTGCCAATCAAATCGAACGTGGCCGTAGCGGTCTTCTCCACACCGGAGGCAGTCGCGGAAATGGCCTTCAGTCCACCGGAAACTGTCTTCAGCCCGGCCGAGACGATATCCCAGCCTTTGACCGCGAGCAATGCAATGGTGATGGCTTTCAACGCGCCGGATACCAGTGCGCCGTTCTGCTGCGCCCACTGTCCGACCGACTGCAGCCAGCCTCCCACCGTCATGAGCACGCCGGTCAAAGTGTTCAACAGTCCGGCGAAGCTCTGCGCCGCGGAACTGGCGGTGCGCGCGCTGTCGTTGAAGCCGAAGGCCTGCGAGACCGCGGCCGCCAATACGGAAACCAGCGAGCCCAATCCGGAGATGACGCCGGTCAGGCTTTCAAGGAACGGCTGCAACGCGCCCGTCTCGATGAACGTGTTGACGAACGTCTTCGCCCATCCCGCCGCGTTCGACAACGCCTGCGCGACCGAAGCGACCACTCCCGCGAGCGCGCCAGCGGTTGTGGAGAACATTGTGGCGGCTTCGCCGCCATTGTTGAGTCCGCCTATGAGTGATGTGATTGCGTTCCAGAGGCCAGTGAGTTGGCTTTTGAGGCTGGCCGTCGCCGAGGCGAGCATCTGGAAGCCGGGGATGTTGGAGATCGTGTCGCCAAGGTTTTTGAGTTTCGCCTGTGTGGCGGGTATCGCGTTCTCGAGACCTTGTTGGAGTGCCGCTCCGACTTTTTGCAGGGTTGGTGTGACGGCTGCGGTGAATGTATCGATGAGTGGGATGGCTTGGTTGAACAGGCCGCGTAAGCCGTCGAGGACTGGTGTGGCGGCTGTTTCTCCGAGTCGGCTCAACGCGGCTTTCACGTTGGCCAGGGCGCCGGTGAATGTGGTGCCTGCGGATAGTGCGGCGCCGCCTAGGCCTTCCTGCATGGCGTCGGCGAAGGTTTGGAAGTCGATTTTGCCGTCCGAGACCATGTCGGACACTTCGGCGCTGGTCTTGTTCAGATGCTTGCCGAGCATTTGGAGGACTGGGATGCCGCTCGACATGAGCTGGAGCATGTCGTCGCCCTGGAGCTTGCCTCGCGCGGCGACGGAACCGAAGATCATGCCGATGTCAGTGAGGCTACGGCCGCTGATCTGCGCAGTGTCGGCCACGGTCTTGAGGATCTTGGTGAGCTGGTCGCCTTCCTTGATGCCGGAGGCGGACAGGCTGGCCGCGACGGTCGCGGCGTCACCCAATCCGAACGCGGTGCCCTTGACGGATGCGAGCGCGTCGTTCATGATCTCGGTGACGCTCGCGCTGTCGTGGCCGAGGCCTTTGAGTTTGGCTTGCGCGTTCTCGATGTTGAGGGCGCGGGTGAAGCCGCCTTTGGCGGCCAATGCGGTGATGCCGCCGGCGAGGGTGGCGATCGCGCCTGTGCCGACCTTGCCGATTTTGCCGAATGCTCCGCCGATCTTCGAGATGAGGGTGCTGGAGCTTTTCTTGGAGGCTTTGTTGACGGCGTCGCCGATGTCGCCTTCGATGCTTTTGCCGAATCCTTTGCCGGATGGTTCGACGTGGACGTATGCGACGCCTATGTCCTGTGCTGCCATCGTGTTTCCTTATTCGTAGGTTGGGATTCCGATGGCGGTCGGAGTCAGAGGTCGTCGTTGATGTGGAAGTAGGCTTTGAGCCGTTCCCTGTCCTCGCGTTGACGGCGGGTGAGGTTGTGCGTCGGGGTTGGCGGGCGGAGCGGGTCGTGCTCGTGGTCGAACCATGGGCGTTTGCGTTGTCCGGACAGCGTCCAGACCGCCTGTTCGGCTCCGTCGGGCGCGTAGACGGCGTTCTGCAACGCCATCCACGAGTGGCTCGTATGGTCCTTGAGGATTTCGCGGGTCAACGCCCAGGCGAGACCCCAATCGACTCGTGGACGTTGGCCTTCAAGCCATTCGGCGAAGCGTACGGGCCTGTAGATCTGCCCGTACGCTCGGATCCAGTCGTAGGCTAGTGCCGCGCGATTGTTGTTCCAGAGGTGGGCGAGGTAAACGCTTTTGGGTCCAGTCCGGATTCCTCGGCCCACGCCTTGATGGTCGCGGTGAGGTAGGCCATCGGACGTTTGGTCTTGCGCAGCACGTTCCAGAAGTTCGGCTGCATCGTCTGGAAGTAGGCGAGGAACGTGCTCACGCAGGCCGTGGTTTCCTCGTCGGACAATGCGGGCTTGCTTTTGAGCAGGAGGATGGCCTGGACGAGTTCGATGGGCAGTTCCGCGTTGTTGAGGTTCGGCAGGTCGAGTTTGACGCCGGCGACCTCGAGGTGCACGTCGGGTTTGAGCTCTTCCGCTTCGGTCAGGTCTACGTCCACGACATGGTATTCTTTGTCGCTCATGTTGGCTCCGTTCTAATGGTTGGCGGTTGAATGGGTGTCCCGTGCGGCCGACCGCCATCGGCCGCACGGGAAGAATCAATGGGTCACTTGGCGTCTTCAGTGACGAGGCCCCATGCGTGGAACTGTTCGCCGTTGGTGCCCTTGAGCATCTTGAACGTCATGCTGAAGTTCATGATCTCGCTGGATTTCAGGCTCACGTCGTCACGGTCGCTCACCTTCGCGTTGGTGCCGTACAGGAGGAACGGACGGTCCTGCTGGTCGAGCGCGACCAGGACGAGGATCCATTCCTTCTTCAGGCCGGCGCCCTTGATGCTGATGCCGCCGTCCGAATCGACGTCCACGTCGAAGTAGGCCGACACCACATCCTTGCGGCCCTCCATGGCGGCGAGCTGCAGGGTCCAGTAGCCCGGATCCGTGTCGGACAGCACGATGTCGCCGTTGTGGGCCTTGTAGTCGGTGCTGTCGCCCGGTTCCGGATGCAGTACGGCGCCGTCCTCCGTGGAGTAGCCGATCGGCTTCTTGCTTGCCGGCGGGGTCCAGGCCACTCCGGTCGGAGCCACGAACGTGCTGTCGCCCTTGGGGAACAGGAACAGCGCGTAGTTCTTGATCAGGCGCACGTTGCCTGCGGTGTTGCCGCTGGACACGTACCCGTAGTCGGTCGCGCCCTGCGCGGCGACGGTGGTTTTTTCGTTGTTGTCAGACATTCGTCTGCACCTTTCCGTTCTTCGCGTGTGGCGGCACGTTGTCTTTGGTTGTGTTTCAGTTGACGGTGACCTCGAGCAGGAGCACTCCGTACGCGCACACCAGCCTCTTGTCCTCGTCAGTCATGCGTACCGGCCCGGATTCGAGTGACGCGTCGATGAGCGGCGCGACGGTTCCGAGCCCGATGATCTCCCTCGCGATGTCGGCCCACAGGCGTGCGGCCTTGTCCCAGTCGCCCGTATGGTCCTCTCTCATGCAGCGCACGCTCAGCCGCAGCCGCACGTACTGCGAGATTGGGGTGCTCATGCCTTGTATGGAGTCGGCCAGCGTGGCTTCGGTGAAGGGAGGTTCGAGGTCGCTTCGTTCGATGGTGTCGAACGTCACGTCCGGGAACAGTGTCCTCAGTTTGGGCAGGAGCAGGGGTTCCGTGCGCCGGGGAGTGACCGGGATGCTCATACGCGCATCCTTCCGAGCGTGTCCTCTAGCGTGCCGTGCGCCTTCTCCACCGGTGCCGGGCAGATGATCGCCACGCCGCTGCGGTTCTTGCCGTCATGGTCGCGGACCATGCAACGGTCATCCTCTACGGCGGCTTCGGCCGCGTCCCTCATGCGCGAGCGCAATGTCTCGTTTTTGAGGACCTGTTGGCTGAACGCCTTGCGGTTGAATACGAATCTGCATCGTTTGGCCATGCTTATCCTTCCCGTTCGCCCACGGTGATGACGTCGCCGATGTGGCGTCCGTGGAGGTTGTCCCACACCTGCGGCTTGCCCTTGACGGGCAGCAGCCGGCCCCTGACTTTGATCAGGTCGGTGGTCTGGATGCCGGTCGGTTGGTTTCCGCGGATGTGGATCGTGTATTCGGTGGTCTGCGGGCTGGCGTTCTCCTCGGTCTGGTCGGTGGTGGAGGTTGGCGCGACCATCGCCTGGAACGTGCCGACGCGGGCGGGTTTGCCTTGGATGGGGTTGCCGTCCGTGTCGGTGGTGGGCTGGCCGCGCCAGATTTCGATGGTTTCCACTAGGACGTCTCCCCCGTTGCCATGTCGACGCTGAACGCGCGTTGGGCGTTGATGCCGAGGATGCGTTTCTCGTCGTCGCGCAGCCAGAGATCGCCGGTGGGCGCTCCGAAACTGTATTGTTCGCTGAAGCTGCCGGTGGTCTGGTTCATCTGCGTGATGCCGCCGGGAATGTCGTACGGGTCGGCCTGCATGATTCTGCGGACGATGTCGCAGGTGATCTTCGTCAGCAGGCGTGGCCGTTCGTCGAGGAGCCGCCGCCAGTTCGGGGAGCGTTCCTTGATGTAGTCGGTCACGTCCGCGAGATGCGTGTCGGCTTTCTCGCGTTCCTCGTCGGTGAGCTTGTGCCATCTCCGTTCGAGATCGTCGGAGGTGGCGAACATGTCGGGTTCGTCCGTCATGGTCACTTCTTGTCCGGCAGTTTGACCGCCCCGGCGGATACGAGGCCGGCGATGATGTCGTCGAACTGTTTCGCCAACGTGTTGAACGCGGTGACGAGTTTGTCGAATTCGTCCTTGGTCGGAGTGTCCGCCGCGGCCTCGGCGATGTTGCTGTCGACGTTGCCGATCGCTTGTTCGGGCGCGTACTGCTTAATGCCGCCGAGGGTGTCCTCGCCGGCCGCCGGCAGCTCGTAGGCGCTGGATCCGGCGGAGAAGTCCGTGCCATCCTTGTTGACAAGGCTCACCTGCGCGTCCAACGGTCCGATCGTATGCTTCTTCTTACCTGACGGATTGACCACAAGGGTCTGGATGGGGAAACTCATCGTTCACCTCACTTGGTCTTGAGTACGGCGAACGCCTTCGGGTCGATGACGGCGAACGCGTACATCGCTTCGGTACGGTATGCGATCTGGTTGTGGGCCTTCAGGTCCACGCCGGTCTGGTCCGGGTCGCCGTAGGCGATGATCTCGCTGGTCAGGTCGCGGACCATGCCCCATTTGATGAGGCTGAAATCTCCCATGAACGCGAGCACCTTCGTCGGGGTCTTGGCCAGTCGGCCGTTGACGGTTCCGGAGGTCGCGGCGGTGATGCCGTCCAGGCTGCCGGCCTGCAGGTTCAGCGGGATCTCCGGGTAGAAGCGCATGCCGGTGGAGGGGACGCGCAGCTTGCGCAGGCGGGACGCCCAGGTCTTGGACAGGGCGACACCGTTGATGTCGTAGGAGTCGTTCAGCGCGTCGGCCAGGGCGTCCACGTTGCCGATCTCATCCTCGGTGGCGATCACCTGCACGGCGGACGTGCTCAATGGGTCGAATCCGGAGAGCGCCTCACCGGTCTTGGGGTTGATCGCATGGTAGATCACGTAGTCGAGGGCGCGGCCCAGTGCGGCTGCCTGATCGGCCTGGATGCTGCGGATGATCTGCAGCTGGTTGTCCTCGTCGGCCCACTGGAGTTCGCTGGTGACGCGGGTGGTGGTCTGCACCTTGAAGCGCTTCGCCACGACGGAGTCCACGGTCTGCTCGTAGCTGCTCTTGACCGCGCCTTCGGCCACTACCTCGGCTTCGCTCTTGCCGTTGAACACGAGGTAGTCGGCGTCGGAGAAGATCTGTGGCGTGCTGGGGCTCAGGGACGCGATGGTGCTGGTGTCCTTGGCCTTGTTCACGATTTCGGTGGCCACGCTCACGGGGAGCTTGATCTGGTCTGTTTTCATCGCCATGATGACTTGTCCTTTCGGATGGTTGGGTTATTCGCCTAGGAGCTGGTGGATGTACGAGAGCTCTTCGGCGTCCTTGTTGTTGTTCTGGTGCGATGGAGAGCCCGTCTGGTTCCTCACCTGAGGCGGCTTGGATGCCGGATGCAGCGCCGCGTGCAGGAGGTCCGCATGCGCCTCGAGTTCCTCCTTGGTTCCGCCGCGCAGCAGTTCGGCCGGAACGTCCTTGTCTTTGGCGACTTCGGACACCCATTCCGCGTGCTGCTTCTCGGCCGCGGCGTCGTCGATCTGCTTGCGCAGCGCCGCGTTCGATTCCTTGAGTTTGTCGATTTCGCTCTTTCCGGCGTTCTCCATCTCGTCGAGTTTCATGGCCTTGGACTTGAGCTCGTCGTAGTCCTTGTACTTGCCGCGCTCCTTGGCCAGTCGCTTCTCGACGATCTGGTCGACCTGTTCCTGGGTGAACGACCTCGGCTCACCGCCGTCGCCACCGTCATTGGAACCGCCCTCGTCGCCACCGCCGTCGATGAGACGGATGTGTGCCGGGAATCGGAATCTGATGGACATGCTGCTCTCCTTTGCTGTTTCCCGTGGATTCGAGTTCGACCGCGCCACGGTGCGCTGTATGGTCCTCCCACGCGATACGGCGCATGGTCGCCGCCAACCTGAATGGCTGGCCGAGTGGTGGATGCAGGATTCGCACCTGCGCGGCTGTGAAGCGCCCGAGTTACAGTCGGGTCCATTCGTCTGCTCTGGCAATCCACCGAAATCAATGGTTTTTGGTAAAATAGAAGTACCGGAGGTCCCGTGCAGACTTGAAATAATAGCCTATTCGTGCGGGAGTGCCTCCGGGTTTTTATTGCAGCTCGATTTCTCTCATCCCGTTGTTGTCCAATAGGAACAAACGTCTGATCTTGTTTTTCTTATGCAGCGCGTTATAGCGGGAAAGTTGCGTCACCAGTTTCTCCGGAGCCGAGTATCCAGTGAGATCCACAATGAATGCATCCTTCACGACACCATGCTGCTCGGCTTTGGATACCGCTTTTGAGATGTTCTTCGAAATGGATCCGTAGTCTGGGCGTTTTTGCCGAGATGACTTAACCTCGCACTCAAGGTCTTGCTCAATCCATTTCAAGTCATTCGTCGATTTGTGCCCCAAAGTATCGCGTGGAATCCATTCGTAATGCTGTCCGAGTGACTTGAAATGTTCCAGGAACACGATTTCATGCATCTCAAGGACGTCTGCGTCTACTGGGACGCCAAGCGCCTTCTGCCTTCCATCCCATCCTTTCTTGCTTAATGATTTCTCGTCGCGCATGCCGGTGAAATCATGTTCGACTTTGAAAGACGCACGTTTCTTCGGCATGATCCCGTCGCTCAATTGCTTAGGGAACTTATGACGCATAACGAATGTGACGGCATTCGCGTCGGCCGAATCCAACTTGATTCCGGCTTCCTCGGCGGAGGACTTCCAATTCTTTCCCAATGCGTTGCCGTTGATGGCTTGCACGGCCTGATCGTACATGGCTTTATACTTCGCTTGGTCATAGCCGAAGATCTTGTCCTTGCCCCAGCTGCACACGGGAATGCAACGGCATTTGCCGTTATGGAAAGAGCCGCCGAAGTCCGCGCTTTCCTCACTGGTGTATGCGAATCCTCGGCTGGCGAGCATCACGCAAAATGCACAAGGATTGGAGCCTCGTGGGACGCGTGCCCATCCAGGATGCGTCTCGTCGGCGTCGCGGTTGTTCTGCGTGGTCAATCGTACAGACCTGCTCATCATGTCGGCAATGAACTGCTGCCAGTCGTCCACCGTCTTCAGGTCGGGCCAAAGGTCTTCAACAGTCAGCCCGTTGGCGTTGCCATGCTTCAAATTAGTGTAGTTATGCCCATTCCAATCGGTTCCAGTGAAACCGCCTACCTGACGGTATAGCACTTCATATTCGTCGCAAGTAGATGAGACGTAGGGCGGCATTTTGATGCCGGCGTATTTCTGCCACAGGTTCCTGGTGTCAGTGTAGTACCTGCGTGATCGTTCGGACGCATCGCGGGTGTACCTGAGCACTATGTCTTGTCGTTCCAACGGTTTCGCGGATTCCATCGCGTCGGTGGCGTCGTCTGTCAGATTCTCAAGATCAGTCTCGTAATCCCTATGCAGTTTCTCCAGTTTCTGACGAAGCTGCGCTTTCGCCGGTTCCGGCAGATCCAGATTGTTCAGATCCATCCGTCACCTCCGAGGACGCCGCGCTTCTGTCCATGAGCTGGTCGATGCGTTGTTCCGATTTCTGCCGTTGCTGGTCGGCGCGTAGGCGGGTGATTTCCTCGCGGGTCAGGCCGAGACGTTCGAGTCCGACATCGGAGTCGGCGTAGCCGGTGATCTTGTCGGCGATCTTCGTGAACGCGTCGGCGCGCGCCGCGTCGGAGATTTCCCTTGTGGGCGCCCATACCGGATGCACGTCGCGCATGGAGTCGGGTATCGTGTTCGCGCCTTCGCGCAATGCCACGGCGATGCCCATGGCCCGTTTGAGTTCCCGTCCGAAGGCCACGTTCTGCTTGTCGGCGATGCGCGTCAACCGTCGTTCGGCGGATGCCATGGCCTCGGCGCTGGTCGGATTGTCCAACGTGATGCCCAGATAGTCGACCGGCACTCGGGTCTGCGAGGCGACGAGCATGGCCAAGGTCTTGAGCATGTCCGAATGAGGCGTCATGGACGCCTGCTGCACCTGATGCAGTTGGGGAAGCTCTCCGTTCTCGTCCGCGGTGATCGCGTTGATCGCCTGGATGAGACTCGTCCATGTGTTGCTGCTGAACGCGTCCCTGTTCGCTCCGATGAACCAGAGTTTCGGAACGGAATAGAATTCGGCCGACGCCTCCATGCGGACCACGGTGCGGAATCCGGCGTCGACGAGGCTCATGAGCGAACGGCTGATGCGGCTGTGGCCGAATGGCCGGTCCATCTGCCTGTCGTAGGCGAGCGCGACGGCAGTCGGCTGGTCGAAGTTCGTTTCGATTTTCTCCGCCCGCCATGGGGTCAGGTGGCCGGAGCATTCGTAGACCTTGCCGGGGAGCCACACGTTGAACGCGCAGATTCGTCCGTCCTTGTCGTCCTCGGTGATGGTCAATGCCGCGGCCAGACGGTGGTTGCGTCGGTCCCAGATTCCAGCGGACCAGTCGGCGGAGCGTGGGATCATGCTGATCCGGTCCGGATTCTCCGGGTCTGCGGCGATGGTCAGGAAGCTGCATGAGTGCTTGTAAGCGGATACGATCAGTTCTGACGTGGCCACGTCCAATTGGTTGTCCTCGAACAGGTCGTTGACGCCCATCGTGTCGTCGCCGGATACGCTGAACCCTTCCAGGTCGCTCAGGTCGCTCAATGATCGGACGGCCAGTTCGGGCCATCCGATCATCGCCTCGACCTTGTTTTTGATCTGGTCGGGGATGGAGATTCCGAAGTCTTTGAATCGTTCCTTGCAGTCGTAGTAGGCTCCGCGGATCAGGTTGCGTGGGTATTTCTCACGCCACACGCGCAACAGTTCGTGGATGATGGGCATGTCCTCGTCGTCGACGCCGAGGATGGTGCCGACGTTTCCGCTTGCGGTGTCGAGGTAGCTGCTGCCGGTGAATTTCGGAGCGACACTTACCGTTGTGCCGTCGGCCATGTAGAACACCATCAGAACATCACCTCCTGTCGTCTTCCCGGATGTCGTTTCGTCGTGAACGCCCCATACAGGGCGAGAGTGGTGGACACGAGCGGCGTGATGTCGACATCGCTGCCGAGTTTGTTCCAGGCGATCGCGCCGGACTGTCCAAGAGGCCGCGTGGTGGCGCCCTTGACGGCTGCGGCCAGCTGCGGCTGGTATTCGTCCCGTGGATGCTTGAGCGTTCCGGCCTTGAGCATGTCGAGGAAGCGTCCGCACGCGCGGCCCATCTCCTGCATGTTCGTCACCGTGACCCTCACATGCGCCTTCTTCAGTTCGGGCAGCAGGCTCATAGCGGGCGACTGCGCGTCGATGACCACGCTGGCGGTCTTCGGCCAATGTTCGGCGAGCCAGTCCACGGCCCACATGGTTCCCGCCTGCCGTGCGTCCTTGATGTTCGCCATCTGGATGACGGCCGAACCGTCCGCGTACCGTAGCGCGGCTCCGATGGTCAGCACGCTCCTGTCCGGAGGCATGTCGATGCCGAAGCTCACGGTTCCCCCATCAGGCACGTCGTCGATGGCCGCGGCCTGCCACAGGTCCGGGCTGATGGCGTACGCGGTGGCGGTCTCATCCCATATGCCAAGCGCCTCGCGACGGAATGAATCTTCCGACAGGTTGTTGCGCATGCGCATGATTGCCTGTTCGCTTGTACGTTTCGGATAGCTGGGATTCGCTTTAGCCCACTGTTCGCGGTCGTCCGGATCCGCATCCTTGTCGGCGGCGAGCTCCACGTAGAGGAGGTTCCCGTCATGGTTCAACGCGTGCATGCGCTTCTCCGTGAACGCCTCGCACTGGTCTCCCGGCTTGGGTGGATTGCCCATATACACGACCAGGGGATTAGGACTCGTGTTCAAAACCGGAATCATATTGTCCATCGCGCGCACTGTGAGGATCTGCGCTTCGTCGAACACGGCCACGTCCACGCTGTGCAATCCTCGGCCGAAGCCGTTTTCGCGGGCGCCGAACATGATGCGGCTGCCGGACGTGAACGTGATCTCCTGTTGGCCGTTCGCCCTGCGGATGCGTTCCACGTACCGGCCGAGCACTGGATTGCGCTCCATCTCGCACATGTCCGCGAATGTCTCGTCGCTGGTGCGAGTATGGTGAGCGGTCCAGATGGCTTTCAGGTTCGGCGTGAGTATCGCCTTGAGGAACAACGCGGTGCCGACGGTAAAGGTCTTGCCGATCTGCCTGCAGCTGGACAGCACGGCGCCGTCCGCGCCACACGCATACTTGCCTTCCGCGTTCTTGGCGAACAGAAGCCACAAGAAGCCCTGCTGCCACAAGTCGAAACGGATGCCAGCCTTGCGCGCGGCTTTGTTGATTCGAGTGAACTCGCTGCCGACGATGCCTTCCGGCTGGCGGAGGACCTTGGCGATTTCAGACAATCGACGCTCCGACATCGTCCGTCACCTCGTCTTCCTCATCGTCCAGCAGGTCGGTCAGACCGCCGCCTTGGAGCGATTCGATGCGTTCGCATACGTCGATGAGCTGGCGGCTGATCGCTGGCAGTGCGTTTGCCGGTGTGGACGTGTCGTCCATGGCCTTCTGCAGTCGGTCGCGGTTGGCGCGCAGCATGTCCAGCATGCTGCCGTCCATCATCCTCTCGAAACTCCGCTGGTCGAGATCCTGCTCCGGCTTCTGTTTCGTTTCTATGGCTTTGACGGGCGGCTTACTGTTCCGGTCCTGTGCGGGCCTGTTCTTTTTCCGACGATAATCGGCTTTCTGGCGGCAGGACTTGGAACAGTACTTCTGAGGCCGCCCATGGCCGGAAGGCTGGAATTCCTTGCCGCAGAGTTCGCACTTCATCGGCGCTTCCCTCGCTTTCCGACCTTTCGTTGTTTCCCTGTTTCCGACGTTTGCATTCCGGGAGGGATATCGGCACTGCACCCGAGGCGACCGGGAGGGGGCATACCCGGGGTCCCCGCCCTGGTATCGGAGTCAGATGCCGAACGTTTTGAACGGCATCGAGCTTGCTTTCACTTCCTGTCTGCCAGCCAGCAGCGCTCGTGCGTGTTCGTCTGTCTTGTCGCTCTTCATCCTGTTGCATCTGCGGTGCGTGAGCCTGCAGTTCGCGAAGCTGTATGGATCACCGCCACGTGAGACCGGTACGAGCTCGTCGACTTCGGCGCTCATCGGATGTGGTGTCTTCAATGTCTTGTCGACCGGCTTGCCACAGATGGCACACACGTCGTATGCGGCCAGGACTCTTGCCCTGAGCTGTCTGCGCCGCCAGCCGTTGCTGACACGCTCGTTACGCCGCTTGCTCATGTGGCCTCCCCACATGTATGAGCCCCGGGGTGCCGTGGATTTGCCGACGACTATCTTCGCCGTTGGCTTGCTGGAATGCCGGTATAGGGGCTCCCGTATATGGACACTCCCGTGTCTTGTAGGGGCTCCCCATCATCTGCGAATACCCCTACCCCGGGTTTGTTTCATGGGTGCCTTCGGCGGGATTCGAACCCGCGTCCACACGCGGCCACAAGGAAGAGAATCCAATAAAGACTCGCGGCCGGTACGATCTACCACTGATTCCTACGAAGGCATACCGGCAGGCGGATTTGAGCATCACCGCATCACGGAAGCACGGGATTGGCTTGCCTGCCACATTGGGGTATGTCCACTCTGACGGGAGTGGGCGGAGCGTGTCCGATATGCCGTTCGGACAGGACGGG
>ERZ1106954.461-NODE-461-length-35142-cov-9.631031_pt1 | contig 35142 bp, 26 predicted proteins | sample MGYA00403678_ERZ1106954 | MGnify/ENA primary metagenome ERZ1106954 (study PRJEB35170, sample SAMEA104062445) | human gut metagenome | biome: human gut; feature: human-associated habitat; material: faeces | place: Denmark | collected 2012-08-20 ... | reverse complement strand
CCAGACCGGCCACGGCAATCGCCACTGCGAGGAATCCCGCAGCGTACATCTTGTTCAACCCTTCGCCGCCCGTGCCAGGCAGGACGACACCAGGGGTGTTGGTAATGGATCCACCATCAACGGTGAACGCCGTATTCGCGTTGTATACGCCGGTGCTATCCGTCTTGAAACTGCTGGACGTGTACCATTTGCCGGTCACATCGGAGCCTTCGGCGGGGCCAATGCGGAACATGTGCGGGGTGCTGTCGAGGTTGAATCCGTCAGGAGCCTTGGTTTCGACGAGCTGATACTCGCCCCATGCCAAGCCATGAAGCTCGAACTTGCCCTTATCGCCATTCAGGTCAACGTATTGGCCAGACTGGGTGGAGCAGTCAGAGACACCACTTTCGCCATTCACGCAATCCTTGATGGTTTGCGGGGTCGGGTCTGTGACCGTCGTGTACTTGGCGGTACCGTTGTCCCATGAGAAGCTCTTCGTCTTGGTCAGCTTCCATTCGGAACCACTTAGCATCTCGCCGTTATACTCGGAGCTCACCTTGTTCCACTTGACCGTACCGGTCTTGCGGGTGTTCGGCAGCTTGTAACCATCCGACGCGGGGTTCCACGTTGCAACACCATTCGCGATGGTGATGGTGTACACCGTATCGCTGACCTCATAGCCGTTCGGAGCCACGGTTTCCTGCAGGTGGTACATACCGTCCGCCAAATCGGACACCTTGAACCTACCTGCGGCGGTATCCTCATCCGCCTTAGTGGCAGTGGCGGTATTCGCCGCAGCGCTTGTCACGCGAGCATTGGTGCGCAGCGAGGTGGCCACCGCACGCTTCGTGCTCTTGGCAGCCTTGGCGTTGCTGGCGGACTGAGTAACGGCGCAGCCGGAGGGCGCAGTAATGGAATAGTTCGGTCCGGCCGAAATCGTCACCGCTTCAGGGAGAGTGCCGTTGTCGACGAACTTGAAGTTGTTGTGTCGACCCGTATTGTCCCAAGCTTTCGGACCGCCGTAGTTGGCAGGCGGGTAGTAATACTGGCCGTCATTATTCGTGTGCTGGAAAAGAAATGTGCTATCAGCAGTAATGTCAGCCAGCGGAATATCCACGTATGCATAGCTATCGGCGCATCCAGGCACCTGCTGCATGACCCTTGTGGACCAACCGCCGCTCGACGTTCCATAGCCGACCGTCACATTATTGGTTGGCCAATTGTTCACAGCTTCAAAGTACAGCGTCAGGTACTGCTTCGCGGTCACCGTGACGCTCAGGGTGAACGTCTTGTTACCCCGAGTTTCCTTCGCCGTAATCGTCACCGGCGTAGCAGTCACGCTGTTCGCGGTCAACGTCACGCTTGTGCCAGTAGTCGTGTTCAGCGAAACAGCATTCGTATCAGAGCTGCTCCACTTAACCGTATTATCTTCCGGGGCGACCGTTGCAGTCAGCTGCAGAGTCTTGCCCTTCTCCAAGGAGACGATATCACCATTATTGTGGTCTTTAATGTTCACGGAGGTCTGGGCAATAACTCCCTTGACGTGAACCGAAAGCGTAGCTGAAGCACTGCCATCCGCTGATTTCACAGTAATGGTCGTATCGCCATCACCCGTCGCAGTGACAAGGCCTGCGTTTACTGAAGCCACCGCAGGATCAGCAGATTCCCAAGTCAGCTTTGCATTGTTAATGACCTTACCGTTCTGGTCATAGGCCACCGCATGGAACTGTTGCGCAGCACTGCCCGTAAACGATGCGGAAGTCACTTCGCTACTATTCGCATCAAAGATCTTGACGGACTTGACCTCTGTGCCGGACTGGTCATCAATAATGTTCCAAGACTGCTCAGTAGTATTGCCGTTCATCTTGGAGAGCGTCCACGCAGAGCCGCCAAGCAGTGTCTCGGTATCCGTGCCATCAACCTTTGACCACTCGATGGACGTGCCGCTCCTCTTATTGGCGATCTTAGCGTTAATCGAATTGTCACCCGCGCTCGGAAGCAGCTTCTTGTTGGAGTCGGTTATCTCATTGCCTTCTGAGTCGTAAACATTCGTGACAACGCGAGCCGTAGACCCCTCACCACCAGCTGTGATGGCGTAGATGTTGGTGTTCGTGGCGTAGGCCGTGTTATTGGCGGAAACCTCACGGATGTAGTAGATGGCGCTCGGGTTCAAACCGCCGATGCTGAACGAGCCGTTATTGGAGTCATCGTCACCATACGCGTTATCCGTAACTGTCTTAAGCGCGTTACTTTGGTTCTGTGCATCGCTCTTCGAAGCGTACACCGTCCAGGTCGTGCCGCCCAATGCTGCCTGGGTGGAAGCATCGACCTTATCCCAAGCGATAGCCGCGCACTGCGTGGAGTACGAGCCGTTCCACGGCAGGTTATGGCGTTCCTGGTCCATATCAAGAGCCGAAGCGGAGTGACTGCGCTCGTAATTGACAAACTTGTTGTCATCTCGGCCAGTTTCACCGACTGCATTCGGGTTGTACATAGCATAATTACCACCGACCCACACGCGGCCGTTGGTGCTTACATGCGATTCGAAACTACCATTCGGAACAAGAATGCTGCCCAGCATACCTGCAGCCGGATCGTCCTTCGTCGTCAGAGGGAAAGAACCAGCCCACACACCATCTGTGTTCTCCGCAGGGGAGTTTGGATCCTTACGTGTTGTTGTGCCCGAACCCTGGCCACCACGAATGATCACACTGCTGGCATCGGCAAAGTTCCACATAATCTGCTGAGCACGCTTGGCGTAATCACCGTCAGTGTACGAACCGCCCAATTCCTTCGTGGTGTTATTCGTGTCGGTCCACCAGAACCGCCAACCGTTGTGGAAATCCACGTTCCCACCGGTCACGTTAATGACCACGGAAGAAGTGTCCGGAATCTTCTTGAACGAGAAACTAACACCGGTATACGAAGAAGAATCATTGAGCATGTTTGCCGGCAGATTGAACACCTGCATGGAGGATGTGCCATTGCCCACGAATTCGATGATCTTCTCGTGCACACTGCTGATATTGAAGCTATATGTGTCATCGAATTTGGTGCGTACCAGACCGTTGTAGTCCTCGTTGCCGGTAGTTGTCTTAGCGTCAGCCACATAGACGCTCTCCGACTGCTGCTTATTGAGGTTGCTCAGGTTGCCCGACAAGGTCTTGATATACGAGCCGAAACCATCGAACGTCTCGCCTGTGGAACCAATCTGATCGTCATTCTGGTTCCAGTTGACGGCGCCTTTTGTAAGTTCCGGAACATACACGGATGCACGATTCTTATACTTGTTCTTGTCCGTATTACTCGAACCGTTGCCGAGAATATCATTTGACGAGCCGCCATATACCGCGGTCTGGTCGCCAGCGATATTAGCCGTGTAATACGGCTCCTTGAGATTAGTCTGGCCAATCCAGCCAGCGTTACCCCAAGACTGCGCACCGCCAACCCAGCCGATGATGCTATCGGAGCTCTTGCCTCTCACCTCAAGTGTAGAAGAACCCGTTTTCGGACGGTACTGGCCGCCGAAGCCCACAATGCCGAATCGGAAGCCCTTGTAATCCTTGATATAGCCGTTCCTCGTGCCATCTGTATAGTACGAAGTCCATAGACCCTTAAGCGGGTGCATGAGCAGCTTGCCGTTCACTGCGGTCAGACCTTCGGCTTCAGCAGCATATGAACCAGCAGGACCCGAGGTGTTCTTCATGTCGCCAGGAACCTTCTGACCCACATACATATCGCCACCTGCATACGTGGCGATGCCAGTATCTTCCGTTCCACCGCTGGTGTCTGTCCCCAAGCTCACGGACGTTGGTGTGCAAATACCCGCCTCGCTATTTGCATTTGCAGCGTTAGCGTTACGAGAAGGAGTGACGGAGGTAACCGCCATGGTGGCCATCATGCCGACGGCGACGAGGGTTGCGGTGAGCGCACGGGCCGGTTTTACCCCATGCTTCAGCGCTACGTGCTTCAGCCGTTCCACCTGATGCCTCATCGTTTCATGCTCCTCAAATAGCTCTATGTACTGAATGTCATCGTCCCCCCTTCTTACCCCTTCGTCGGTGAACTTTTCACGTCATTGAGGAACGATGAATTCAGTTATTCACAAACCTAAATACGAGAATATAGCGTTCGTTTGCATTGTGCAAATCGACCAACCGGCAAGTTGAGCGGGTTTACCCTGCATCCTGGTTTATTGCTTGCACCCATCCCCGCCCCACAACGGCACAACAATGTGTTTTCGTTGGAAATTCGCGGTTTTTACCGCCTTATAAAGCTGTTCAGCAGTGTTATTTTTCTTGGGTTTGCCGGAAAAACAATAGATAAATTGTACCTATTTGTCTATATATTCATCACTCGCATCCAACAACTATTGACGTTTCACCTATTTTTTATAGCGACTTTTTTACCACCAAATGAGAGCGTTGTCATCACCTATCCTCCATCCCCCACCAATCCCCCCGTCACACACCACCCTTCACCTCCCGCAACAGGTTCGCACTCCCCCGTGTTGCAGCACACTCCCCCAGCCCACACCCGGCCACACCATCTACGCTCTACAGCCGCGCCGCATAGCCGCATACCTATGCAACGCCTGCCCAGCAACCTGCCTATGCCTATGCCTATGCCTATGCCTATGCAAAAGGTCGCACCGAATCATCACGATTCAGTGCGACCCACTACGCCACATGCCACAAACAACGCCAATCCCCGCACGCCAGCAGGCAGAGACAAACCACCGTTACGCGCAGTATTACTTGTTCGCAGTATTTACTTATTCAGCTTGTCAGATTCGCCCGGCTCGTCAGGCTCAGCAGATTCGCCCGGCTCGTCAGGCTCAGCAGCTTCAGCCGCAGCCGGTTCGACCGGTTCGGCATCTTCAGCCGCTTCAGCCGGTTCAGCAGACTCAGTCGATTGGGCAACGGCCTCCTCAGCGGACTCCTCAGCCTCCGCGGCCTCAGCAGATTCCTCGGATTCGCCGGCATCCCCGGACTCGCCCGATTCGGCAGACGCCACAGACTCTTCCGGCTCTTCCGGTTTCACCGACTCCTCGGCGTCGCGCGGCTCTCCGGTCTCAGCAGTTTCTTCAGCCTCAACGGGCCCAGTAGGCTCAGCAGATACCTCGCCCTCAGCGCCCTCAGCAGATTCAGCGGTCTCTGCGGACTCCTCAGTCTCCGCAGACTCCTCACCCTCATTCTCGTCCGAATCGCCATCGCCTTCGCCAACGGTAATCACAGCCTCCAACTCGGCGGAAGCCTCCACGCCAGCAGGCTGGGTCTCGTTCAGCTCATCATCACCGGTGTCCGGCTCGGTGTTGGCCAGAATATCCTCTTCCGTAGCCTCATCCGAATCCTGCGAATCGTCATCCAACTGCTCGATCGCTTCGACCGCACCACGCTCATCACGCGGCTTCTGGGCGATCACATCAATATGGAAATCGTCATATGCGGGCTTCGACTGCACCCACAAGTGGCTCGGCTCCGGCGGATCGATCTCGGAATGCTCGCCGCACCCGTGATCGACCGACACCACGCGGCCATCATCCGGGCTCCACTTATTCGCGCACACGCCGAACATGAGATTCAGTTCACCCTTCAACGGCACGAAGAACCCACAGGTGGAGCACAGGTTGCCGTCCGCGGTTTTGGTGGACAGCGCCTTCGGGCCGCGCGGGCCCTCATACCAACGCTTCGCCACCTGGGCACGACCCTTCGGGGATAGCACGTGGCGGCGGGACAGCGCGAATTCCTCAACGATCTCGTCGGTCTGCTGGGCCTGCGCTTCGGCCTTGGCGGCTTCAGCGGTTTCCTCAGTCGCCTCAGTTACAGCAGTTTCCTGAGTTTCAGCGGTTTCCGTAGATTCCGTAGCTTCCGTGGATTCGGCAGACTCGGAGGAATCGGCAGACTCGGCATTCTCAGCGGAATCCTGCGTCTTTTCGGCAACCGGCTCGGCTGATTCGGCCTGCTCAGCCGTTTCAGTCGACTTCTCAGCCTGCTCAGCCGTTTCAGCCGACGTACCGTCTTCGCCCGCAGTCGCACCGGCAACCGGCTCGGTCTTACGGAACCCGCCCTCAAGACGCGGATCGTCAGGATCGGTACCAATGGAATCAGTCGGCGCCAAATCAGTAGGCTCCAACCTATCCTTCCACGGCACCCAAGCGGGCGGCACCAAAGCATCATCCGTGGGCACCAGCGACGACTCATTCACCGTCCACGTGCCCACCTCAGCATCGTGATACAACGTGACCGACCACTGCCATCCCTCGTATCCGCGCACATCCGCAGCCAAGCGGAAATCCGTCACGTTGTCGCCAAGCTCGATGGCATTGACAACATCGCCCACCTGCTCGGGTTCATCGGCCACATCCATGGCCACCGCACGGGCGATATCGCGCGGATCCGGCTGCCCCGGCAGTTCCGCCTGCTCAAACGGCTCATGCAGCATCTGCGGATCAAGAGCTTCTGCAGCTTCGGTCATATATCAGTCCTCAATCAGTCCTGTACGTCGAAATTGTCGGCCACTGCACGCAGCAACGTCGCCAGCTTACGGCTCTCGGCAGGAGCCGGGTAATGGTGGCGACGCAGCGTATTGCCTGCAGAATCCAACATCTTGATAAGGTCTTCGCAAATCGCGGCCATGTCGTCCGGCTTCGGGCGGTTGGCCTTGACCATCGACGGCCCAGACGCGATCAGCTTCACATCCATGGCTTGCGGGCCCCTACGGCCTGCGATCACGGCATATTCCACCTTGGCATTCTTACGCAACGTGGTGGTTCCAGCGGGCAAAGCGGCCGCAGGCAGGAACACATCCTCGCCTTTCTCACTGGCGATGAAGCCGTACCCCTTAGCGGCGTCAAACCAACGAACTCGACCGGTGGGCATTGCGCACTCTCGCTTTCTTAGTCGTAAAAACATTAACCGATTTATTTTAGCGCAAGTCCCGTATGGATACCAGATGGCTTCGCCCACAGCCGCTCACAACGCCCACCCCGATCTGGCCACGCCAGGGCCGCTCCCAGCGTGGCCAGATACGGACGGGAACCGGAAACAGCCACGCCAGGGAGGTCATTGGCTGGATACGCGAGTCACTTAATGCCAGCAGAACCAGCCGCACCAACGCCAGCGCCAGCCGCCGCACCAGCCGAACCCGAACCGCCAACACCGCCAACACCGTCGTCAATATGCGCCAACGGCAGCACGATGGTGAAGGTCAGGCCGCCGCCGGGCGTCTCCGTGGCACAGATGAACCCCTGATGCGCCCGCACCACCGACAACGCGATGGCAAGACCCAAACCGGTTCCGCCCTTGGCTCGCGCACGCGAAGGATCCGCTGTATAGAACCGTTCAAACAGCTGCGAGCGCGTTTCCGCAGGAGCTCCCGGCCCGTGGTCTTCGAAGCGCATGACGGCATACGCGGTGCCGGTGGACATGCTTTGCCCCACTTCGGCGGCGTCCAGGAACTGCCGTAGCGATGCGTCGGTAGGTGGCAGTGTGGCCAATGTGTGCTGGTCGATGGAGGCGAGCATGGTGCCCATCGATACGCGTACCGGCGAATCGGATGGCGTGTAGCGGTGCACGTTGCCGATGATGTTCGTTACCACTTGGCGTAGGCGTGAGGCGTCGCCGATCAGGCTGATCGGCTGCATCTGCCCTTCTTCGATTGCGAAGTCGCACGGGTGTTCGCCATCTGCGGGTTTGAGCGTTATGGTGCCGCGCGTGACTTCGCGTTCCGGGTCGAGCGCGTGCAGGTCGTCGGTTGCGTCGGCCACGAGCGAGGTGAGCGATACCTGTTGCGTCATGTCGATGCCGCGGCCTTCGTCCAGGCGGGCGAGCGAGAGCAGGTCTTCGACCAGTACGGTCATGCGCTGGCTGGAGCGTTCGATGTGCGCGATGGATTCGTCGGCGCGTTCCAGGGCGCCTGGCAGATCGCGTTGCATGGTGTATAGCTCCGCATACCCGTGGATTGCGGCGAGTGGTGTGCGCAGCTCGTGGCTTGCGTCGGAGACGAAGCGTTTCATTTTCTCGGTGGTCTGTTCCTGCTCGTGGAAGCTGCGTTCGATGCGCGCGAGCATGGTGTTGAGCGAGGTGGACAGTGAACCGACTTCCGTGTTTTCGGGTGCGGGGGGCACGCGCTGGCTGAGGTCGCCTACCGCGATCTGGGCGGCGGTTTTTTCGATGCGTTTGAGCGGGCGTAGCGTGCGACGGATGATGAGTGCGGAGAGCGAGCCGCCGAGCAGTACAATGGCGATGCCTACGGTGACGCAGTATTGGGTGAGGGTGTTGATGATGTCGATCTGGTCGGATAGCGACAGGCCGATGAACACCACGCCTTTGACGGTTTCGTTGTTTTTCCCGTCAGGTTCGACCCATTTGAATGCGGCTACGCGCCACGGCGATCGGGCCGCCTGCAGCACGTTGCCGCCAGCCGCGAATCGTTCGGCTTTATTGTTCGTGTCACCGCCCGTATCGCCGCTGCCGGAAGCGTTGTCGCCCTCGTTCGGCACGACGTCCACGCCGTTCAGGTCGAATCCGCCGTTCGCATCGTTCGTCACTGTGCGCAGCATCGCACTGGTGGTGAACGGTTTGCCGAACATGTCGTCGGTGATCTGGCTGTTGGCCGGCAGTTTGGGCATGGACACGATGGAGTTGCCGGCCAGGCCTGCGACGGACGGCACGAGTGGTGTGCTTACCTTGCCGGTGAATTCGCCGTTTTCCACGTAGCGCACTTGCAGGAAGTAGTTGTTGCCCATGCCGCTGGATTGGCTGTTCGAGCCGCGCAGCATGGTGGTGTTGCTGAGGATCAGCGACCGTTGCGAGATGAGCTGGTTGTCGGTTTTCTGCAGCAGGTAGCTGCTGACCAGCTGGCGGATGGCCGTGGAGATGCCGACGGTGCCGACGATGAGTACGACCAGCGTGCAGGCCACTAGTTTAGTGCTCAGCGAGAAGCGGTCGAATTTGTAGAAGAAGAGTTTGGCGAGTGTGCGATGCTTGGTTTTGAAGGCTTCCGCGCCGGCTGCAGCCGTGGCTTTGGCCTGGTTGGCTTTGGCCTGGTTGGCTTTGGCCTGACCGCGATTGCGGAACCAGGCGAACCGGTTTTTGTGGGCCGGCTGGGCTGACTGGGCTGACTGGGCTGGCGTAGATGCCGCATTGGTGGCGCCACCATCCGAAGCGCCACCGTCAATGGGAGCACCCGGGTTCTCGGTATCCGCGCTTTCGCAGGAGACCTGCGAATCATGCGGCTCGTTCACGTCATACTGCTCATTCATACCATGCGATTCGTTCGCATCGTTCAGCCCGCTTGGATCGTTTGGATCCCGCTCGAACGGTTCATGCCGAGGGGGTGTCATGAGCGCGGCTCTCGAATCATGTAGCCGATACCACGCTTGGTTTCAATCAGCGGGGTCACCTTGTGCTTGTCGCCGTTCTCGTCAGTCACCTCAATTCCGTCGACCTTCTTGCGCAAGTACGAGATGTAGCTTTCCACGATCGCGGCGTCTCCGCCCCAGTCGTACTGCCACACATGGTCGAGGATCTGCGCCTTGCTCAGCACACGGCCGGCATTGTCCATCAGGTAGCGCAGCAGCTTGTATTCCGTGGGGCTCAGGTCGATGGTCTGGCCGGAACGGGTTACGTCGTGCGAATCCTCATTGATCTCCAGATCGCCCACGCGAATGATCGGATCCTCTTCGGTCTGTTCGCGCGTGCGGCGCAGAATGGCACGAATGCGCGCCACGACCTCTTCGAGGCTGAATGGCTTGGTGACGTAATCATCGCCGCCGACGGTCAGACCCATCACCTTGTCTTGCGTATCGTCGCGGGCGGTGAGGAACAGGACCGGAGCGTTGATACCCTCCTGGCGGATGCGCCGGGTAACGGTGAATCCGTCAATGTCCGGGAGCATGACGTCGAGCACGATGAGATCGGGCTGGACCTTTTCGATGACTTCGATGGCTTCCGAGCCGGAGGCTGCGGTAGAGACTTCGAAATTGGCGAAATGGAGGGACGCAACCAGCAGTTCGCGGATGGACGGTTCGTCGTCGACGACGACAATAGATGCTTCAGTAGGCTTGCTCATAGCCTCCAGCATGACCCGCAAGTCTGTAGGTTTCCTGAATGTCTTCTGAATTTTCATGTATCTGATGCAATTGCCCGCATGCAACAACGCGTGGGCGAATCCGCAGGCGGACAAGCCTGTGACATCCCAACCAATAGCCGTACACGGCCAATACCGATCTTCGACCAATAGCAAAAGCCCTGTGCCGGGCCGCGTTTGCGCGGTGGCACAGGGCTTTCTGCTGCTGTGAGTTGCTGTGAGTTACTTGATTCCTGGCTTAATCCTCGATCTAGTCCTTATTCTCGTCGTTCTCGTTATTCTCGCCGCTCGGCCGTTGCGTTCCCGGAATGAACGGGCGGGCGAACATGGACTCGATATCATCGGATACGGATTGATCGACGGAACCGTCACCCGGCATAAACGAGTCACCCGCGTGGAACAGCGGCTCGGCGGAAGCGCCCTTCGCGCCGCCCTTGCCACCTTTGCCGCCCTTACCGAACAGGTGGAAGCCGGAATGCTTCTTCGGCTCGCTCTCGTCGCCTGCCGGAGTCTCCACAGGCTGAGTCTCAGTGCGCCCAGCGGCACCGGCTTCAGGCGTCGCCTCGGGGAATTCCATACGCTGCGCAACCGGTTGCCCGGTCGGCTCAACCGGCCCGGTCGACTCGGTTAGCCCAGCCATCTCAGACTGTTCGACTTGATCGCTTACCGCGCCTGCCCCGGCCATGCTCCTCGCCACGCCTGCCACGGGAACGGCTCGCCGATTCAGCGGCATGACCCACCGCATGCCCCCTACGGTTCGCCCTAGTGCGCTTGCCCGCCGCGGCACGCGCCGCATCCAGCTCGGCCTCCTTGCGCCTGCGACGGTTGCGCAGCACAACAAACACAATCGTGCCCACGATCAGCACCACCACCACGCACATCAGCACGATCACGGCGATCTTCGACAGCGACCCCGACGTGGAGGTTTTCTTCAACAGCATGATCTGATCCATCATGGCAATCGCCGCACCGGACCAATCCTGCGCGCCGCTTTTCGCCAGCTTGTCGGTGGCGGCCTCGCTCAACGCATCCATGGTCTTCGAATTGCGCAGCCAATCCTCCGAATTCCCGGAGGCGACCACCACCAGTTTGCCGTCGCCGGAAGCCACCGCCAGCAGCACCGTGTTCGGCTTCGGGCTCAACGATTCAAGCACGCCGCTCGCCCATTTCGTAGGGTTCACCTCGGTGCCGAAGCTCTCCACATACAGCAGACGGACCGTGACGCCGGACTGCTGCTTGGTCTCCTTGATCTTGTCGGTGACCGCGGAAACATTCGAACCAAGCAGATTCTGCGGGTCGGTGATGTTCTCCGTAAGCGTCCCCTCGCCCTCGGCGAAGGCGCACGGCGTTATCCACAATGCGCACATGAGCGCTATAACCAAGCAGATAAGCCATTTTGCCACCTGCGACACGCCAATACGGGAGGTTCCGACCACAGCACCTGATTGTTCGTCATTCAACGCTTCGAATGTCATACACTCCACCATACCGACCGGTTCGGCTAAACGTCGACCGACTCGGCCATAACTCCACAATGCAAGCCAGATTAGGCCAGAACAGACAAAACCAATATCATTGACATATAAGGAGACAATGATGCCTCAGTACCAAGTGGATTCCGAACAGATCCAATCCTCCAGCGCGGCCGTGCAGGCCTCGGTGAGCCAGATCAGGCAGGCGGTGGCCGGCATGTATTCCAATCTCAACACCCTGCAAGGCGTGTGGCGGGGATCGGCGGCGACGCAATTCAGCGTGGTCGCGGCGCAATGGCGTACCGCGCAACAGCAGATGGAGGCATCGCTCGAATCGATCCAACGAGCGCTGACGCAGGCTTCCACGGTGTATGCCGAGGCGGAAACCGCCGCCTCGCGCCTGTTCGCGCAGTAATAACTGCAACAACCGCGACATACGGGCGCAATGCTGCGGGCTTAGTGACAAATTCTGCGGCGGAAATACCAATTGCTGTGACTGGTGTGACAAAAAACGTTACGCCAGTCACAGCGATCGCAACAAACCCAGCAGTAATCGCGACGGCGGGCAGACGTTGGCGCGTACTGGCATCAGAGGCGCCGCCAGGCCCGACACGGTGAGAGTCTCATGCGGAGCAGGATCGTCACAAACCCCGCAGTAATCGCGACGGAGGGCAAAACAGGCAACAAAAAACGGGGCTTCTCCGTGCGCAATGCACTGGAGAAGCCCCGAATCGTAAGCTCATCGTTAGCTTATGAGCATGTCAGTTCCGCTTCAGGCGGCCTGACCTCGATCCATATGCTGGGTGTTATGCCCTAACGGTTGGATCAGTAGCCCATGTCGGCGCCCTGAGCCGGAGCGGCTGCCGGCGGTTCCGGCTTGTTGGCCACAACGGCTTCGGTGGTGAGGAACAGGCCGGCAATGGAGGCGGCGTTCTGCAGGGCGGAACGGGTCACCTTCACCGGGTCGGTCACGCCAGCGGCCATCAGGTCTTCGTACTCGTCGGTTGCAGCGTTGAAGCCCTGGCCGTCAGGCAGCTCACGGACCTTGCTGAACACGACATCGCCGGACACACCGGAGTTCTCAGCGATCTGCTTGATCGGAGCTTCGATGGCGCGGAACACGATGGCGGCACCAGTTGCCTCTTCGCCGGTCAGGGAGGTCACAGCCTCGTCCTTCTCGGCCTTGGCGGCAGCCTGAACCAGAGCCACACCGCCACCAGGCAGCAGGCCTTCCTCAATGGCGGCCTTGGCGTTGCGCACGGCATCTTCGATGCGGTGCTTGCGTTCCTTGGCCTCGACCTCGGTGGCAGCGCCAACCTTGATCACGGCAACGCCACCGGCCAGCTTGGCCAGGCGTTCCTGCAGCTTCTCGCGGTCGTAATCGGAATCGGTGTTCTCGATCTCGGCGCGGATCTGAGCCACGCGGGCGGCGACATCCTCGGAGGTGCCAGCGCCGGACACGATGGTGGTCTCGTCCTTGGAGACGATGACCTTCTTGGCGGAGCCCAGCACGGACATGTCGACGGAGTCGAGCTTGAGGCCCAGCTCCTCGGACACGACCTGAGCGCCGGTCAGGATGGCCATATCCTGCAGCATGGCCTTGCGGCGGTCGCCAAAGCCCGGGGCCTTGACGGCGCAGGACTTGAAGGTGCCACGGATGTTGTTCAGGATCAGGGTCGGCAGCGCTTCGCCGTCAACGTCTTCGGCGATGATCAGCAGCGGCTTGCCGGTCTTCATCACCATTTCGGCGATGTGGACCACGTCCTGCTGGGAGGACAGCTTGCTGGAGGTCAGCAGGATGTACGGGTCTTCGAGCACTGCGGTCTGATCTTCGGCATTGGTGACGAAGTACGGGGCGATGTAGCCCTTGTCGAAGCGCATGCCCTCGGTGAAGTCCAGATCCAGGCCGAAGCGGTTGTTGTCCTCAACGGTCACGACGCCGTCCTGGCCAACCTTGTCCAGGGCTTCGGCGATCTTCTCGCCAACCTCGGGATCGGCGGCGGAAATCGTTGCGGTGGCAGCGATCTGATCCTTGGTCTCGACGTCCTTGGCGGCTGCGATGAGTTCCTTGACGATGGCGTCGGCGGCCTTTTCGATGCCGCGGCGCAGCGCGATCGGGTTGGAGCCGGCGACCACGTTCTTCAGGCCTTCGTGCACGAGGGACTGAGCCAGCACGGTTGCGGTGGTGGTGCCGTCGCCTGCAACGTCATCGGTCTTCTTGGCGACTTCCTTGACCAGTTCGGCGCCGATGCGCTCGTACGGATCATCCAGATCGATTTCCTTGGCGATGGAAACACCATCGTTGGTGATGGTCGGAGCGCCGTAGGTCTTGTCGAGTACGACGTTGCGGCCCTTCGGGCCCAGCGTCACCTTAACGGTGTTGGCCAGCTTATCGAGGCCCTGCAGCATTCCCTGACGAGCTTCCTCGTCATACGCAATGATCTTTGCCATGGTGTGTTTGTCCTCCAAATGGCTCAATATTCCAGTTTTCCACTGCATGGCACGATTCGTGACCCGGCCGTCAGCTGCCTGTTATCACTCTCGCACCTTGAGTGCTAACTGCGAGATTAGCACTCAAGGTGCGAGAGTGCCAACATGAATCCGCGATTGCGCTCTAGGCGAGACACGGGATTGTGGCGTGTGGCATCGCATCGCCATGTTCACGGCCCGCTTCCAGCCAGCCTTCGGCCACTTCCGCCCCCCGACTGCAATCCGACTACAGCCTGACTACAGTCCGACTACGCATTGGGGCCCGCAGCCGAAAATCCGGCCACGAGCCCCATCACAGCGCATATGCGCCTCCGTCAGTTCAGCAGAATAACCACAATCGAAGCGCCAAGACCGGAGGTCTGCTGCACGTTGGAAATGCCCAACGCGTTCGCGACATCCTCGGCCGTGGCCTTGTCCGCATCGTTCTGATACCACACGACGGTGGCGTCAGGCAGCGTGCCGGACGGGTTCGCCGCGGCCACGTTCGCATACCCGGCCTGGTTCAGCACGCTCTGCTTGGTAGCGGCATAGCCGCTGATACCGGTGCCGTTGATCACACGCACCGACAGGGAACGGTCCACCTGGGCGGCCTGCTCCTGCTGCTGCTTGGCGGCCTCCTCTTCCTGCTGTTTCTTGGCGGTCTCCTCTTCTTGCTGCTTCTTGGCCGCCTCCTCCTGCTGCTTCTTTTCGGCGGCCTTCTTCTTGGCGGTGGTGGTGGAGGTCTTGCTGGAGGTCTGCGAGGATGCCGGCGACCACGGCCAATGCACCTTGTTGAACTCGCCGGAAAGCATGCCCCAAGCCAGGAAACCGCACAACGCCGCCACTACCACGACAACAACGAACGGCGTATAGCGTGCGGCGGCCGAACGCCTGCCGCGATGCACGCCGGCGGGGCCCTTCGGCGGATTGTCGAACTCGTCCATCGCGTAAGACTCGATGCCGTTTCCACCTGTGCTCGTCATAACCGTCTTTCCTTCCGTTTCACAATTCAACCCCGAGTGTAACGGCACCGCCACCCACGCATGCAGGCCGCGTCACAGCATGCACTGTATATGCACGTATGCAGACGTATGCGTGCGAAAACATTGCGACGAACACCACGAGCCGCCAAGTCAGGCAGGGGCGGGCGCAAGCATGCGAGGGCGGGCAAGCACACGTGCAGGTACAGTAAGCGGTATGAGTGAGATCAAACCGTTGCGTGATTTAGTGGAGGCCGGCTGGGCGAACGCCCTGGCCGACGTGGAACCGCAGGTGCACCGCATGGGCCAGTTCCTGCGCGAAGAGACCCGCGAAGGGCACCCCTGGCTGCCGGCAAGCCGCAATATTCTGCGCGCCTTCACCATCCCCTTCGATTCGATCCGCGTGCTGATCGTGGGCCAGGACCCCTACCCCACGCCCGGCCACCCGGTCGGCCTGAGCTTCTGCGTGGCGCCCGACGTGAACCCGCTGCCGCGCAGCCTGGTCAATATCTATAAGGAGCTGACCGACGATCTTGGCGTGCCGATGCCCAGCAACGGCGACCTGACCCCGTGGACCAGGCGTGGCGTGCTGCTGCTGAACAGATGCCTGACCGTGGGCGTGGGCCGGCCGAACAGCCACCAGGGCAAGGGCTGGGAGGAAGTGACCGAGGCGGCCATCCGCGCGTTGAACGCCCGCGTGGACGAACACGGCAATCCCAAGCCGCTGGTCGCCATCCTGTGGGGTCGCAATGCACAAAGCCTGGAACCGCTGCTGACCAACGCGTTCATCATCAAATCGCCGCACCCTTCGCCGCTGTCCGCATCGCGCGGGTTCTTCGGGTCGAAGCCGTTCTCGCGTGCGAACGAGGCGCTGACCCGCATGGGCGCCGAACCGATCGACTGGCAACTGCCGTAACGCCATACGCCATCACACGCCTCATACGTAGGCATACGTCGCCTTGAGCATGCACCGCCCGGCATGAGCCAGCATGCGTCTTTCGCCGCACAGCCAAGCGTCACCGCGCTTGGCTACCATGGGGCGCATGGCTATTTTCCCTCCGAAACCGCAGATGCCCGCACAGCCTGCCCCGGCACGAACCATGCCCACGCCTGCCGCAGCACCAACATTGGCCGCAGACGACGTCAAGCAGGCAAAAGCCCTGGCGGATCGCATCCGCGCACGCTTCTCGCAGACCCTGATCGGTCAGGAGCATCTGCGCGAATCCCTTATTCTTACCATGGTGGCCGGCGGCCACATTCTGATCGAATCCGTGCCCGGCCTGGCCAAAACCACCGCCGCGCAGACCCTGGCAACCTCGGTGTCCGGCACATTCAAACGCATCCAATGCACGCCCGACCTCATGCCGTCCGATATCGTGGGCACGCAGGTCTTCGACTTCGCCACGCAGAAATTCACCACACAGGTCGGCCCGATCCACGCCAACTTCGTGCTGCTGGACGAAATCAACCGTTCCAACGCCAAAACCCAATCCGCCATGCTTGAAGCCATGGCCGAAGGCGCCAGCACCATCGGCGGCGAGCGCATCGCCCTGCCCAAGCCGTTCATGGTGATCGCCACGCAGAACCCCATCGAGGAGGAAGGCACGTTCGCGCTGCCCGAGGCGCAGATGGACCGTTTCATGATGAAGGCGATCATGAACTACCCCACCGCCGATGAGGAGAAGCGCATGCTGGCGCTGATCACCCGCCGTGGCTCCGACATGCTCGACCCGCTGCAGTTGCAGGGCGACCGCCTGTCGATCCGCGACGTGGAGTTTTTGCGTGCGGCCGCCAAGCGCGTGTACGTGTCGGACGCGATCATGCAGTATGCGGTCGATATTGCGGCGACATCACGCGGCGCAGGCTCGCACCCGGTGCAGGGCTTGGGTTCCCTGGTGCGTTTGGGCGCTTCGCCGAGAGCGTCGATCGCACTGGTGCGTATCGGCCAGGCGAACGCGCTGCTCAAGGGCCGCGAATATGTGATTCCGGAGGATGTGAAGTCCGTGGTGGCCGACGTGCTGCGCCACCGCCTGGTGCTGACGTTCGAAGCGCTGGCCGACGGCGTGACCGCCGATCAGGTGATCGACCGCATCGTGCAGGCGGTTCCTGTTCCGTGATCCGCGCGATGAATGCCGGCCGCAGCGCTCGCGGCGCGAACGCACGCCGGTCGAATGCCGGCATGGCTGAAGCCCAGCCGCTGCCAGCCGTTTCGTCCGACCCGATCAGAGCCAAGATCGAGGCCATGGGCAATCGTCTGAATCTGCCGACTGTGGCCAAGGCATTGGGCGTTATCGAAGGCGAACATTCGTCACGGCGGCCGGGCGGCTCGGACGAGCTGATGGAGGTCCGTGCCTACGAGGCGGGCGACGAGGCACGACTGATCGAATGGAAGACGAGCGCGCGCCAAGGGCGGCCTATGGTGATCCGACGCGAACGGCTGGTCACGTCACGCGTATGGCTGCTGCTTGACGTGGGCCGTGAAATGACGGCCTCATGCGAGTCGGGCGAAATGGCATACCAGATCGCCGCGAATGCGCTGCGTATGTTCGCCGCGCTGTCGCTACGCCGTTCCGACGAGATCTCACTGGTGTTCGGCGACGCCGCAAGCATTACGCGCGTGCCGTTCAACGGTGATTTCTACCAGTTCGAACGCACGCTGGACAGTGCGCTGGAACGCAAGTGGGAGCATACGCGCAATATCGACGCCCTGCTCGCGTATGCACGGCGCATCAAGGACCGCAACGCGCTGATCGTGCTGGCAACCGACGAGCATGCACTGACCAAGGAGCATCTTCAGGAGATCCACCGCATTACGCGCACCCACCCGCTGACGCTGATCGACGTGGCCACGGCGAACCCGTTCGCCGCCGCTGCAGGCGCAACCGTCACCGACGCGCTGTCGGGGCGCCGACTGCCGGCCTTCCTGCGGGACAAGCATGCCGCAGCGGAGGTGAACACGCACCGCGAATACATGGCCGCGGCCCTGGAACGCGAGCTTTCGCACATGGGGGGTCATATGATTCACGCCGGTTCCAGCGAAGCCGTGTTCAACGATTTCATACGATTGGTGTCGCGTGCGCTGGCGAAGGATACCCGCAATCTGGTTGCGCCTGCAACAGGACTGGGAGGCGACAGCCGATGAACATCCATATGATCGCCTCCGCACTCGCACCGCATTCCCCGATAAGCGTTCTGGCCGTGGACACCAACGATTTGCAGCCGGTCGGCCAGCTTGACATCGCCACGCCGCTGATCGTTGCCGCGGCGCTCGCCGCAGTGCTCGCCATAGCGCTTGTCACAGGCGCGGTCCTGTTGTCGCGTCCACGCCGCAATCGCGACAAGCCGCAGCCGCGCGGCGCCCATCTGGACGATACCGTCAAGACCTCATGGCACAGGCGCATCGACGACGTGGTACGCCGCTACCATGCCGAGCAGATCGACCGCGAAACCGCGTTCATTGAACTGGCGGCGATCTGCCGTGGCATCGCATCCGCGCACACCGGCCGCGACCTGCACGCGCATACGCTTACCGATATTCGCCGTGAGCCCCGCAATCCTTCGACCCGCACCGGGTTGGATACGCTGCGCATGACCATCGCGGCGCTGTACCCGCCGGAATACGCGGATTCCGCAGTGGACACGCACGCTCGTGAGGTGAGCGTCGACGATGCCGCCGGCTGGGCTTCAACCCTGGTGGAAAGGTGGGGACGCTGATGCAGCTTTCCTGGCAAAGCCCCTGGGCCGCGCTGGTCGGGGCGATGGTCGCGCTGGCGATTATCGTCCTGTCCATCGCGTTCGCCCGCAAACACAGTGCCGAGAACATTGTTCGCGTGTTCTCGATGGACGACGATCTGGCCACCGAACGCGCTTCGCAGCTGCTACGCCAATGGCGTCTGCTGAACCGTGCTGCCGCGGCGCTGATGGCAGCGGCGCTTCTTCTCACCTTCGCGCTGATCGCCCGCCCGGCGACCGTCGATCAGGGTGAGGAACGTGCCAGCAGCCGCGATATCGTGCTCTGTCTCGACGTTTCCGGATCCACCCTGCCGTACGACCGCGAGGTCATCGACACGTACCGCGATCTCGTCTCGCATTTCCAAGGCGAACGCATCGGCATGAGCATCTTCAACTCCACGTCGCGCACCGTGTTCCCCCTGACGGATGACTACGAGCTGGTCAACCACCAGTTGGAGCTTGCCAGCAAGGCGCTCAGCGGCGTGCAGTCGCAGGACGACATCGACAAGATGAGCGACGAGGACTACCAGCGCATCTCCGACTGGCTTGAAGGCACGCAGAACCGCAAGGACGCCACCTCGCTGATCGGCGACGGCGTGGTCTCCTGCGCGGCCATGCTGCCGGGCTTCACCTACGGTTCGGCTTCCACGGCCGGCAGCGCCGAACGCAGCCGCGCGGCATCCATCGTGCTCGCCACCGACAATGTGGTCTCCGGCACGCCCGTGTACACCCTCAACCAGGCGCTCAACCTGACGTCCAAGGCGAATATCACCGTGGATGGTCTGTTCTCCGGGCCTGAAGCGAGCGAGAAGGAAAACGCCACCACGGATATGCGCAAACTCATCGAAGCGCATCACGGCACGTTCCTCACCCAGTCGAACGGCACCAGCGTCAACGAGCTCGTGCGTGACATCAACACGCGCCGCAACAAGGAAAGCCAAGCCTCGTCCAAGGCGTCGATGGTGGACGATCCGGCATGGTGGGTGCTGGCATTGGCTGTAATCGTTACCATATGGCTGCTGCTCGTCTGGAGGTTGAAGCGATGAGCACATTCACCTTCTCTCCCCTGCTGGGCTGGCCGGTCGGCGGCACAATCGCGCTGGTGATGCTGACGCTGGCGATTGTGGAGGTCGTACGCCACACGTTCGGCGACGCGGGCGACGAGACGATGCTCTCATGCGTACGCCGCATGCTGATCTGCCTGACGGTGGGCGCGATGGCGCTGGGGCCGAGCATGACGGTATCGACCACCAGCCGTGCGGTGAACAACACGGACGTGGTGATAGCCGTGGACGTGACCGGTTCGATGGCCGTCAAGGACGCAGCATACGGTTCGGACGAGCTGACCACGCGCCTGAATGCGGCCAAGCAGGCCGTGGACGACGTGACGAAGGCATATGCGGATTCCAGCTTCGCCGCAGTACGCTTCGGCGCATCCGGCACGCTCGACGTTCCGCTCACGCCAGACGCGGCGGCAATCCGCAATTGGGCGACCACGCTCGCCCCCGAAGCGACCAGCGTATCGTCCGGATCCTCGCTGGACGCGCCGCTCGACCAGCTCATCACCACGCTCAACGACATGCGCACCACGCACCCCGACGACGCGATCGTACTGTACCTGATCACGGACGGCGAGCAGACCTCGGCGCAATCCAGGCGCACCTTCTCCACGCTGCGCCACTACATCAACGACGCGATCGTGGTGGGTGTAGGCTCCACAGCAGGCGGCAGGATCCCACTGATCAAGGATGGCGCATCATCCGACTCATCCAAATCCGACGACTCATCCGAATCCTCTGAATCCGGTTCCGCTGAATCCAAGAATTCCAACGCACAACAGTGGGTCACCGACCCCGACACCGGCCAGCCGGGAATCTCGAAAATGGACGAAACCACACTGAAGAACCTGGCCGACGAGCTGGGCGGCAGCATGGTGACCACATCCGCACAAAACACCATGGCGAACGGCCGATCCGCCGAAGCGTCAAAGAAGTGGAGCGTGGGCGCAACCGCCAAACAACGCACCCGAACCAACCCCGTAGTATGGCCGCTGGCCGCCATAGCGCTCATACTCATCGCCTGGGAAATGGGCTCAACCATCGCAATGTCGAGGAGACTGCTATGAGACGCAACACCACAGCCCACACACAGGCCAGCACCACCAGCACCAACAACGCCACCGGCACCAGCAACGCCATAGTCGGATCGGCAGTATCCCTCGAATCACACGCGCCCACAGTCCAAGCGCGCGCATCGCTCGCCATACGCATCATAATGATCGCAATCGCCGTCATGGCGCTCGCATTCGCCGTACTCACCGGCCTGAACATATCGGCCTCCGCGCGATTCAACCAGGCGACAGCCTCGCTCAACAGCAACCTCAAGCAGGCCGCACGCAGCGATGCCGACCTCGACGCCCTGAACGCCAGCCAGCAGCAGACCGACGCCCAATTCGAAGACGCCGCACGACTCAACCTCGCGCTGCTACCGCAACTACGCGAGGCGATCAGCGCCAACGCGGCAGTCTCATCCAAACTCACCCAACGCATCAAGCAGGAGCTCGCCGCTCAGCAAGGCGGCAACTCCGCAAACTCCGGTTCCGACACCAACGGCGTCGAGGGCGGCAACGGCACCAAGGATTCCACAGCCAACGACACCAGCGGCCTGACCGACGAACAGAAAAAGCAGGTGGAGGAACTGCTCAAAGCGAACCAGCAATCCACCGACACCAACCCCTCAACAAACACGCAGACCGACAAAGGCAACAAAAAACAGCAGACCGCCAAACCCTGGTGACCGGTGGCGCGGCGAGGCAGCAAACAGTGGCACCGAGTCGCGGCTCATGCGGGTACCGCGGGGTTTGTGACAACCAATGCAGTGTTAATGACAGTTACTGCGGGGTTTGCGACATATGCTGTGACTGGAGTGACATATTCTGTCACTCCAGTCACAGCATGTGTCACCAGTACCGCAGAAAAACGCCACAGCTGACTGAACACAACGGCACACGACCAGCACCTTGTGACGAACCTGTGACGAAACCCGAAGGCTCCGACCACACACCCCCATCCAGCTGGACAACACACCAACGCCTCCCGTTCAATGAACGCATGAGCATCACATCACTTTCCGGCCACCACACAACATCGCTCCTCGCCACCACACAGGCAACGGCAGCCACCACCTGCCCATGCCTCAACATCGCAGCACAAGGGCACGAGCGCATCATCACACTCGCCGCCAGCAGCGCGTCCATCCACGGATCGATACGCGAAACCCTAGCCACGGCACACAGCATCGATTGGACAGGCAAAGCAGCCGACCATTATCGAGACCGCCTGCTCACCATACGCAATTCGCTGAGCACACACGACGACGAAGCACGCTCCACCGCCCAAATCGCGCACATCGCACACGTCTCCACACCGCAAGGAGGCGCATGATGGGATGGCAGGTCACGTCATACATATACGGCGGGCACCAACTAGCACCAGCCACACAAGAGGACTACCGCCGCGTGGCCACAGCACTGGACAATGCCGGCGGCAAACTCATCGCGCACGGCATCGCCTGGCGGCAAGCAGCAATGGACCTCGCCCGCGACCGCACCAGCGTGCCACTCTGCCCAGTATTATCCGGCAACATCACAGTTCCCATAGCCACACCATCATCAAACACCATTACCAGCTGCATCGCCGCCTCCTCCACTCCAGCCTCCCCCACCTCCACGATGGCGCTCGCCGGCGCAAGCAGCATGGGCGGCACCGGAGTAGGCGTAGCGCCCACGGTCGCACACGGCACGCTCCCTTACGAACGTCTTATCTCGCTATGCACCGAAAATGCCAGGCATTGCGATGCCGACGGTTCGAAGCTGCGCAGCATGGCCGATCTGCTGGTTCGCGCGCATAGTCTGTACAGCGAAGCCGATTGGAAAGCCCGTCAGGCGTTCAACGAAACCGGCCAAGCCGTGACCAAGGCGGCTCCCGGCTGGGTATCGCTGGGCATGTTCGGATTGATTCTTGGCGGACTGGGCGCAAGCTGGATCAATGATGGCAAGCCGAAACCATCGGCGGCATCCTGGGTGACTGCGCCGTTTCAAGAGGCCTATCTTTCCGGAATCGGCTCGCTGATCGCCGGCTCGTCGCTCATCGAGGGCCTGTTCTCCACGGATGAGGTGAACCAGTCGGCGGGGAAGATCAGCAAGTATTCCGCCCCTGCAAAAGATCTTGCGCAGGGCAATACCCTGACCGTTCGCCGCGTGCGTTCAACCGTGGACATGGTCGGCCCGAGCACCTCCGTGGCGGAATCGTTGGAGCATCTGCGCAGGCTCGGCGAAGACAAATACAAGCTGGGGTCAGGGCTGCAATACGCCACCATCGCCGTACAACGCTACGAACGCGAGGATGGCACGAACGCCTGGCTGGTAACTATTCCCGGCACGGATGGGCATGCCGATTCACCATTCGGATGGGAGCAGAACATCGAGCTGATGAGCGACGATGCCGAGCAGCGCAAACAGGCGGACAGCGCGCGCATGGTGGTGGAGGCGATGCGCAAGGCGGGTATTCAGCCCGATGATTCCGTAGCGCTGATCGGACACTCGCAGGGAGGCATCGTGGCGGCGCAGATCGCCGCCGACCGGGCCGACGAGTTCAACATCCGGCATGTGGTGACGGCAGGCTCCCCGGTGGCGAATCATCCGATTCCCGAAAAGACATGGGTGACCAGCATCGAAATGAACGACGAGCTGGTGGCCGCGTTGGACGGCGCGCAAAATCCGCAGACGGAACACTGGCTGACCGTTCGCGGCACGGTAACGCCCAGCGCACCGCAAATGGTGGAGGATGGCGTGATCATTCCTTCGCCGAACCCATATGCCGCCGCACAGGTGCCGAACGCCTCGGAAGGGCAGGAGCTCAGCCATTGGCTGAGATATCATCAGGCCGCATACCAGAACGCCAGCGACTTGGGCTCACCCGCAGTGGCCAAGCACGAACAGCATTTCGCTGGCGTGATCGACGGCAATCTGCGTGAAACCCTGTACTACGAGGGGCGCATGACACGTTGATCCCTTCTTCTCCCAGCGCCAACGTACCGGTACACAACGGTACACATTCGTACACATTCGTACACATTCGTACACAACGGTGCACATTACGTCAGCGCATTTCAGCAAAACCGGTAAGCCTTTCGCCAAGCATCTGGCGAACCGGCGCCCGAAGCCATGCCCGCCGTCGCATACCGCAAGACGGTCGAATCCGAACCAGGGCAGCCGACAATCCAGATGAGATAAGCCAGATAAACTTGGGTCCCACTCGTTTGCGACGGTTTGTATACTGGCGGGCATGGCGCATATTCTTCTGGGAGTCACGGGATCGATCGCAGCGTTCAAGGCATGCCATCTGGCATCCGACTGGACCAAAGCAGGTCACAAGGTGCGTGTGATTGAGACAGTGGCGGCGGAACAGTTCGTCACCCCACTCACCTTCGCTTCGCTAACGCACACACAGACGCGGACCGCCATGTTCCCGAACGTCACAGCCGCCGCCATTCAAGGCGATGTGACCAGCAACCCCACCCTTCCCGCCTCCATCAATCACATCGCGGATGCCGCCTGGGCGGACGCGTTGGTCATCGCGCCGGCCAGCGCCGACATCATCGCCCGCATCGCCGCGGGGCTGGCGGACGATACGCTCACCTCCACGATTCTCGCCTACCCCGGCAGTGTCAAGGTGCTCTGCCCGGCTATGAATGTGCACATGTTCGAGAATCCGGCAACCCAACGCAATCTGCGCATGTGCAAGGAGCTTGGCTGGACGATTGTGGAGCCTGGGTCCGGCAATCTGGCGTGCGGCGATACCGGCAAGGGGCGTATGGAGGAACCAGCCGTGATCGAGCAGGCGGTAGACGAGCTGCTGGGCGAAACCACGCAGGTGCCAGGCCAGAACTCCCCCGCCAGCAACGCAAACACCGCAGACAGCACAGGCGACACTGTAGACAACACAAACAGCACGGGCAACCATTCCCGGCCTCTCCACGGCCTGCATGTGCTGGTCACGGCCGGACCGACCCAGGAGCCGCTGGATCCGGTGCGTTTCCTGACCAATCATTCCACCGGCAAGATGGGATACGGCTTCGCGCATGAGGCGGCGGCCCTGGGCGCAACCGTCACGTTGATCAGCGGCCCGGTCAGTCTGCCCGAGCCTGCCGAACCGAATATCACAACCATTCATGTGACCACCGCACGGCAGATGTTCGAGGCGGTGCAGCAAGCTTACGAAACTGCCGATATTATCGTGATGACCGCGGCGGTCGGCGATTTCCGCGTCAGCGAGGTGGCCGGCGAGAAAATCAAGAAGGCCGGACGTTCCAGCATCCAGATCGAACTGGTAGCCAACCCGGATATTCTCGCCTGGGTCGGCGCCCACAAGCGCACCGACGGATCGCAAGTGCTGTGCGGGTTCGCCATGGAAACGCAGAACCTTATCGAGAACGCTGCAAAAAAGCTTGCCGACAAGCATTGCGACATGCTGGTGGCGAACAATCTGCGCGACGCCGGCGCCGGTTTCGGCACGGACACGAATGTGGTGACCGTGCTCACCCCCGCCTGCGGCGATACCTCGACCGATCAGGCGCCGCAACAGCCGAATGTCGAAAAGTGGCGGAAAATGGGCAAAACCGATCTGGCCCGCCAGTTGCTGCTCCGTCTTGCCTCGCTGCGCGCAACCGCCTGAATCGCCACCGCACTATCGCCACCGTACTCCGGAAGAGGCGTACACTCTCAGTAGTGAACAACGCAACGTGGCGTACAGCCGCGCGGCAACCGAACCAAGGGAGAACACTGCCATGCTGATGGCCGTAGATATCGGAAACACCAACATCGTCATCGGCTTTCTGGAGGGCGAGCGCATCGTCGGCTCCTACCGCATCACCACCAAGGCCCTGCACACGTCGGACGAGTACACGGTGATGATCTCGCAGTTCCTGCAGATCAGCGGCTACACGCGGCATGACGTGGAGGATGTGATCGTATGCTCGGTGGTGCCGAAGGTCATGCATTCCTTCCGCGCCTCGATCATCAAGTTCCTTGGTTTCGAGCCGATGGTCGTTGGGCCGGGCATCAAAACCGGCATCAACATCCATATGGATGATCCCAAGACCATGGGCGCCGATTGCCTGACCGATTGCGTCGGCGCGTACTACACGTATGGGGGCCCGGTGCTGGTGGCCGATTTCGGCACGGCGACCACGTTCAATTACGTCGACGGCAAGGGCACGATCCGTGCCGGCTATATCACCACGGGTATTCGTGCCGGTGCGGAAGCGCTGTGGGGGCAGACCGCGCAGCTGCCTGAGGTGGAGATCGTGCGCCCGAAGTCGATTCTTGCCACGAACACACGTTCCGCCATGCAGGCCGGCCTGTATTACACGTTCCTTGGCGGCATCGAGCGTACCGTGCAACAGTTCCGTGAGGAGATCGGCGAACCGTTCAAGGTGGTTACGACCGGTGGCTTGGGTCGGATTTTCAAGGATGATACCGATGTGATCGACGTGTACGATCCGGATCTGATTTTCAAGGGCATGGCGCTGATTTACAAGCGCAACGTGCGGTGAGTGCACTGTGGCGCAGCAGGCGCTATGCAGCGAGCGTCGCATGCCGGTTCACTGCACGGTAAAGCCCTGATTCGTACCGTATTCCTTGATGTCTTTCTCCCACAGGGCTATGCCCTGTTTCAACGTGACTTTATCGGTTGGCTTATCGAATGGCTTCAGGGGCTTGCCGTCATCGTCAAGCAGCCCTTCCTTCACGGCTTTCTGCCGTTTCACATAAGACTGCCACGAGTTCGCCCACCGGTACGCTGTGCCCACGGTCGCGCTGAAATCGCTACGCGCATACACTTCGAACGGCAGGTACTGGTAGCCGGTCGTCACGTTTTTCGCGGCTTGGGCCAGTACGCGGTTGAACTGTTGCCCGCCGAAATAGGGGATGTCAAGTCCACGCGAGTCTTTGATGGTGGTACGGCTGAGGAATTCGGGGCTGGTCAATGTGGGCAGGTCGGCGGGGAATGCGCCGCCGTCCACGCGGGCGCTGATGCCTTCGGCGTTATGCGCCACGAATTCGGCGAAACGGTATGCTGCGTCCGGTTTGCGTGTGGATTGCAGCACGCATATCGCGGAACCGCCGTTTTCCGCAGTCACTTGTTTGCCGTCGGCGGTCGGCATCTGTGCTACGCGCCACAGGCCTGCGCTGCCGGGAACATCGGATTGCAGCAGCGAGGTCATCCACGCTCCGGAGAACACGGACGCGATCGTGCCCCTACCGAGCCCGCGTTTCCAGCCGTCCGACCATGTGGCGTTTCGGGTGTCGATGAGGTCTTCGTTGATCATTTTCTGCCAGAACGCGGTGAATTTCCTTACGCCTTTGTCTCCGGTGAGGTTGACGGTCACGTTCTTGCCGTCTTGGCTGGTGGCGAATGGCTTGCCGCCCGCGAGCCAGATCATGGCGTCATAGAAGCTGGCGTCGCCGGAGTCGGCGGTGATGTAGGCGCCGGTGGCTTTGATCTTTTTGGCTGCCTCGTAATAGTCATCCCATGTTCTGATTTTGGTGGCGTCCACGCCGGCGTCGTCGAACACGGTTTTGTTGTAGAAGAAGGCCATGGGGCCGGAATCCATGGGCAGGCCGTATACCTTGTCGGACAGGTGCACGGACGCCCAGGTGCCGGGCGTGTAGAAGCTGCCGAAGTCGGAGCCTGTCCTGCCGGTCAGGTCGAGTAGCTGGCTTGATACCGCGTATTGGCGCAGGGCGTGGTATTCGATCTGCGCCACATCCGGCATGTTGTAGCCGTCCTGGATGGCGGTGTTCAGGTTGTCGTACCCGGAGATGCTAGTCAGGTCGACCGCGATGTCCGGGTTTTCGGATTCGAATCGTTGCACGACCGTTTCCATGCTTGGTTCCCAGCTCCATACGGAGATGTGCGTGCGGGTGTCGGCGGACTGCCCGCATGCCGCAAGACCCGCGATGGCGGCAATGCTGGCGAGTGCGGCGATTGCACGTCGGGCGGCAACAGCACTGGCACGGCGAACGGCAGCGTGAAACATCCCGTGAAACATGTTTCGGGACTGTTGCTGTGACCTTCTCCGGGATTTTCGGAACGAATGCATGGTTATCAGTGTAGCGACAGGCGGCGGCTGGGGCGCCGAAAATATGCAGGCAATGCGGCAACCCGGGTTATCATGTGCGAAAATTTTTCAGAGAGCAACGCCATATGCCTGAACAGCCACTACTCGCGCTAGGCTGGTGGGCAGTCTGTTGTTACGTCAACCTCGCAAGGACGGGAGCACCCATTGCCTACGCACAAGCCATTGCAGCCAGCACAGTCGGCGCAGCTATCGCGCATCAAAATCTTCGTTTCGGCGCATAAGCCGGCCGTCTTCCCCGATTGCGCTAGTATTCTGCCCATTCAGGTCGGAGCCGCGAATGCGGAGGCCGCAGGCAAACCGCTGTTCGAGAACACGTTGCATGACAACACCGGAGACAATATCTCCGAAAAGAACCCCATGTATTGCGAGCTCACTGCACAGTATTGGGCTTGGAAGAACGCCGACGCCGATTATTACGGCTTCTACCATTACCTCCGCTATTTCGACTTCACCACCACCGAGCACAAGCAGAACAGCTACGGCGAGATTATCGACACCGCCATCAACGCCGAATCCATTGCCGAATACGGTCTTGACGATGCTGCCATCGCGCAGGCGGTGGAAGGCTGGGATGTCATCACCACGCCGTTGAACAATGTGCGCGAATTCGACGGTTTCACTAATCTCAAAGACCATTGGGACGCAGATCCGCATCTGCAGCTCAAGGATCTGCGTCACATGTACGATGTGCTATGCGCGATGCACCCCGATTATCGTGAAGATGCCGACGCCGTACTCAACGGCACCCGTGCGGCCTTCTGCAACATGTTCATTATGAAAAAGGCGATATTCCAGGAATACTGCTCCTGGCTGTTCCCCATTCTCAGCGAGTTCACCGCGCATTGGGATCATTCCGCCGCCGATGTGCAGACCCTGCGCACCCCTGGTCATCTTTCCGAGCGTCTGCTCAACATCTTCCTCGCGCACAAGCAGCGCACCGGCGCGAACTGGAAGATCAAACGCCTGCAGTGCGTGCATTTCACCAATCCGGAACCGTTCTCCCCATTGGAACCGTTGGATACGAATCCTCGTTTCACCGTGCCGGTGCTGTTCGCCGCCGACGACAACTATGTGCCGATGCTCACCACCACCATCTATTCGATGTTGAAGAACGCATCGTGCGAACGCCACTATGACGTGATTGTGTTGGAACGAAACATCTCGGCGGAGAACAAGCAGAACATCACCGATTTCCTCGCGCAATTCGAGAATGCCACCGTGCGCTTCTACGACGTAAGCCGTGCCATCGACGGGTTCAATCTCACCACCAACAACGCGCATATCAGCATCGAAACCTACTACCGCTTCATCATTCAGGAGGCTCTCCCCTTCTACAAGAAGGTGCTGTATTTAGACTGCGACATGGTGGTGAACGGCGATATCTCGGAATTGTATGACACTGATCTGGGTAACAATGCGATCGGCGCCGTGCCGGATATTGATTTCATCGGCAATCTGAATATGAAGAACGGTGAACGCGCGGAATATGCGAAGCATCAATTGCATATGACGAAGCCCTACGGGTATTTCCAGGCCGGTGTGTTGGCGATGAATCTGGAAAAGATGCGTGAGATCCATTCCGTGCATGAATGGCTGGAAATCGCACAACAGCCGGGCTTCATCTATAACGACCAGGACATTCTCAATATGGAATGCGAAGGATCGGTCACCTATCTGCCTTATGCCTGGAATGTGATGCACGACTGCGGCGGGCGAGTACACGGCGTATTCGATTTCGCTCCGGCAAGTATGTTCCAGGAATACATGGATTCGCGTAAATCTCCGAAGATTGTGCACTATGCCGATTACGACAAGCCGTGGAAGAACCCGTGGTGCGATTTCGGGCCGTTGTATTGGAACTATGCGAGCAAGACGCCGTTCTCCTTGCAGATGATGGCATTGCTTGCCGGCATCGAGCCTCCACAGCACCACGAGCGCGCCATTGCCGAGGACAGCCCAATCCGCAAATATGTGGATGTGCTAGCACCTATTGGTTCGAAGCAGCGCGAGCTTATGAAAGTTGCCGTGCGCAAAGTCCAAGGTAAGCACTGACCATCAGTTTACTGCGATTGGCACAGGCATCATAAGCAATGCCGACGTCAAAGCACTCATATGGTTCATGCACTATGACCGAAGAACTGTTTACTCCCCATAACATCATCGTGACCGGTGGCTGCGGCTTCATCGGTTCGAACTTCGTGCACTACGTGGTGAACAACCACCCGGACGTGCACGTGACCGTGCTGGACAAGCTCACGTACGCGGGCAACCCGGAGAACATCGCGGGCCTGCCCGAGGACCGCGTGGAACTCGTGGTGGGCGACATCTGCGACGCGGACCTGCTGGAGCGCATCGTGCCGGGCCACGACGCGATCGTGCACTACGCGTCCGAGAGCCACAACGACAACTCCATCGCGGACCCGGAGCCGTTCCTCAGGACCAACGTGGAGGGCACGTTCCGCCTGCTGGAGGCCGTGCGCGAGCACGGGATCCGCTACCACCACGTGAGCACGGACGAGGTGTACGGCGACCTCGCGCTGGACGACCCGGCCAGGTTCACCGAGCACACCCCGTACCATCCGAGCTCGCCGTACAGCTCCACGAAAGCCGCGAGCGACATGCTCGTGCGCGCGTGGACCCGCACGTACGGGATCCGCGCCACGATCTCGAACTGCTCGAACAACTACGGCCCGTACCAGCACGTGGAGAAGTTCATCCCGCGCCAGATCACGAACATCCTGGACGGGCAGCGCCCGAAGCTCTACGGCAGGGGCGAGAACGTGCGCGACTGGATCCACACCGAGGACCATTCCAGCGGCGTGTGGACCATCCTGACGAAGGGCCGGATCGGCGAGACGTACCTGATCGGCGCGGACGGCGAGCGGAACAACATCGACGTATTGCGCATGATCCTGAAAATGATGGGCCGAGCCGAGGACGCGTTCGACTGGGTGAAGGACCGCCCGGGACACGACCGCCGCTACGCCATCGACTCCACCAAGCTGCAGACCGAGCTCGGCTGGAAGCCCACACACACCGACTTCGAGTCCGGCCTGAGGCAGACGATCGAATGGTACACCGCCAACCGCGCCTGGTGGGAGCCCGCCAAGGCCGCGACCGAGGAACGCTACAGGCGCCAGGGCCAGTGAGGGGGGGGGGAGAACAGGCATCGCTCGCACAAAACCGTCGCTACAATCAATGATTGTGAGCACATCATCCAGCCGTCATCCAGAGACTTCCACACTGCGACCGCGTGCCATCATGGTCACCAACTTCGATTCCACCGAGCAGAAACGGGCATGGTGGAAATTACTCGCCGAAGCGTTCCAAGATGAGCAGAATTCCCCATTAGCGCAATCGACTGTGTTTGAGAATCTTTGGCACAAGGACCATGAGCGTCGCGTCTGTGAGAATCTGCTGAACGAGCACACGCAATTCGCCACATATTTCGCGGGAATACTCCGCACCGCATACCTGTACTGCCAGCAGATCATGTTCACCGATGTTGAAGTATGTGACGGAGTGTTCTTTTTGGCTTTAGGCCCGAGCACAGTAAACGCATTACTAGACAAGTCGTACAAGGATGGCCCTTCGATCACCATTTCCGGCCGTGCCGACACATTCGAGGAATGCTTGTTCGAGTGTACTATCGCTACGCTTGATGCTGCGCAAAATAACGCCGAACGTAACTTTATAGGAGATTGACAGATGGATGCAGCACAGGAACACAGCCAGCATGTTCGGCAACCTGTTGTACCGGTTCAGGATGCCCTGCCGCCTCTCGTCATCGAATCGGAGCGTGAGGTGTTCCACGAGCATGGCGGTGCTGATTTCTCAGTGATGGAAAGCACGGCAATTGTTCGTGAAACAGGTGAGCATCTACAGTTCCATGTGGCATCCGTAAAGAACGGCAGACCTGGCGCTGTTTGCATCGTGGAACAGCCAGACGAACACGGTAACTCCGTTTTTCTGATTGCCCGCCATTGGCGAGTCGCCACGCAGCAGTGGGCGTGGGAGTTCCCACGTGGAATGGCAAAGGAGGCTGAGACCCCCATTCGTACCGCTATCCGCGAGCTTGCCGAAGAAACTGGAATGCATGTTTCCTCCAGTCAAGTAACGATTCTGCAGCATATTCACGCCGATACCGGCGTATTGCGCGATGACATCGCCGTTGCGAGAATCACGGTTCCCCGCAGCTATATCGAACACGTTGCAAATTCCGATTGGGAACTTGCCAGCTTGCGTTGGGTACCTGCCACAACAGTGCAGCGCATGATCGCAAACGGAGAGATCACTGACGGCATTACCTTGGCCGCATGGTCTGTATACTGCGCTCAAGCCCCCCTCAGCAGTCATTAAGCGTTTGTTCAGACATGCGTTCGTCCAACCGGCACGACTACTATTGCGTAGTCGATTAACGGAGTACGAGCCCGAAAGCAACGGGGCATGACATGAGGGATGCCAATGATGTTTGACGATTCGCAAGCGCTGAGTCCTGAGAATGAACCCGAGGACATGGACACAACTGCGGAATCCGAATCCTCTAACAGCAGCACCCCCTCTACTCCTATCCCTTCGCCCAACGATGAGAGTGAGCAGAACGCACAGACCCCTGCCGAAACCGGAAAAGCGGAGAAGACGCTGACGCAAAGCAGACAGCAACAGCAGCGCAGGATGCCGCTATGGAACATAGACACTATGAATAAGCAAGAACATGCCGAAGAACAAGAGGCCAAGACCGAGCAGGAAGTAGCTCAGGAACAGGAAACCCGTGCAACGCAGGACTCTATAGACGAACAAGAACATGCCAAAGAACAGGACGCTGTATCCGAACAAGACAATCAGACCAGTCAGGATTCCGGAAACGATCCGGACAATAGACAAAACGGAGGCTTCGCATCGCGCATTCGCACTGCCGCAGCTCCTGCACGTACGGCATGGCGCAGCATCACAACTCCCGTACGCACAACATGGCACGCGTTCACTAATCTCAAAGCAATACGCTTCATCATTGATTTCTTTCGGAGTCCCGATTCTTTGTGGAACAAACGCATGAGGTTCTCCTATGCGTTCTACGCCATCGTGTTCTTCATACTCACTTCCGCTGAGGTCATTTTCCTGCAATGGGGCATGTATTCCGAACCCTCCTACGGCAAAGACGAAGTGGTTGACGACACCGCTAAAGCTCTTCAAAGCGTGGCCGGGCAGGTCACCAGATTCATCAGCCAGATGTGGGTTGAGCAGAAAAACGTCTGCCTTGTCAGTTTTGTTGGTTTGGCTCTGATTTATCTCGCGCTGGTTTTCGTAACCAATAGGTTCTGGATTGCCACTCTCGTTTTCGGTGTTGTGATAACCGCATTTGGCGTAGCAAACAGCATCAAAGTGCAGCTCCGTAACGAACCGATCATTCCAGCGGATTTGACGTTTATTTCCGGAGGCGATACCGGTAGCATCATGTCGTTCGTGCCGGAGTCGAGCCAAGGGTTTGTCGATGGTGCCATCAAATTTGTGGTGTGGTTCGCGATTATTGTGCTCGTTCTTTTCGTATTGGACAAGCGCAGGCGTTTCATCCATTGCTCTTGGCGCCGCCCAATCGCAAATGTCAAGAACATTGTAGGAACCGCATCACGCATCCTTGCCGCAGTACTCAGCGTCGCGTTCCTGACTTCTTATGTCATCGGTCTTGGAACTCCCGGCTCGAAAACGTATGAGTGGGCCGAAGACAATGGTTATACGCCTCAACTCTGGAATGCCTTGGGCGACGCTCAGGCCAATGGTCCTGCCACTACGTTCCTGAGCCTGTCAAAGATCAAGGCCATGGATAAGCCGAACGATTACAACCGCAAGACCATGGAGGCTCTCGCCCAGAAATATGCCAAAGAAGCGGAATCTATCAATCAGACCCGTCAGAATAAGCTCACCGATAATACGGTGATTATGATTCTCTCCGAGACCTTCTCCGACCCCACTCGTGTACCGGGGATAACCCTCACAACTGATCCGATACCGAATATCCGGAACATCAAGAACAGCACGACTTCCGGTCTTATGCTTTCTCCTGGCTATGGTGGCGGCACAGCAAATATTGAATATCAGGCATTGACCGGTCTGAACCTCGCAAACTTCAATGATTCCTTGATTGTCCCCTATCAGCAGTTGGTGCCGAACCAGTCCGACCCATACTCGTTCAATCAGATCTGGACGCAGAAATACGGAACAAAGGGTTCCACTGCAGTGCATCCGTTCATGCAAAGCATGTATCTGCGCAATATCAATTACAAGAAGTTTGGCTTCTCGTATCTATACACGCTTGATAGCAAGATTCCACTGAAGCACACCGATCGCATTGACCGGTCCCCTTACGTGAGCGACAGCGAAGCCTATCAGAGCGTTGTCGATTTGCTGGATAAGCAGAAGGATTCCAACGATTCTCAGTTCCTGCAGCTGGTAACCATGCAGAACCATATGCCGTATGGCGATTTCTACGACAATAACGAATTTGTTGATGCCGACATATCTGAGGGGCTGTCTGAGAGCGAAAAATACAATATCGACGCCTATACCAAGGGCATCAACTGGACCGACCAGGAAACAGCGGATTTCCTTAATCAGCTTGACCAGATGGATAAGCCCATTACGGTGATCTTCTACGGCGATCACTTGCCAGGTATTTATGCCACTGCGGATGAGAATAAGAACAATAAGACCGTCTTGCATGAAACGGATTACTTCATTTGGTCGAATTCCGCTTCCGTTTCGCACGGGGCCAAAGTCGATCCCAGCACAACCGCCTACACTTCTTCAAACTATTTCATGCCTTTGGCCGCTGAGCATATGAATGCCAAGGTTTCGCCGTATCTTGCCATGCTGACCGACTTGAAGCAGCAGATTCCGGCTATGAGTCGCGTTATCGGTTCCAACGGCGGCATCGGCCAAGGCAAAGCAACATATTTGGATCAGAATGGCAATAGGATCAAGGCCACCAAAGTAAGCCGCAAGGCACAACAACTCCTTGAGGACTACAAGCTGGTTCAATACGATCAGACCATCGGAAAGAACTACCTTAAGAGCACGGGCTTCACCAAGGTTCCTTAATGTATTTCATACAGAAATAGGCTGTGCAGCATGCTGTACAGCCTATTTCTTTACGTAGGGTAAACCTACTTCTTGAGCATTGGGGCGACCCGCTCCTCGTACGCGGTCAACGCCGTGTCGAT